>ERZ1106950.455-NODE-455-length-41515-cov-8.288640_pt1 | contig 41515 bp, 40 predicted proteins | sample MGYA00403675_ERZ1106950 | MGnify/ENA primary metagenome ERZ1106950 (study PRJEB35170, sample SAMEA104062410) | human gut metagenome | biome: human gut; feature: human-associated habitat; material: faeces | place: Denmark | collected 2012-06-13 ... | reverse complement strand
TTTATCATAGAAGGACCTTATGATGGTTATTTTACAGAAAAAGTTTCACAGGCTCCATTATGACAATCATGATTCCTATGATAGTTGGTATCTGCGCAGAGCAGAAAAGGCCTCTCAGTAAATTCATGTTTGCGTCCGCAAGCCTGGCGCAGTTGTGGGCGGGTTTTGTTCCTATCGGTGGAAATGCCGGTGGCTATTTGGCACAGAATACGATTGTTGAGAATTTAGGTGGAGTAGGGACATTTACATATTTTACCAATATGATTGTAAAGATTCCGGCAATCATTTTCCTGACACCGGTTATTGTCTGGCTGACTGTTAAGATGGCACCTGATTTGGGAAATATTCCTTCGTCTGCGGAAGCGGAAGAAAAGAATGCGGCGGCAGCTGCAAAAGGCAAGAAAAAAGCAGGTGCATTGACTGTGAAACAGGAAAAGATGACGGCCGTCATCTTTACATTGACAATTCTTGGGATTATTGCTTGTGCAATCCTTAAGATAAGCACATGGTATCCGGCATGTCTGGGGGCTTTAACTCTGGTTCTTACAGGAATTTTGACTGACAGAGAGGCTATCAGCGCTATGAGCAATCCGGTAATCTTCATCACTATCGGAACTATGCCGTTGTCTACCGCATTAAAGGCTACGGGTGCAGATGTCCTTCTGGCTGATACCTTTAACAGCCTGACAGGGAATATGAGCCCTCTCATGACTATGATTTGCATGTATATCGTATGTTTTGTACTGACACAGTTTGTGACCAACTCTGCGGTTAATAATGCCTTTAAAACTTTGGCTGCCTTAATATGTGTTCAGAATGGATATGATGCCAGAGCGTTGATGTTGACATGTCAGGAGGCTTCCAGCAACTGTTATTTGACACCAATGGCCGCACCGGCTATGACGATGGGCTATGAAGCCGGCGGATATAAGATGAAAGATTATTTAAAAATGGGAGCAGTGCTTTGCCTGATTCGTTTCATCACATTTGTTCTTTATGTGCCGGTAGTGTTCCCGTTAAAGTAATAGTAAAATAAACAAAATGGGCTTCGCACCTTGAAAATTCAATATTTCAGCTAACAAAATAGTAGTTTATGCCGCTGTAACTACTGGATGGAGTGCTTTACGCAGACATTCCGGCAGTCTGACCTCGAAATCAGCAGTGAACGCAGCAAGTTGTTCGTCGCTCAGTTTCAGTATTTCCTGAAGGCTAGCCATTAAGGCATCCATCAGGATATTCTTTCTCCTCTGGGATTTTCTAACTTCCGATTGTATTATATCGAGAAGGAGTTTTATCTATTTGTCGAAAATGAACCATCCGATTCGCTAAATCGAATAAGAAGAAACTATTATCAGGCAGCTGCTATACTTGATGGAATTAGAATTGTCCTTACATTTGATAAGTTACATCCGCGAAGAAAAAAGACTTTTGAAGAATCAAAGATATCATACTATATACAAAATGATGAAATGAGAATCTTTAGATAGACCATGATGAGATCTTCAAAACGCGGAAAACAATGCATTTCTGGTTGATGGAAGAGGTAGGTTTGAAAACCTAAATACGTCGTTAAACTTTGATTTTGCGACGTATTTTGTTCGCGCGAATATGAATCCTGTGATATACTTTTATAAACAAGTATTTTCGTGATGGAGGTTACTTTTGATGGCTTCAGATCAGAAATATATTCCATACCGAGATCTGCAGGACAAAAAGCAAAGTGAAATCCTTAAAGAAAATTTCTGGCTCAGTTCGTATCTGGCACGGATCGTTTCAGCCTTCAAATGCTGGATATCCCGTACCATCGAATCGACCAGTTCCAAAAAGGAACGAATGAGTTCGCAGTTGTCAACATCTGGGCATTCATCCCAGGCCCTGTAATCATTGTCGATCATTATACTTCACCTGCCTTCCCTTTCTTAGCCGAAGAGCCCGGAAAGCAGGGGAACCAGAGTGATACCGATGAGGGCCACACCGCCACCGGCCATCAGCTGCTTCATACCCTGAGACTTTGCGCCGGGGTTATCATTGCCGGTCTACGCTCTGCTTCGGTCCGCGCTAAGCGCAGGTCCACCGGACCTGCAGCGCCCTTCCAGAAGGTTGATCGCGCCCCAGATACCAAGACCTGCACCGAGAGCTATAACGAGAGTCTGCAGTACGCCGACTGCACTGTTGAAAAATGCCATAAGTTTGTCCTCCTTTGCCCGGATCCGAAGTATAGTTGGTGGATAACCGGGCCATCTGTAATGAAAAATGTAGATATAACAAAACCCTCCTCAAAGCTGCATGTGCACCTGCAGCCGGAGAAGGGCAGAAAAATAGCCAGAACTGATGACCAGTCAGCCCTGGCTATGTAAATGTATTCAGTTTGATAAATTGGAATATGTCTAACTGTTTTGTAAATTTACATTTTTGTACACTGTAAATAGTCTTTGAACAAATAAATACAGTATCTTAATAGTTCTCTTTTCTTACCTCAAAGTAAGCCTGTGGATGTTTACATACAGGACAAACTTCCGGTGCTTCAAGACCGACTACTACATGACCGCAGTTACGACATTCCCACATAGTTACGCCACTTTTCTTAAACACTTCCATAGTTTCAACATTCTTAAGAAGTGCACGATATCTTTCTTCATGAAGTTTTTCAATCGCAGCAACACCTCTGAACTGAGCGGCTAATTCCGGGAAACCTTCTTCTTCCGCTTCATTAGCCATTCTAGCATACATATCTGTCCATTCTGCATTTTCACCTTCTGCAGCGTGAAGAAGATTTTCTGCGGTATCTCCAAGTTCACCAAGCGCCTTAAACCAGAGTTTTGCATGCTCCTTCTCATTGTCAGCTGTCTGCAGGAATAATGCTGCAATTTGCTCATATCCGGCCTTCTTTGCTACGGAAGCAAAATAAGTGTATTTATTTCTGGCCTGAGATTCCCCTGCAAACGCTTCCCAAAGATTCTTCTCTGTCTTTGTTCCAGCATACTTACTCTTTGCAGGCGACTCTTCCACCTTCTTAAAAACAGATGCAGGCTGCTTACATAATGGACACTGCTCCGGTGCTGCCTCTCCTTCATGCACATAACCACAAATACTACATACCCATTTACTCATTTTTACATCTCCTTTTCGATTTAATATTTCACTCTTATCTTCATAAGAAGTGTGTAACATCTTTTCTGCCAATTCACTTAACGGCTTTCCATAAAACTCCTCATAAAGATGAATAATCTCCGGATTCTCATGACTGCGTCTGAGTGTCATCGCCTCATCCCTTGTATAGAGACTTGCAATTCTCGCTTTACGTACCTCGTCCTTATCCTTCATGATATCCTTTGGTTGGCCGCCTCCACCGATACATCCGCCCGGGCAAGTCATAACTTCCACAAAATGATACTGTTTTTCTCCCTGCTTGATGCTCTCAATTACTTTTCTGGCATTGGCTGTACCATATACTACAGCGATATTCACATCTAAATCGCCAACCTTTAAAGTAGCTTCTTTGACGCCCTCATATCCCCTTACAGGTGTAAGGTTGAATAACTGTTCCGGTGATTTTTCTTTTGTAATAAATTCGTAAGCAGTTCTGAGAGCAGCTTCCATAACACCTCCGGTATTGCCGAAAATAATACCAGCGCCAGATGCATCTCCCATAAAATTGTCATATTCGCCATCTTCAAGACTGGCAAAATCAATTCCTTCCTCTTTTGCCCACTTTGCAAGCTCTCTGGTCGTGATCACGTAATCCATGTCACGCATCCCCTCTACACCAAGATAATGAGCAGCAGCATTCATCTCATCTCTGCGAATTTCAAATTTCTTTGCAGTACATGGAGTAAGTGCCACATTTACAATTGATTTTGGATCTATACCCTTCTTCTCAGCAAAATAGGTCTTAATTGTAGGTCCCTGCATTCCGATAGGGCTTTTCGCTGATGAAAGATTCGGAATCATTTCCGGATAATATGTTTCCACATACTTAACCCATGCAGGACAACAACTGGTAAACTGAGGTAAGGGAGCATTTTTTTTGGTCACTCTTTCAATAAGCTCACTGGCTTCCTCAACAATAGTAAGGTCAGCTGCAAAACAGGTATCAAGGACATAATCTACACCTAATTTTCTAAGCAACGAAACCATTTTTCCTTGTACAAAGCTGCCATCAAGCATACCGAATTCTTCCCCCAGCGCAGCTCGTACGGATGGTGACGTACTTACAATGACAATCTTTTCTGGATTCTTAACCTCTCTCTTTACATCCAAATATTCATACTTTTCTATAAGACTGTCTACAGGACATACATTTGTACACTGTCCGCAATTTATACACACAGCCTCTCCACAAGTCTGCTCAAATGTATATGTACCATGCACACCTATGTCATTTGTACATACGTCCTTACACATTCCACATTTAATACATTTTTCTTCCAAACGAGTAATACTCGGATTATTTCCCTCGATTGGAACACGCACATGTAAAGGTAAATGATTCATCGTTTATCCTCCTAAAAATATAGATTGGCAACACTATAAACCCGTTTGTAAGCATACAAATATTACGTTTCCATTATACCGCAACATCTGTATTTAAGTCAAAAGTTTTTGCATTAGCAAAACAACTTCTTATTTTTATAACTCTTATACACTATTCCAAGCGAATATAGCAGGTTGATTTTCCGGTTCCTTCACGCTTTAGTTCGCCGGATGCCACCATTTTCCGCAGCGCAGCTTCTACAGAACTCAAACTCAGCGAAGGGCACTGCTCCCGAATATCCTGTTTCGTGAAACAACCGATTGTATTCAGAGCAGCCTTGCGGACCATATCAATGGCAGGAAGCTTCTCTTCCACGATGGCAAATCTGTCCCCGAAGTCTTTATACGCAGCCAGAATGGTACCAAGCAGATATTTCATAAACGGAACTGCATCCTCGGTTCCTTCATGCCATCCATGCTGTGCTCGGTTCAGGGCGTCATAATACAAATCCTTGTTTTTTGCGATCTTCGCCTCCAGGGAGATATATTTGCCAACATAGAATCCACTGCGATATAAGAGCAACGTAGTCAGCAAGCGGCTCATTCTGCCATTGCCATCGTTAAACGGATGAATACACAGAAAATCGTGGATGAAGATCGGAATCGCAATCAAAGGCTCCAATTCCATATTGCCGATAACCTTATTGTACTCCTCACAGATCCGATCCAGTGCTTCCGGCGTCTCGAACGGGGCCAGGGGAGTGAAAAGTATTTCGGTGTGACCGTCAGGGAAAGTCGCGCTGATATAATTCTGTACATTTTTCGTCTGTCCGGCCATTGGGTTATTCATATGGCTGTACATTATCTTATGAAGCTGTAGGATATAGTTCTTTGACAGAGGAATGGCATCGTAGCTTTCGTGAATAATAGAAAGCACATCTCGATATCCTGCAATTTCCTGCTCGTCTCTGTTCCTTGGCGTGGTTTTCTCCTCTACCAGCTGCCTGATTCGTGTATTGGTGGTAACAATGCCTTCAATGGCATTGGATGCCTCTGTACTCTGGATCTTTGCGATTTCAACCAGTTTCTCTAATTCATCCGGGCGTTGCTTCAGGTAAAGCTCCTGTTTTCCAGCCTCTTTATAGATTGCAGCAATAAGCCCAAGGATCTCGGAATCCCATTTCTGATTTTTGATAGCTGAGTAATTAAAAGTTCTCATTCCCTTAGCCTCCATCTCTTTCCCTTATATTATATTCACTTATAAGGGAATAGTCAACGCCCCGTGCGGATTTACCCTTTATAATACCCTATAAATAAGGGGAAGAACTACGAGTAAGGGATAGTATTCCCATATTTCCGGTGCCTTATTCGTCACATACCCTTTTTGAAACAGCCAATAGGTATGTAAACAGGCAGCTTGCGCCGCCTGGCCGGATTTTCTGCCCCGGCAAGCAGTCTGGATTCGGATTAACCGAAGAGTCCGGAGAGCAGGGGAACCAGAGTGATACCGATGAGGGCCACGCCGCCACCGGCCATGAGCTGCTTCATACCCTGAGACTTTGCGCCGGGGTTGTCGTTGCCGTAGCCTTCAAGCAGGTTGATTGCACCCCAGATGCCGAGACCTGCACCGAGAGCGATAACGAGGGTCTGAAGAACGGTTACTGCGCTGTTGAAAAATGCCATATACGTTTCCTCCTGATATTTGAAATGGATTTTGAAATGAAAAAAGCCCTCCACAATACCGGAGAGCCGGTCGGAGGGCAGAAACAAAGAGACTATCCAACTGCAATCATATCTATCACCACCACCTTTCTTGGTAAAAAGAAAAGCCCTGACCGAAGTTACACTTCACTCAGAGCAAAATCCTTGTAGACCATTTCATTTTTACTGCGTTTTCTGCCCACACTTTCCGTAGGGGCAAGATCAGGGTAGGTCGCCTGTACCTTCTGTCTGCTTCTGCGAACGGTTTCAAATCCCGGAAAACTGTGATTATCCAGCTCCTTCAAAAACACAGGAACCGGCATAGAGCGAATGTCGATTCCACGCAGACCGGAATAGTGTTCCAACACTTTCAGATACAGATGATTGTCTGTATTTCTTGCCTTGGTGTCATGCTCCAAAATGTTTTTAACCAGGGCAGATACCGTTTTCAGATTTTCCAAATGCAAACCTCCTTCGTTAATCGGCATCGACTACTACAAATTCATCACCTGCCTTTAATTTCAATCTACGACTCAGAAACTGTTCGATGTTGAACTCATTCTTCTTGTCGAAGTCTGATGTGTACTTATAGTTCGGATGCTGTGTCAGATCGTACTTGTCAGACAGAAACGGTCTCACACCACGCAGCTGCAAGATGCACTTACCACCATCCAGAACTGCCAGCTCATCCACGGTCGCAAGGTCTTTCCCCAGCTTCTGATAATTCATGCCGTAGGATGGGCTGTTGCCTCTGGTATTTGAAGTGTTGTAGGTGTCGATGGTCTCTTTCCCCAGCGCCTGATTCAGCTCTTTCAGTGTGGTAGGCTCAGAACCGCCGAGGAAAATACGGGAATCCATGTTGCCGATGATGGTGTCCGAATTGTCCTTGTAAATGGCTTTCAGCTGAGACTGCGCCTGAAGGACAAGGCAGGCAGATATTTCACGGCTTCGGATGGTCGCAACCAGCTTTTCCAGATTGGGAATCTGACCGATATTTGCCGCTTCGTCAATCAGACAGCGCACATGAACCGGAAGTCTGCCGCCGTACACATCATCTGCTTTCTCACAAAGCAGATTGAACAGCTGGGTATAAATCATGGAGATCAGGAAATTAAAAGTCGCATCCGTATCCGACATAATCAGGAACAGTGCTGTTTTCTTGTCTCCGAGGGTATCTAACTGCAATTCGTCATAGGCTGTAATATCCCGGACTTCCTGAATATCGAAGGGAGCAAGTCTTGCACCGCAGGAAATCAGAATACTCTTAGCTGTCTTGCCGGCAGCCAGCTTGTACTTCTTATACTGGCGAACTGCAAAATGATTTGGCTTTTTCTTTTCCAGTGCTTCAAACATCAGGTCAACCGGATTCTGGAACTCCTCATCGTCCTCACGCACCTCCATTGCGTTTAAGAACTCAATCAGAGTGGAGAAGTTCTGTTCCTCTACCGGTGCTTCATAGTGGATATAGCCAATCAGGGCGCAGTACAGAAGGGTTTCTGCTTTCGTCCAGAACTCGTCACCGGCTTTCCCGTCGCCTTTGGTATTGGCAATCAATGTCGTCACCAGCTTCAGGATGTCTTTTTCTGAATGGATATAGGCGAATGGATTGTAGTGCATCGACTTTCTAAAGTTGATGGTGTTGAAAATCTTGATGTTATAGCCATGTTTCAATAAAGCATTGCCACACTCGATGACAATACTGCCTTTCGGGTCTGTAACCACATAGCTGGAGTGCATCTGGAGAAGATTTGGTTTCAGCCAGAACCTTGTTTTTCCTGAACCTGAACCTCCGATAATCAAAACATTTTTGTTTCTGGCATTGGCAGGATTCTTCGGTCGGTTGGACATCATCAGCCGTTCCGTTTTCGTTAGGATAATATTGTCCTCAAACTTTGGAGCGGTGAACGGCTCAATGTCTTTGGCTGTACCCCAACGGGCAGAACCATACTCCACATTGTGCCGGTACTTCTTGGCGTTTTTGCTTTTCAGATAAACCGCAAGCCGAAGCCCTGCGCCACAGGCAATTCCCACCAGCAAATCCAGCGGATGAAAGCTGGGGAGTGGATTGCCCAGGGCAACCGGAAGGGCATAAAAAAAGCTGAGGATTTTTGCAGAAGAATCTGTACCCTCAGTCAACCGCCATGCTTCTCCAAAATTCGTTGCAAACAATCCCACCAGAATATACGGGATGTTCAGAATCAGGAGCTTTTTCAAATTGATTTTGCTCATCACAAATCACGCTCCTGTTTCTTTTCCCGAACCTTCCTGGGGATAGCTGCTACCACCTCTTTGAACTTCTTCAGCTGTGCCAGAACGCTCGGTTTCTTATCCTTCGTCAATGACCTTGCCTGATGTTCCTTGCAGATAGCATCCAGGGCATCTGCATCCTTGGAACGGACAAAGACAAGATAACGGGGAGGATCAACGGACTTATCTTTTCTTACGGCAAAGTCCACGCCGTATTTCCTGGCGAGCCTTTCAAAATCCCGGATGCCATCCTTATCAATTTCCACATTGGTGGCACCCTGATTCTGTCCCAGCAGCTGCTTCACGGACTGTTTTCCGTGAACCGCCGTATCCCTGGTTCCTTTTCTCGCCTTGACCTTTTCCCGATGCTGCAAATATTTGCGAATACCGGCAATGATACTTCGAGCAGTCAGCCGTGTCGTGCTGATTGCCAGATTTATCGTCCTGTTTTCAACTTCTTCCTGCATGAATCATCACCTCCTGCAAGCAGTAGAGTGAGGGTCATCGTGCCATATCTCTGCGGTCATAATACAGATTTCCTCTGGCAACATTGGCATGACTGATAATCTTGATGTTACCGGCTTTCTGGTTGTCCAGAGCTTTCTGATACCCGGCTTCACTCAGATACAGACGGTTTCTTTCACCTTTCCAGCCAACAGGAGATTCATTGGTCAGCACATCAAAGATAATCATATGCTTTGTGGCTTCATCGAATCTTGCCAGGTCCATATAGGTGTGTCCCTGATACTCCTTGGCTCCTGCCTGTATCCTGCGGCGTTCCATCAGCTCTGCAATCGTTGAGCTTCTTTCCATGATGCCTCCTTACAGCGCATCTCGATCAGGGCTGCTCTTGCGTGGGGTGGGGTCAGCCTTGATAGGCGCATCTTCTTTTTTGACCATATCATCGGGCAACGGCAAAGCCATGATACTGCGCCCCATGCGGACGAAGGTTTCAGGCTGATGGAAGTGTTCCTCAAACTGCTTCATCAGCTCCGGGGAAAGGGAAGAAAAATCCTCCTCGCCCAAACCGACAACCAGAAAGTCACCGGCGATGATGTCGTAGATCTCGCCGTCTCCGTCCCGCAGCGCACGATTCAGGTCTTTCCCCATGATTTTTCCCTCATCGTGCATCACCAATGCGACAGGCTCATTAAAAGGGTAAACAGCTTCAATGTCGCCACCGACAGCTTTCTGCAAATCCTCCAAATCGCAGCCGATCTGAACCTGCTGGGGATACATGTGGGGCTTTACCAGAAGAACCGTCATTGTCTCAGCCTGTTCCTGCTGAATTTCACGTTCCTCCGTAGTGCCAAACTCGACGCCGGTAAAGTTCTCGGAGTCCAGAATGTACTCGGAATTGTAGTAGGCTGATCTGACCTGTTCTTCTGCATCAGCACGGGACGTGGCTTCCACCGTTACCGTCTTTTCCAGTGTCTCGGTGATTTTTACATCGTATTCCTTCAAACTTCATTACCTCCATTTCCTCAGATATAAGAAAAGCGACCATTCACGAACCTGTTACAGTTCATAAATAGTCGCTTCATGTTCCCACTGGGGGACACACATAGATTCCAGTTCCTCGATCAGTTCCCCCGGGGAAAAGAACAAATCCTCCGCACTTTTCAAAATCTTTTTGAAAGCCCGGTACTCCGTCACATAGCCGGTATCATCAGAGCCGATCAGCATTGACACACAGCGGACAATGGCAAAGTTCATATCCTCCATAAGCCACAGTTCGGTTTCATAGGTGGTTTTGATTTCATCCAAAACCGCCTGTTCCACATCGGAAATAATGAGGCAGGCACGCTGGTCAAACAGTTCCATGCCACGGTAATTGAAGCATTTCTCATAGCCACCGGCTACGGAATACTGATATACCGTCTGTGCCGCACCTCTCAATGCGGTGCAAACCTCCGGCAGACACAAACCACCGGCATAGCCAATCTCATCTTCATCATACCCTTCATAATCTTCGGGAGAAAACAGCTCAAACAGCCAGTCGATTGCTTTGCTCATTTCTCTTTCGTTAAACATCGGGATTCACCTTACCTTTCCATAGATTTCTCTCGTTTCTTCTGCCATTGCTCCAGTAGCTGAATGATTTTATCCTCCATCTGCTTGCTGGTGTAGGACTTCGGGAAGTATTTCCGCAGGGAGTCGGTTTTGAATGTCACCCTGTCCAGCTCGCCCTTTTTGACCTCATTCATAATCTCGCACATGGCATCCAGCGTACACTCGCCCTCCTGTGCGAGTTTTTTGATTCTCTGTGCCTGTGAAAGAGAAGGAGCAGCCTGGGCATAGTCCATAGCAGAAAGAAAATCCTGCTGTTCTTCTCTTGCCAGATAGGAAAGCTCCACGGCGGGATTGAATTTAATCTGACCGTTATCCACCATATCCAGAATTTCGGGGATAAGCTCGGTTAAGCGGATATAGCGGAAAATCTGGTTTTTACTTGTGCCAAGTTCCTCCGCCATTTCCTCACTTGAAGTCTTTCCAAAATTATTCCCAACTTGGGAATAATTTTTTTCGGACGGTCTGCCTGCCTGATGTCGCATTGCGTCTAACTTCAACTTATAAGCAAAAGCTCGCTCACTCGGCAGAATGGTTTCTCTCTGCAAATTCGCATCGACCATCAAAATAATGGCGGCATCATCATCCAAATCACGGACGATAACAGGCATGGTTTCTTTCCCGGCAAGCTCTGATGCACGGTGCCGCCTGTGACCGGAGATGATCTCATAACCACCATCCGGGTCGGGACGGACAATCGCCGGGGTGAGAACACCGAAGTCACGGACGCTTTCAACCGTTTTCATCATATCTTCATCGTCTACCACCCGGAAGGGATGTCCCTCAAAGGGGTGCAATTCAGAAAGCGGGATTTCCTGTACCCGCTCCTGCTGGGCTTCGGCTCGTGACTGGTCGGTAGAGAAAATATCATCGTACCCCTTCAAGCTGATGTTTGCGCCTTTTTTCTGCATTGTTTAACACCTCCTTTGTCAGAACCCGGTAGGCATCAGCGACTTTGCCTTTGGGATCGTGCTTAAAGATACTGGCTCCTTCGGCACTGATTTCCTCTGCACGAACAGAACGGGGAATGTCTGTCTTGTAGACTTTCAGCTTTCCTCCATAACTTTCCCGGATCAGATTGCTGATGTCCTTGGAATAATTGGTTCTGCTGTCCACCATCGTCAGAAGAATCCCTTCAATCTTCAATTTCGGGTTAATCTGCCGCCTGACCTTATTGATGGTTTCCAGCAGCTGTTCCAAACCCTTTGCCGGAAGATATGCCGCCTGAACCGGTATCAGCACATTATCCGCAGCTGCCAACGCATTGACTGTCAGCATACCCAAAGAGGGCATACAATCCAGAAGAATGTAGTCATAATTCTGCTTGACCGTATCCAGGTACTGACGGAGAATGGTCTCTCGGCTCATGGCATTGACCAGGGAAACCTCTAAACCGGATAGTTCAATATTGGCGGGCATCAAGTCCACACCTTCCGGGTGATGAAGAATGCCTTCGCCGGGGGCAATCGGCTTTTCCATCATAATCTTTCCCATCATGTCGGAAAGGGTGGGCGATAAGGTATCCGGGTACGGATTTCCCAGGCTGACTGTTAAAGAAGCCTGCGGGTCTGTGTCTACCAACAGAACCTTTTTGCCCTCCATCGCCAGTCCCACACCCAAATTTTCCGTGGTTGTGGTCTTGCCCGTGCCGCCTTTCTGGTTGACTACGGCGATAACTGTCGCTTTTTTCGCCAAAATTCATCACCTCGCATTCTTTCATGTGTGCGCTTCATGTTTACCACCTCCCTCCAAGTTTCCCCGAAGCCATATCATGCCTGACCTTTGCGTCATAGTGGGCACCTATGGTGTAGGGGGCGTTGTATATCGAAGCAAGTAAATACTGCTTGATATTGCGAACATCGGTTGTGTTCTCTTTAAAAGAACTCATTACAAATCTGATGTGTTCAGAATCCAGCTTCATAAAACTGCTTTTGACAATTTCAATGGGCTTATCATCACTGGCAATTCGTATTTGCTTCCGATTACTGCACATGACTTCAATAATCAAATGCAGAATTAGATCGAGTATCTCATGGTCATACGGATAATCCTGTTTCAGATAGTCCATAGAAAGCTGTTCATAAAAATACTGATAATATCGGGTAAATTCGTCAGTCTCATCGACTTCCTTTCCACAAAAACCGGAAGGAAAGAAAGGATCAGTATCACTAAAATCAATATAATTAGTATCAGTATTATTACCTTGTGCTTTTGACAGTTCTTGAATTGTGTTTTTGACAACTCCAGAATTGTCCTTTTGACAATTCAAGAATTGTCTTTCCACAGAACCGGAAATGAAATTCTTTACATAGATCAGGTTCGGTTTCCCAAGTCCCTGTCGCTTGCGTTCTATCAGACCGCATTTCTTTTCCAGCTCATCCAGCAGCTTCACCGCTTTCTTTTCAGCACAGCCTAATGCACCTTTGATTTCTTCAATGGTGAATATGATATAGACACGGCCTTCCTCGTCCAGCCAACCGTTCCGGGCTGAGAGGTTCATGCGGTCAAGCAGAATCCCGTAAAGCAGCTTGGCATCGGTTGATACATTCCAGAAGCAATCCTCGGTGAATAGCACCTTCGGAACACGGTAGAATGTGAACATCTCCGCTTGCTGACCATAGAAATAATCATACGTCACTCATCCTCACCACCTCTTTCTGCGGGAAATGCTCTTTTTTCAGAGGGGTTCTGCGGAAAGTCGTATCCTTCAGTTTGTACGGACATCTGACAAAATAGCAGAAGCGGTACTTCCATCGGGGTTGATAATACTCGCAGTCTTTGCAACATTTCGGCTTGTCACGGCGATTGCGTTCATACTCATACATATCAACGCACCCCCACTTCCTTCATAATCTTCCTGGTACACCAGCCGATGCAGGGATGATCCCGCCCATAAGGACAACCTTCACATTCCGACTTCGGCTTTGGGGATACGGAGATTAAGTAGTAACAATTTTCTTCGTCCAGACAGCAGCCCGTTTTATTGTTTTTCCAAAAATGACAGTAGCGGCAGTCGTTTGGCTTGTCTGGGGAATAGACGATCTTACTCAAAAATCAAACCTCCAATCTTTCAGATTTACCCATGAATTTTGGGCATAAAAAAAGAGCGTCTATCCATCCCCGATACAGGGGCAAATAGACGCTCTATGTACATGGTAATATTCAATTTTATTTCTTATAACGGCTTAGCACTCGGAACATCCGCCTTTTGTATTAGCAAGGTTTTTAGCACGATTTTTCGCCTAATTAGCTGGAAGGGCATTTTCATTAGCAAAAACGACCCTTTTTCTGCTAATGATTAGCAGAGATTTTTGTCTTATCACAGCAGTTCGATTTTTTAGGGCTTGTCAAAAATCAGAATTTGAAGTAAAATTTGAAAACATTATTTCGTATCAGCAATTACACTGGAATTTGTTAAAAAAAGCCGAAAACCCTTGAAAACAAAGGCTTTCGGCGTTGTTAGCTGGCGTCCCAAAGAGGACTTGAACCTCCGACCCCACGCTTAGGAGGCGTGTGCTCTATCCAACTGAGCTATTGGGACGTATTTAATTTTTTTGTCAGCCTCCGTAATGATCGGACTCAGCTCCCAACTAAGGTTTTTCCAAGGTGAGCGTTGTAACGTAACCTTAGGAGGCGTGTGCTCTATCCAACTGAGCTACTGAGACATGGCTGGTTTTATGACTAAGCCCGAAGAAACTCGAACTTGAATCCTATATGAAGTTTTTCCAAGGTGACCGTTGTAACGCAACCTTAGGAGACGAACGCTCTATACTACTGAGCTACAGAGACATGCATTCTAAAAAACTACGATATATATCTTACCAAACAGAAGCCGGAAAGTCAAGGAATCGCAACTTTTAGAGAAGTATTTCTTCAGGTTTTATTTCATTGTTTCAATCCACAGTCGGTAATTTAACGGAGACTGACTGTGATTTGCTTCGTGTCAGTGGGGGATACCGATTTCTCTCCGCTCACCACTGCCATTAAGTTTTCCATTGGCAATTCATCTTACCACCTATAGAGGTGGGAGAATTCTTGCTGTTGTTAGTTAAAATAAGGTCATACAAAGCTCTTTCTGCTGCCTAGAAAACTTTCCTATTTTTGACTCTGTTTCGCACGATACGGTTCCAGCTTTAAGGTTCCCTGCATCCAGATCTGCCCTTTGAACCGGCGTCCGGGCTGGGGTTCTCCTAAGAGATCTTTACTATTGATACAGATCACAAACTCCAGGTCGTGGCTCTCGATCTTCATGCGATAAATTTCTTCTTTTGTATAAATATTTCGTACTTTCTCGACTTCTTTAATTTCTCCAATAATAGAATACTGATCACACTCCACGCCACACGGCATAAAGCAGGAGTCGATAATGGAGTAGAGATCCTCTTTCATCGCTCTTCTGGAGATCTGTGAGTAGAGATCAATATCCTCGATCGTCAGCGTCTCCATCGCTTCCTCGTCCCCGTTCTTTGCGGCCTCGATCAGACTGCTGCGGTCTTTTGCTGCAACCTTCGCCTTCTGGATCTGTTTCTGACTTTTTTTGATCGGAAGAAGGATCTTTCCTCCGATGGACATACCGGAAAAGCAGACGGATCCGATCTTTGAGTGATGCTCTTTATCCAGCATTTTTTCCCGGAATTCCAGGAAATTTTGGATATAAAAGATCAGTGTAATGCCGACTTTATTCTCGTCCACCATTCCGGAGTATGTCTCTTTCTCCGTATGCCGCTGGACTGAACACTCTTCCGTTGATCCGACAATGTTGCTCTCCAGATACGGGAAGTAAAATTCCCGCTCGAAGTCTCCATCATCATTCAGTTCCCCGACGATCGAGATGCCAAGTCCCGGGGCCACTTCCGTCCGCATTTCGCAGACATTGCTGTCCTCATCGACCTGGACACACTTCGTCATCGACGGCTGCCGTTCCAGCAGATCCAGAAGCTTTTCAATATCTTTTTTCTTTGTATACATGCTGAAACCAGCTGCACGTAAAAATTTATGCATATGGATCAATAATCTCCTTTATCCTCGCCATCGGGATCGTCCGGCAGTGCATCGTAATCCTCGATGGTATCTGTCTGGATCTCGACCTCTTCCACATCGTATGCGTCCGCATACCGTTTTACACGTTCTTCTTCATCTTCACGGCGCTCTGCCTGACGTCTTCTCAGCTCTTTCATGCGCTCGCTCTTCTTCCGCTCGCTGCTCGGAACCTCGATATCCTGCTCACCGGAACCACCTTTTCTCTCTTTCTTCTTTCCGGCTGCAGCCTTCTCTTTCTGGGCGATCCGTTCATCCATCGTCGGACGTTTTACATATCCCAGGGCCTGCTCCAGCGCCTCCTGTTCCTCTCCGCCGAGGAGAACTTCCGTCGCTCCTTCCTCTACCTCTTTTAAGTAGATATAGCAGCCTTCACGGCTGTGAACGACGTCCAGTACGAAACCGCTGTTGTTGTTATCCAGCATTGCGATGACAAAGCTCAGATTTCCGCCCATGCCCTTAAACGCGTTGTACTTGACGTATCCGAATTTCTGGAATGAGGACTTGATCTGCTTTGAAAGCTGCTTCATCGCATCCCGGCTCACCCGGTCTTTTTCCTGAAGTTCTTCCATCTCGTCCATGATGTCCATGATCGTATCTTCCAGTGTCTCCGCGTCTTTTCCGCGCATGAACATGTCATATCTGCGGTACAGTTTATTGAGCTTCACAATACAGATGATCACCACGATCAGCAACGCCACTGACAGGATTGAAAATCCTACGATCAGCGCCATTGGATCAATGGGAAGATTGTATAACATACTGTTTTCCATATTCTGTTTTCTGTCCTTCCGTTTATGTCTGTGCTTTTATGATTTTAAAGATTCCATGAGTTCGATCAGTCTCTCTAGCTCTTCCTGGGAGTAATACTCGATCTCGATTCTTCCCTTATTTTTATCCTTCTGATTGATGACAACCTTGGTTCCCATGATGGATTTTAATTTGTCCTCAACCTGACGGTAGATCAGATCAATATCCGGTCCTTTTTCCGGTTTCTTTTCCTTCGGCGGGCGGTTCATCATCTTGACAAGTTTTTCCACGTCACGGACGCTTAATTTCTCTTCAACGATCTTCACTGCAACCTGGTACTGACGTTCTCTGTCCTCAAGTCCTAAAAGTGCTCTCGCATGTCCGCTGGAAATTTTTCCTTCCGCCAGCATATCCTGCACTCTGGAATCAAGTTTCAACAGACGCATGCTGTTTGTGATCGTCGCACGGTTCTTGGAAACGCGGTTCGCGATCTCCTCCTGAGTCAGATGAAACTCCTGGATCAGCTGTTGGAAAGCCTGTGCTTCCTCGATCGGGTTTAAATCCGCACGCTGGACATTCTCGATCAGGGCGATCTCCATCGTCTGCTGTTTGTCATACTCGCGGATCAGTACCGGAACATCCGTGATCCCTGCAAGCTTTGCCGCGCGCCAGCGGCGCTCACCGGCGATGATCTCGTAGTGACTACCCTTTTTCTGGACAATCAGCGGCTGTAGAATTCCATACTGTTTGATGGAATCAGCCAGTTCCTGAAGACTTTCTTCGTCAAAATTCTTTCGCGGCTGCTCGCTGTTCGGCTCGATCAGATTGAGTTTTAAGGTCTGCTCGACAGGTTTTTCTACGATCTTCTCAACCGGCTTTTCAACCACTTTCTCAACGATTTTTTCAACTGGCTTCTCGACGATCTTTTCTACGATCTTCTCAACTGGTTTCTCGACGATCTTCTCAACGATCTTTTCTACCGGTTTTTCTACGATCTTTTCGATGATGATTGGTTCATTTGCCTTCTGTCCGTTTGCGGACGGCGCATTTCCGGAAACACCATTTTTATTCTTTTCCTGGTTTTCCTGGTCCTTCACCACGCTACTCTTTCCCGCATCTCCGTTTCCGGCTATCCCTCTTTTTTCTGTATTCTTAGCTGTATTTTCCGGCTTTTTCTCAGCCGTTTTTCCCATTAACTGTTCTTTTCTTTCACTTCTGCTTACTTTTTCTCCAGAAGTTTCTTTCGTATTTGCAACCTCTTCTCCAAAAAAAGCGCCAAGTCCCTTTCCTAATCCACGCTTTGCCATTATATCTCTTCTCCTCTGCTGATGACTTCCGCTGCTAAAAGTCTGTAGCTCTCCGCGCCTGATGACCGGCTGTCATAGAGATTGATCGGCATACCATAGCTCGGTGCCTCCGCCAGTCTGACGTTTCTCGGAATGATCGTCTTGTAGATATTTTCATTCAGATGTTCTTTTACATTCTCTACGACTTCCAGAGACAGATTTGTTCTCGAGTCATACATCGTAAATACAACGCCCTCTACTTCCAGCGCCGGATTTAGTTTTTTCTGAACAAGATTTACTGTTTTCAACACCTGGCTTAATCCTTCCAGTGCATAATATTCACATTGGATCGGGACAAGTACCGTATTGGCTGCTGTCAACGCATTGATCGTCAGAAGGTTCAGAGACGGCGGGCAGTCGATAATGATAAAATCATACTTACCATTTAATAGCTCCAGATTTTTCTTCAGGATGCATTCCTTTTCCTCCATATCAAGGAGTTCGATCTCCGCTCCTGCAAGATCCACATCCGATGGCATTACATCAAGACGTTCCTGAACGCTCGGATTGATGCACTCTTCCACCGTGCATTCTCCCATCAGGAGTTCATATACAGTATTGTCAATATTTCCTTTTTCCAATCCAAGTCCGCTTGTTGTATTTCCCTGCGGATCAAAGTCCACAGTCAGCACTCTCTGTCCTGCTTCAGCCAGGCAGGCCGACAAATTGATCGCGGTTGTCGTCTTTCCGACACCACCCTTTTGATTTGTAATTGCAATAATACGTCCCATACCTCTATCCTTTCCGCAGGTCAGCTCTACCTATTTTTATCGTTACTATTTATATTCAAAACTTTAGCGAAACTTAGTATAACACAATTTCCCCTATTTTCCTATTGATTTACCCTATAAAATTAAAAATGTTTCACGTGAAACATTTTTGCAATTCCTACAAGGCATAGCCGCACAGCTTCTGATCATGCGTTAGTGCTTTGTTATACAATGTTTATAACGTATCCATCGCAGTATATGTTTCACGTGAAACATATACTTCAATTTACAGCTCACTTTCCTTTTTCTTGTAAAGCGGACATTCGCAATCCGCTTCGCTACTTGCTCATGAACGCAGTCGCTTCGCGATCTGTCAGTGGGAGCTTTCAACTCCCACTGACAGAAGCATCCCACTCACCCACCGCTTAGTGCTCCGCGCACTTGAAGCGGGAGAATGCTTATCTGCGTTCAAGATCTTATTTCTATGTTTACTTTTTGATGCTCCATGTCTCACATAAAGTATCATGGCTTATCCATTTATTTTTAGTGTTTTTCTTTCATTTTTCTCTTATAGTACTTTTCTAAGCTTCTTTCATACTTTACGAAACTTCAGTGTCTTTTCTTAAATGTTTCACGTGGAACATTTTTCTTCCCATAAATATTTTCTATTTGTACTTATCCGTAAACCATTTTCTTTTTCATGTGCATTTTCTCTCAGATGTTTCACGTGGAACATTTCCGCTCTATAATATGCGTTTACCAGCACTTTCTATCTTCCGTCTTTCACATAAGCCGTTTTTCTTGTTCATGTACGTTTTCTTTCAGATGTTACACATGGAACATTATATTTCGCTCTCAACTCGTTTTTTATTAAAATGTTTCATGTGAAACAATCTGCTCTTCCGATTTTTTCGCTCTGATGTTTCACGTGGAACATCGCCATTTTCTTTCCATGTATTTCCCATCAAGCACAACTTTTTTCCCTCATTTCGATATTCCTCTGTGAACTACATCGGCAATTGAATAACCGAGGATTCCCGCTTGTTATCCTAAGTCCAATATATCACCAATCTTCCTACTACCGCCTTTTAATCTGAAATCTTTCTCTCAGACAACTGCCAATTTTCTTCAGAAACATTTCATACTTTCGCCTGTTGTATCTCCCCACCAATTATATTATAATATACCCATGGAACAGCCCGGGAAAGCGGTATGAATTCACTGCTCTTCTCTCGCAAAAGTTCCTGTTTCTATTCGATATTCCATCATCCAATTTCGAGGTGAACTATGAAAGCAAAAAACAGAATCATCACTGCTGTTCTTCTCTCTGCCGGTGCGGCTGTCGGAACAGCGCTGATCAACAAATACATCAAGATGTCCGCGGTTTCAAGAAATCTTCTGGCTCAGCCGGAGCCACGCTGCTATCGCTGGAGACTTGGCAATATTTACTATACAAAGACCGGAACAGGAAAACCACTTCTTCTCGTTCATGATCTGACTCATGCATCCAGCGGCTGTGAATGGGATTCTTTGATCCCGCTTTTAAAAGAACATTACACCATTTACACGATCGACCTTTTAGGCTGTGGCCGTTCCGAAAAACCGAACCTGACTTATACAAACTTCCTCTATGTGCAGTTGTTAAACGATTTCGTGAAGTCTGAGATCGGTCGCCGCACAAATATTGTCGCTACCGGTGCCTCCGCTCCGATCGCAACAATGGCCTGCGGATACAATCCGGATCTCTTTGAGCAGATGATGTTCATCAATCCGGACTCACTCCTCTCCTGCTGCCATATACCGGGAAAATCTGCAAAATGTTACAAGTTGATCCTCGATCTCCCGATCGTCGGAACTCTGCTCTACAATTTTGCATCTGCGAGAAGTATCATCTCCAAAACATTCTCCGAGAACTACTTCTACAATCCGTACGATGTAAATCCGCACAACCTCGACAAATATTATGAGTCCGCCCATCTTGGCGACTCTCCGAAGTCTGTCTACGCCAGCGTCCAGTGTAATTACACGAAATGTAACATCACAAAAACTCTGGAAAAGATCGACAACAGCATCTATATTCTCGGCGGTGAAGCGGAGCCGGATATCGATCTGATCACAAAAGAATATACGAAGTGCAACCCAGCGATCGAGTCCAGCACGATTGCCAACACAAAACATCTTCCGCAGATTGAAAAGCCGGAGGAGGTCAGCTCGATCATTCAGATGTTTTTCAACTGATGACATTTATCAAAAATATCCCAAATGTTTCACGTGAAACATTCCTGCCCATAAATAAAAACAAAGCGCCGGTCCTGTGTAAATCAGGATCAGCGCTTGTTTTTTATCAATAATCGTTACTTCAACGGTTCCTTCCCCGGAAGTCCCGCCTTTCTCGGATATTTCTTTGCAGTGACTGCCATCTTCTTGACCGGGACAAAGGTGCGTTCCACATCTGTCTCCGGAAGAACTTTTACGATCACTTCTTTCAGTTCTCCGCCGAGTTTTTTTACCGCAGATTTCGCCTGTTCGATCTCCTCGTCAGCTTTCCCCGATTTATACGGAATAAAATAGCCGCCTTTTTTCACGAACGGAATGCAGTATTCGGAAAGTGTGGACATATTCGCAACCGCACGGGATACGCAGAGATCAAACTGTTCCCTGTATTTCGGGTCGCGGCCGTAATCCTCGGCGCGGCCGTGGACTGCTGTGATATCAGTAAGTCCCAGTGCCTCGATCACTTCATTTAAGAATCCGACTCTCTTATTTAAGGAATCCAAGAGTGTGATCTTAAGGCCAGGAAATGCGATCTTTAACGGGATTCCCGGAAATCCCGCTCCGGTTCCCACATCGATACAGCTGTATTTCGATGACGCATCCAGTTTTAATCCAAGCTCAGGTGCAGCAAGAACAAGGAGCAGACTGTCCACGAAATGCTTTGTGATCACATCTGAAAGCTCCGTGATCGCCGTGAGATTCATCACTTTATTCTTCTCGATCAGCATCTCATAATACTTGAAAAACTGCTGTTTCTGCTGATCTGAAAGCGTCACCCCGAGATCCGCACAGCCCTGATCCAATAATTTTACAAATTCATCTGTCATGTTATTACTTTCTCCCCATCTGCTCCAGATGTACCATCAGCACGGAAATATCAGCCGGAGACACACCGGAAATTCTGGACGCCTGGCCGATATTCTCAGGTTTGTAGAGATTCAGTTTCTGGACTGCCTCTCTTCGAAGGCTGTTCACCGTCGTATAGTCGAGATCCGCCGGGATTTTTCTTCCTTCCAGCTTCTTGAACTGAGCTACCTGCTGCTTCTGTCTGCGGATATATCCGTCATATTTCAGATTTATGTCAACCTGTTCCCGCACATCAGCCGGAAGTTCCGGTCTCTTCTCGTCGAGTTCCGCCAGCATCTCATAATTCAGTTCCGGTCTCTTAATGAGTTCTGCGAGTGTGCTTCCGGATTTTAATATTGTACTTCCATGTGCCTCAAGGAACTTCTGAACTTTCTCGTTCGCTCCGATCGTCGCCTTTTCCAGACGGGCGATCTCCTCCTCGATGGCTTTTTCTTTCCATACCACGTATTCATACTGCTCATCCGACACAAGGCCGATCTCATGTCCGATCCCACGAAGTCTGAGGTCCGCATTGTCCTGGCGAAGGAGCAGACGATATTCTGCTCTCGATGTCATCATACGGTACGGCTCGTGGTTCTCTTTCGTGACAAGATCATCGATCAGAACCCCGATATACGCCTGGGAACGGTCAAGGACCACTGCACTCTTCTCCTGCAGCTTTCTCGCCGCGTTGACGCCGGCCATGAAGCCCTGAACGGCAGCTTCCTCGTATCCGGAGCTTCCGTTAAACTGGCCGCCGGAGAATAATCCATCGATATTTTTAAATTCGAGAGACGCTTTTAACTGTCTCGGGTTGATGCAATCATACTCAATTGCATATGCATTTCGAACAATTTTGACATTTTCAAGCCCCGGAACAGTCCGGTACATCGCATACTGGACATCCTCCGGAAGAGAACTCGACATTCCGCCGAGATACATCTCGTTCGTGTAGAGTCCCTCCGGCTCTACGAACACCTGATGGCGCTCCTTATCCGGGAATTTTACAACCTTATCCTCGATCGACGGGCAGTATCTCGGTCCCGTTCCTTCGATCGCACCGGAGAATAACGGCGAACGGTCCAGGTTGTTCCGGATGATCTCATGAGTCTTCTCATTTGTGTAGGTCAGCCAGCAGGAAATCTGGTCTTTCTGCACCGACTCCGGATCCGTGGAGAAGGAGAACGGAACGACGCGCTTGTCTCCGAACTGCTCTTCCATCTTCGAAAAATCGATACTTCTCTTATCTGCTCTCGCCGGAGTTCCTGTCTTAAAGCGGTACATCTCGATCCCGTTTGCCTTTAAGGAGTCTGTCAGATGGTTGGCCGCCTGCAGACCGTTCGGTCCTGTCGGATTGCTGACATCCCCGTAGATGCATCTCGCGCGGAGATATACGCCGGTTGCAAGAACGACCGCGCGGCACTTATAGATCGCGCCGGAATACGTTTTCACGCCGATGATCCGCTTTTTCACCGGATAGCTGCTCTCCTGCTGCCCGTTTTCTCCGTGTTCCTCTTTAAAGGTCCCGTATTCTCCCGGGATCTCCTCCGTCAGGATCTCAGCCACCTCGGCCTGGCGGATCGTCAGGTGGTCCGTGTTTTCAAGAACGCGGCGCATGGATCTCGTATACTCCTGCTTATCCGCCTGGGCGCGCAGGGAATGGACCGCCGGCCCCTTTGACTCGTTTAACATCTTTGACTGGATAAATGTTTTATCGATATTTTTTCCCATCTCTCCGCCGAGGGCATCCAGCTCACGGACAAGATGTCCCTTGGAACTTCCTCCGACGTTCGGGTTGCACGGCATCAGAGCGATGCTGTCCACGCTGACCGTGAACATGATCGTCTCAAATCCAAGTCTCGCTGCCGCAAGTGCCGCCTCGCATCCCGCATGGCCCGCACCGACAACTACAATATCATATGTCTCCTCTACTACCGGCATTTTATTTCCTCTTTTCTATTTTCCCATACAGAATTTGCTGAAGATCTCGTTCACCAGATCATCCTCCACGGATTCCCCGACGATGAGTCCCAGCTTCTCATACGCATCCATCAGATCGATCGAATAGAAATCCTCCGGCATGCCGTTCTCAATACTTTTCTCAACCATGGACATGCTATCAAAAGCATCCTTTAGAGCCCTCACATGGCGCACATTCGTGATCATGACCTGGTCGTTGAAGTCGATCTCACCTTCATAGAATAAAGCCTTTATCTCCTCTTCCAGAAGGTCAATTCCAGTCTCCTCCTTTGCGGAGATCCCGATCACCTTATGTCCCGACCGCTCTTCCACTTCTTTCGCGGACACGACCGGTTCCAGGTCGCTCTTATTTAAGAGGACAACGGCTTTCCGGTCATTTATGAAGTCCATGATCTGATAATCATTCTCATCCAGCTCTCTCGATCCATCCACGACGTAGATGATCAGATCGGCCTTCTTTGCCTCTTCCATCGCGCGGGAGACACCGATCTTTTCGACCACATCCTCCGTGTCCCGGATCCCGGCCGTATCCACAACATTTAAGCTGATCCCCTGAAGGTAGATATGTTCCTCCAGAATATCTCTCGTGGTTCCTGCCACATCCGTCACGATCGCGCGGTCCTCACCGACTAAAACGTTCATCAGCGACGATTTTCCGGCATTCGGTTTCCCCAGGATAACCGTCTTCACGCCCTCTGAGACCACGCGTCCGTTTGAGGAGGAACGGATCAGTTTTTCCAGTTTTTTCTTCACGGAAAGGACCACACCGAGGAGCTTCTCCCCGTATCCGTCCAGGGAAATATGCTCCGGGTCATCGAGCGCCGACTCGATAAAGGCGATCTCGTAGATGATCTGATCCCGGATCTCATGGATCTCCTTCGACACGCTTCCGCGAAGCTGGCTGACAGATGACTGCAGCGCATATTCATTTTTCGCGTTGATCACGTCGATGACGGCCTCCGCCTGTGAGAGATCGATCCTGCCGTTCAAGAAGGCGCGTTTTGTAAATTCTCCCGGCTCGGCAAGTCTCGCTCCAGCCTTTAAGACTGTCTCCAGGATCCGTCTTGTGACGAGCATTCCGCCATGACAGTCGATCTCAACGGTATCTTCCGCCGTATAGCTTCTCGGTCCTCTCATGAGCATCAGAAGGACCTCATCGATCGTCTCATCTCCATCATAAACATATCCGTAATGAATCGTGTGACTCGCAGCTTCCGAGAGCTTCTTCTTTCCCGGGGCGCGGAACACTTTTTCCGCAATTTCCACCGCATTCTCACCGCTGATCCGCACGATCCCGATCCCGGAATTTCCCATCGCCGTCGCGATCGCTGCAATCGTATCTGTATATTCCATAATCTCCATCCTGATATTCCTGCTGCCTGTTTCATATTCCAGACAGACAGCATCGCAATTTTTCCTGTTCCGCACATTTTGGAAGCAGAACTTCTATCATCTGATCCTGCCGCAATTCGGTTTCCAAAATGCACGGGAATTCACACAATTTGTCACCCTATCATAGCACAAAGGGGCTGCCATAGGCAACCCCTCTTTCATTCCGATATGCTTGTTTTATTCCTGCTCACGACGAGTATTTTCGTAAGCGGATGTTCTCTCACGTCTCTCGTATCTCGGTCTTCTCTCCCTGCGCTCTTCCTTCTTTAATGCGATCACAACATGACGGAACGGATCCTCACCTTCGCTCTTTGTGAATACGTATTTATCGTTCTGAAGTGCAGAGTGAATGATCCGTCTTTCGTACGGGTTCATCGGCTCTAAAGAAACCGGACGTCTTGTCCGTTTTACTTTGTAAGCAATATTCTTTGCGAGAGTCTCCAGTGTTTCTTTTCTTCTCTCTCTGTAATTTTCGGTATCCAGCTTGACTCTTAAGTAGTCCTCAGATTCCTTATTTACAACAAGGCTTACAAGATACTGAAGGGAATCGAGTGTCTGTCCTCTCTTACCAATGAGAAGTCCCATCTCCTCGCCGGTCAGATTGACATCCATCTCCTTTTCCTCTTCATTCATTTTCACTTCCACGTCAACGGCAAGGCCCATTGCATCGAAAACGGAATTCAGGAAATCTACGGCCTTATCGTCAACGGTCTCGATCTTCTTCGCGCGGATCACTGCCGGCTTGGAACCAAAGAGTCCGCCAAGAACTCCGGCACTTCCTTTTTCCACGACCTCGTACTGAATCCGATCACTGCTCACACCGAGCTGCAGGGATGCCTGTGTGATTGCATCTTCCACATTTTTCGCAGTCACTGTAATCATTTCCATAACAGAACCCCCTTATTATTTTCGCTTGTCATGTGCCTCATTGTACTTCTGGACCATCGCTGCCTTGGAAGCGAGACTTCCCGGTTTCGCGTTGGTGTTGTAGTACTTGCTGGACTCCTCGATCTGTTTCGCGATCTTTTCCTTCTTAACTTCCTCAGCAGCTTTTTCCTTCTCCTCCTCAGCCTTGATAGCCTTTAAGGATGCGGTAGCGTTCTGAGTTACCTTAGCCGGCGGAAGTCCCTGTTTTGCACGTTTCTTATTTACCTTTTCCAGGTTCTTTGCGATCATATCGTCGATGTTTACCTTATCCATGTACGCGTTAACGATGAGCTGCTGGATAATTGTAACAACGCTGGTCGCGATCCAGTAGATACCAAGACCTGCCGGCATCGTGATACAGATGAACGCGGAGAATAACGGCATTGTCGTTGTCATAGTCTTCATGGACTGGGCCATCGGATTCTCTGCATCTGCGGATGTGGACGGCTGATTTCCGCTCATGAGCTTTGTGCTGAACCACTGGGACACTGCCGCAAGAACCGGGATGATCCATGCGAAAGACGGTACCCAGCCCGGTGCCTCTGCCATATTTAAACCGAGGAACGTGTTCATTCTCTCGACAACAGCAGCATTCTGGCCAATCACATCAGAGATTGCCGGGAACAGTGCCTGAAGCTCTCCCCACTGGGATGTGGAGAATTTATAGAGCATGTCTACAAGACGGTTTGCATTTGTGAAATCAAACTTGTCTAATTTTCCGCCGCAGGCGGTTGCGATATTTGTGATTTCCTGTAACTTCTGAGCATAGTCAGCCTGTCCCATCAACGGAGTGACAACGTTGTCGAAATAAACGCGGACAGACGGAACGTATGCCGGAATATTGTAGATGACACGGTACAGTGCAAGAAGGATCGGCATCTGGATCAGCAGCGGAAGGCATCCGCCTGTCATGCTTGTGCCGTACTTCTCGTAAACAGCCTGGATCTCCACGTTCTGACGCTGCATGGACTCCTGATCCGACTTTCCTTTATACTTCTTCTGGATCGCCTGGATCTCCGGATTCATGACAGACATGAGTTTTGTGGTTTTCTGCTGTTTGATCGTCAGCGGTATCATCAGTGTTTTCATTACGATCGTAAACAGAATGATGCACAGACCTACATTAAACACGCCGAAGCTGCTTGTAAATCTGAAGAGGATGTCCATGACATAGCCAAGGACAGTCGCGATCGGTCCCAGAATGGAACCAGCCTTCGTCAAAACCATATCTTACCTCCTAGGGTTTTCTACGGGACTGGATCATAACCGCCTTTTGCAAACGGGTGACATCGCAGAATCCGCCTGCAAGCAAGATAAGTACCTTTTATAGCGCCGTATTTCTTGATCGCTTCCATGGCGTACTGGGAGCAGGTCGGCGTATAAATACAGTGAGGGCCGATACAGGGAGAGATAAACTTCCTGTAAATCTTGATCAGACCAATCAGTACCCATTTCATAAACCACTCACTTCGATTCTTTTAAAATGTTATGAAGCCCGCATAAGTGCAGAAATGCACTCTCAATCTTGTCGAAATTTTTGTCTTTTGCCGCGACCCGCGCGACAACGATGATGTCTTTGCCGTCTTCTAATATGTCCTTATTTAACCGGAAACTTTCACGGACAAGTCTCGCGAACCGATGTCTCACGACGCTGTTTCCAACCTTTTTGCTGGCGGAAATGCCGATCCTCGTGTCCTCCCGTCCCGAATCCATCACGTACATGACCAGATATTTGTTTGCGTAGGACTTTCCACCGCGGTAAACCGTCTGGAAGTCCTGATTTTTCTTTAACGAATTGAACCTTTTCATTCAATACCTCTCTGAATAACAAAAAAGAGTATCCAAAAGTTTTCCTAAACTTCCGGATACTCTCTTGGTTCATTAAGCAGATAATCTAGCTCTACCTTTTGCTCTTCTGGCAGCTAAAACTTTTCTGCCACCTGCTGTTGCCATTCTCGCTCTGAAACCATGAACTCTTTTTCTCTGAGTGTTCTTCGGCTGAAATGTCATCTTCATAAACCCGGCACCTCCTCTTACTATAAATTCAAGTACCTTCTCATGTACATATAAACTAAGACATATTGAAGCATCGTATCGATTATATAAAAATTGCCGTCCTTCGTCAAGACCAAATTTCAAAAAAATCCTTAAATCATGGGGATTTCCGACTCATATCTTTGTAATTTTTCCGCCTGTTATCCACATTCCGGCTTTCCGGAGAGTCCTCATACAAACGCCCGTCTTTCTCTCTCCGTCATCCAAAAAGGGGGACAGCTTTTCGCCATCCCCCATAAAATGTATGTTTCGATTTTATGTCACTATATTTAGTATCTCTTCATTATTATATAGAAGCTGCAGCTCTCTATTTGCTGCGATGCACACTCTTCCGGCTCACGATCAGCCGTTGTTTTTCATGATCTTAAACAGGACCTTCGTGATCGCTGTTGTAAGAATACCGGCAACGATCGCCTCCGGAACTCCAAATCCGAGGATGATCCCGAGGATCACATCGTAGATGTGCTCGACTGCTTTGTTGGACGCTGCGGCATAGCTCTGTCCGAAGAAGATGTAGATTCCATTCATGACAAGCAGTGTGTTTGTCATAGCTCCTGCAATACCAGCCACCCAGAGGGCAACGGTCTGGCTGCCTTTGATCCCGTGAGCGACCTTCATGATCAGCTTATATACATAATAAGCAACGATGCCGATGCATACACGCGGCACGATCGCGATCACGGCGCTCCACATGTTTCCGCTGTATCCGCCGATCGTAACGAACGGGCTGAATACGAAGGAGGTCACACCAGGGGTAATGGTCGCTTTTACGAGGCTGGTCACACCAAATACCAGTCCTAAGTAAGCGCCGTACTTCGGTCCGAGAATGATCGCTCCGATGATGACCGGGACGTGAATGATCGTCGCATTCATAAAGCCTAACGGGATGTAACCGAGAAACGGTACGACCGACATGGCGATGATGATCGCGGTAAAGATCCCGGCGAGGGACATGTCCAGAACTTTCTTTTCAATTTTCATTTTTCAATTCCTCCTGCTACTGTTCTCTTGCGAGATACAATGCAATATAGTCACGACTTGCATTATACCGTGTCAGCGTGCCAGAGTCAAACTGTTTTCCTGCATTTTCCAATTTTTCCATTTTACAGATTTCTTCTCCCGGTATTCCGTGCCCTGCATTTTTTCTTCCTATACACAAAAGAAATTTTTCTCAGCATCTCTCCTGCTGCCCGCCTGATTTCAGCCTCTCTGCCCGACCTGTCCATCCTTCGCGGACACAACCTGTTGTATTTTTCGTGTCCGTTCCTGGCGTACATCTTGTTATGTGGGTATTCACATGTTTTCCACCCGCAATTATCAACTTATCCCCAAATCGTGGATAAGTTGTGGATAACTTATTGGAAAAGTTGTGGATTTTCACATTTGACATTGAAAATTATCCTCTTTTACGTTAGAATAAGATTAGATTGGGTTTATGTGCTTTTGTGGACAGGTCCCCACCTTTTCCACAGCTATGCACATCGTTATACACATGTTTAGGAGTATGAATATGCTGGAAGAAATCAAAGCTAAATGGGACGAAATCCTTTTAAATATCAAAGAAGAACACGATATTTCAGAGGTGTCCTACCGCACATGGCTGCTGCCGCTGATCCCGGATTCTGTGGATAAAGATATCCTCACGATTCTGGTGCCGGATTCTGCCTTCATCAGCTATGTGAAAAAGAAATATGAATTCCTGTTGACAATTACGATCGAGGAGATCACAGGTTTTCAGTGTAAACTGGATTTCAAGCTGAAATCTGACGTGAAGGAACCGGAAAAAGAGAATCGTCTGATCAACGTGAACAATAATACGGTCAGTCAGCTTGCTCTTCAGAACGCAAACTTAAATCCGCGCTACACATTTGATACCTTCGTAGTCGGAAAAAACAACAATCTTGCCCATGCTGCATCCCTGGCTGTTGCGGAATCTCCGGGCGAGATCTATAACCCGTTATTTATTTATGGAGGCGTGGGACTCGGAAAAACACACTTAATGCATTCCGTTGCCCATTTCATCTTAAAAAATAACCCGAGCGCAAAGATCCTGTACGTGACTTCCGAAAAATTTACGAACGAACTGATCGACGCGATCCGTAACAAAAACAATGTTTCCACCACGGAATTCCGTGAAAAATACAGAAATAATGATGTTCTTCTGATCGATGATATCCAGTTCATCATCGGCAAAGAAAGTACCCAGGAAGAATTTTTCCATACATTCAATGCCCTCTATGAAGCAAAAAAGCAGATCATTATTTCTTCCGACCGTCCTCCGAGAGAAATCGAAACACTCGAAGACCGTCTTCGTTCCCGTTTCGAATGGGGACTTACCGTAGATATCCAGCCGCCGGACTATGAGACCCGGATGGCGATCCTTCGGAAAAAAGAAGAACTGGAAGGATACAACATTGACAACGAGATCATCAAATATATCGCTACCAATGTAAAATCCAACATCCGTGAACTGGAAGGTGCGCTCACAAAGATCGTCGCTTCCAGCAAATTAAATAATAAGGAGATCAATCTTGAACTTGCCGAGGAAGCATTGAAAGATCTGATCTCTCCGAATGCAGCCCGTGAAGTGACGCCGCAGCTCATTATTAATGTAGTTTCTGAGCATTTCGGCATCACTCCTCTCGATCTCATCGGTCAGAAACGAAGCAAGGAACTCGTATTTCCTCGCCAGATCGTCATGTATCTGTGCGGTGATATGACAAATGAGTCTCTCCAGAATATCGGAAAAGCTCTCGGCGGTCGTGATCACACGACGATCATTCATGGAACGAAAAAGATCGCCAGTGAATTAAAGACTGATGAGAATTTAAAGAATACGATCGATATTTTAAAGAAAAAGATCAACCCGCAGTAGGCGTGTGAACTGTAACTTTGAATGCGCAAAACAGCTTTGTGGATTTTTTCGTGGAAATCCCGTTGAAAATTTGTGGATAAAAATCGGATAATTTTTCCGGATTTTTGCCTGTGGAAAACTCTTCGGTTGTCCTTCCGGATTTTTTTAGTTACCCACAATGGTTTTCACAGCGTTTTTTTCAGTGTTTCACAGGGCTTTTTCCCCTTATTAACAAATTCACACCCCCTACTACTGTTAAGACGAATATCTTTTATATATTTCTTTATCTTATGAACGTTTCTCAAGAAAGGAAGTTATCAACAACTATGAAACTGACATTCCAGAAGACCGCTCTTTTAAACGGTATCAATATTGTTCTCAAGGCAGTTCCGTCAAAAACAACGATGCCGATCTTAGAGTGCATCCTGATTGATGCATCTACAGATGAGATCAAACTGACAGCTAACGATATGGAGCTCGGCATTGAGACAAAAGTTGAAGGTGATATCCTTGAAAAAGGTAAAATTGCACTGGATGCAAAGCTTTTTTCTGAAATTGCAAGAAAATTATCTGATTCAGATTCCCTTGTAACGATCGAATCTGACGAAAAATTCAATACTGTAATCGCCTGTGAGAACTCTGTATTCAAAATTCAGGGAAAAGATGGTGAGGAATTCTCCTATCTTCCGTATATTGAGAGAAATAAAAACATTACACTTTCCCAGTTTTCCTTAAAGGAAGTGATTCGCCAGACCATCTTCTCCATCTCTGTCAATGACAGCAACAAGATGATGACAGGTGAGCTTTTTGAGGTAAACGGCGATACATTAAGAGTTGTTTCTCTCGATGGTCATCGTATGGCAATTCGCAAAATTGTATTAAAAGATGAATATGAAAGCACAAAAGTCATCGTTCCGGGAAAAACTTTGAATGAAATCAGTAAAATTCTGACCGGAGACAACGAAAAAGAGGTCCAGATCTTCTTCGGAGCGAACCATATTCTCTTCGAATTTGATGATACGATCGTTGTTTCCCGCCTGATCGAGGGCGAATATTTCAAAGTAGATCAGATGCTTTCCAGTGATTATGCCACAAAAGTGACTCTGAATAAGAAAGATTTTCTCGACAGCATCGAGAGAGCCATCATTCTGATCCGCGAAAATGATAAAAAACCGATCATTTTGAACATCGAAGATTCAAAAATGAGCCTGAAATTAAATTCCAGTTTCGGTACGATGAATGCGGAGATCCTGATCCATAAGACAGGACAGGATCTGATGATCGGATTCAACCCGAAATTCTTAAGTGATGCACTCCGCATCATCGATGATGAGGAAGTAACTCTCTATATGATGAACGCAAAATCTCCGTGTTTCATCAAAGATGAGGAAGAAAATTATATTTATCTGATCCTTCCGGTAAACTTTAACGCGGCTGCGATCTAAAAACAGATGAAATTTTCCCGAAATTCCGGAAAAATCCGGAGTTTCGGGCTGGTTTTTTTCAGAAAACCGGAATAAAAAAGGAGAAAAATGGAAAGTATTCACTTAAAAGATGAATTTATCAAGCTGGGACAGGCATTAAAACTTGCCGGTCTTGTTGGCTCCGGAGTGGACGCAAAGTTTGTGATCCAGGACGGACTTGTAAAAGTAAATGGGGAAGTTGAGACCCAGCGCGGCAAAAAACTTTACCCTGGAGATACTGTTTCCTATGACGGAAAGACATTTAAGGTAGAAAAGTAAGGATTTTTTCATGTTCATAGAATCCATCGAGCTGTCAGATTACAGAAATTACAGTCATTTACATATCGATTTTCATAAAGGAACGAACGTTCTTTATGGAGATAATGCCCAGGGAAAGACGAATATCCTGGAGGCAGTCTATGTGTGCAGCACAACAAAATCGCATCGGGGCAGCAAAGATAAAGAGATCATCAGGTTCGGTGCAGATGAATCCCATATCAAAATGATGGTCCGCCGGGATGGAATTCCCTACCGGATCGATATGCATCTGAAAAAAAATAAGGCAAAAGGGGTCGCAGTCAATGGCATTCCGATCAAAAAGGCAAGCGAACTTTTCGGGATCGTCAATGTGATCTTCTTTTCACCGGAAGATCTGAATATCATCAAGAACGGACCAGCCGAGCGGAGACGCTTCGTCGACCTGGAACTTTGCCAGCTGAATAAGCTCTATGTCTACAATCTGGTACAGTATAACAAAACGGTTATACAACGGAATAAGCTATTAAAAGACATGGACTACAATACGTCTTTAAAAGACACGCTCCCCATGTGGGACGAGCAGCTCTTAAAGTATGGTGCCAAATTAATAATTATGCGTTCCGAGTTTATAAAAGAGCTGAATCCCCTGATCGCCGGGATCCATGCCGGACTGTCCGGCGGAAAGGAAACACTTTCCATCGCCTATGAGCCGAATGTGACGGCGGAGAATTTCAGGGAACAGCTCGCAAAGAACCAGTTTCAGGAGATCAAACAGAGGCAGACCCTGACAGGACCGCACCGCGATGACCTGAATTTCATCGTGAACGGAACAGACATCAGACGTTTCGGCTCCCAGGGACAGCAGAGAACGGCAGCTCTTTCTTTAAAACTTGCGGAGATCGAGCTGGTGAAAAAGATCGTAAAGGATTACCCGGTGCTTTTACTGGATGATGTCCTTTCTGAACTTGACAGCAAGAGACAGGAACATTTACTTTCAGAAATTACCCACATCCAGACCCTGATCACCTGTACAGGGTTGGATGAGTTTGTAAACAGCAAATTCCGGATGGACAAGATTTTTAAGATTGTTGAAGGAACGGTAGAGAGCGAAGACTAAAGGAGGAACTTCATGAGCGCAGAATATAATGCAGATCAAATCCAGATTCTGGAGGGACTTGAGGCTGTAAGAAAAAGACCGGGAATGTACATTGGAAGTACGTCTTCGAGGGGACTTCACCATCTGGTATATGAGATCGTGGATAACGCAGTGGATGAGGCCCTGGCAGGATACTGCGACACCATTGATGTGCAGATCAACGCGGATAATTCGATCACGGTCATTGATGACGGACGTGGAATCCCGGTCGATATCCAGAAAAAAGCAGGACTGCCTGCAGTTGAAGTCGTATTTACGATCCTTCATGCCGGCGGTAAGTTCGGCGGCGGGGGATACAAGGTATCCGGCGGTCTGCACGGCGTAGGTGCATCCGTTGTAAACGCGCTGTCGGAGTGGCTTGAGGTTGAAGTCTACCACGGAGGAAAGATCTACAAGCAGCGCTATGAGCGCGGAAAAACGATGTATCCGTTAAAGATCGTTGGCGACTGTCCGGCTGACAAACACGGTACCAAGGTTTCCTTCCTCCCGGACAAGGAGATCTTTGAGGAGACGGTCTATGACTATGACACCTTAAAGATCCGTCTCCGCGAGACGGCATTCCTGACAAAGAACTTAAAGATCATTTTACGGGATGACCGCGAGGACAAGAAGGAAAAGGTATTCCACTATGAAGGCGGGATCAAGGAATTTGTCAGCTATTTAAACCGCAGCAATGTGCCGCTGTATGACACGGTCATCTACTGCGAGGGCAAGAAGGACAACGTGCTGGTGGAGGTTGCCATGCAGCACAACGATTCCTACACGGAGAATATCTACAGCTTTGTAAACAACATCAACACACCGGAGGGCGGAACCCACCTGACCGGTTTCAGAAATGCCCTGACCAAGACATTCAACGACTACGGAAGAAAGAACAAGCTTCTTAAGGACAGCGAGCCGGCTCTTACCGGTGAGGATATCCGTGAAGGTCTGACGGCCATCATCAGTGTCAAGATCGAGGAACCGCAGTTTGAGGGACAGACGAAGCAGAAACTCGGAAACAGTGAGGCGAGAGGCGCTGTGGACAGCGTGGTATCGGAACAGCTCACCTACTTCCTTGAGCAGAATCCGTCCGTCGCAAAGACGATCATCGAGAAATCCGTTCTTGCCCAGCGTGCGCGCGCAGCGGCGAGAAAAGCGAGAGATTTAACGAGAAGAAAGACCGTTCTTGACGGTTTATCACTTCCGGGAAAACTTGCAGACTGCTCCAGCAAACACCCGGAGGAATGCGAGATCTACATCGTTGAGGGAGATTCCGCCGGCGGTTCCGCGAAGGACGCGAGAAATAAGAGCACCCAGGCGATCCTGCCGCTCCGCGGAAAGATCTTAAACGTGGAGAAGGCGAGACTCGACAGGATCTACGGAAATGCGGAGATCAAATCCATGATCACGGCATTCGGTACCGGAATTCATGAGGATTTCGATATCTCGAAGCTCCGCTACCACAAGATCATCATCATGACTGATGCCGATGTGGACGGTGCCCATATCAGCACTCTGCTTTTAACCTTTATCTACCGGTTCATGCCGGAGCTCATCAAACAGGGCTACGTTTATCTGGCACAGCCGCCGCTCTATAAGATCGAGAAAAACAAGCGGGTATGGTATGCGTACAGCGATGAGGAGTTAAACAACATTTTAAAAGAGATCGGACGTGACCAGAACAACAAGATCCAGCGTTACAAAGGACTTGGTGAGATGGACGCGGAGCAGCTCTGGGAGACGACCATGGATCCGGAACACCGAATTCTTTTACGTGTGACCATGAACGAGGAGATGACATCGGAGATCGATCTCACCTTCACGACACTCATGGGAGATCAGGTAGAGCCGCGCCGTGAGTTCATCGAACAGAACGCGAAGTACGGAACTCTTGACATTTAATGCGGCAGCAGGGCGCTCCGGAAAGAGATAAAATCCTTCCGGAACGTCAGGCGGCGCAGTTTACGCAGGTTTAAGGCGCAGCGCAGGCTGCATTGGAGGAAAGAATGGAACCGAATATTTTTGACAAGATTCATGAAATAGACTTAAAGAAGACCATGGAAAAGTCGTACATCGACTATGCCATGAGCGTTATCGCGTCGCGAGCGCTCCCGGATGTCCGTGACGGCTTAAAACCGGTACAGAGACGTGTCCTCTACTCCATGGCGGAATTGAACAATGGTCCGGATAAGCCCCACAGAAAGAGCGCCCGTATCGTCGGCGATACCATGGGTAAATATCATCCGCACGGAGACAGCTCCATCTACGGAGCATTGGTAAACATGGCTCAGAAATGGTCCATGCGCTACATGCTCGTAGACGGACACGGAAACTTTGGTTCGATCGATGGCGACGGTGCCGCTGCCATGCGATACACCGAGGCGAGACTCAGCAAGATCTCCGTTGAGATGCTGGCGGACATCTATAAAGATACCGTTGACTTTATCCCGAACTTCGATGAGACCGAGAAAGAGCCGACCGTATTGCCGTCCAGATTCCCGAACCTTCTTGTAAACGGCGGAACCGGTATCGCAGTCGGAATGGCGACAAATATCCCGCCGCACAACCTTCGGGAAGTCATTGCGGCAGTAGTAAAGATCATCGACAACCAGGTGGAGGAAGGAAAACAGACCTCCCTGGAGGAGATCTTACAGATCATCAAGGGACCGGATTTCCCGACAGGAGCTGAGATCCTCGGAACAAGAGGAATCGAGGAGGCGTACCGTACCGGACGCGGAAAGATCAGAGTCCGCGCCGTGACAAATATCGAGACCGCACCGAACGGAAAGAGCCATATCATCGTCACAGAGCTTCCGTACCTTGTCAATAAGGCAAGACTGATCGAGAAGATGGCGGAGCTTGTAAAGACAAAGAAGATCGACGGCATCACCGGCATCACCGATGAATCCAACCGTGAGGGAATCCGCATCAACATCGAGCTTCGGAGAGATGTAAATGCGAATGTCCTCTTAAACCAGCTCTTAAAGCATACACAGCTGCAGGATTCCTTCGGCGTGATTATGCTGGCGCTGGTAAACAATGAGCCGAAGGTCCTGAACCTCCTTCAGATGCTGGAGTACTATCTGGACCACCAGAAGGACGTTGTGACCAGAAGAACGAAGTACGACTTAAATAAGGCGGAAGAGCGTGCCCATATCTTAGAGGGCTTATTAAAGGCTCTGGACCACATTGACGAAGTGATAAAGATCATCCGCGGTTCCGCGAATGTCGCTGAGGCGAAGCGGGAACTCATGGAGCGCTTTGAGCTCACGGACCCGCAGGCACAGGCGATCGTTGACATGCGTCTGCGTGCTCTCACAGGTCTGGAACGCGAGAAACTTGAGAATGAATATAAAGAACTGGAGGCAAAGATCGCGGAATTGCGCGCAATCCTGGCTGATGAAAATAAATTATTAGGTGTGATCAAAAAAGAGATCCTTGTGATATCCGAGAAGTACGGGGATGACAGACGGACAAAGATCGGCTTCGACGATGATATGTCCGTGGAAGATCTGATCTCCGATGATGACACTGTTATTGCCATGACAAATCTCGGCTACATCAAGAGAATGTCCGTGGACAATTTCAAGAGCCAGAACCGCGGCGGCAAGGGGATCAAGGGAATGCAGACGATCGATGAGGACTTCATCGAGGATCTTCTCATGACCACGAACCATCACTACATCATGTTCTTTACGAACATGGGACGCTGCTACCGGATCAAGGCGTACGAGATCCCCGAGGCAGGCAGAACAGCCCGCGGAACGGCGATCGTAAACCTTTTACAGCTTCAGACAGGAGAAAAGGTCACAGCGGCGATCCCGATGCGTGAGATCGATGATGACAAGTACCTCTTCATGGCCACAAAGAACGGTATGGTAAAGAAGACCCCGATGCGCGAGTACAGCAACATGAGAAAGACGGGTCTCCAGGCGATCCTGCTCCGTGAAGGTGATGAGCTGATCGAGGTAAAAGTGACAGATAATACCGAGGATATCTTCCTCGCTACAAAATTCGGTATGTCCATCCGCTTCAAGGAAACGGATGCGAGAATTACCGGCCGTGTTTCCTATGGCGTGATCGGCATGAAGCTCGATGAGGGCGATGAAGTTGTCGGCATGCAGATGGCAAGCCAGGGCGAGTACATGCTCGTTGTATCGGAAAAGGGATACGGAAAGAGAACGGGAATCTCTGAATTTAAGCTGCAGCTGCGCGGCGGTAAGGGACTTCTCTGCTATAATGTGACAGAAAAGACAGGAAATCTTGTCGGAATGAAACTGCTCGACGATGGAAGAGACATCATGCTGATCACCAATGAAGGAATTCTGATCCGCATGGGTGTTGACGATATCTCCGTGATCGGCAGAAACACATCCGGCGTAAAACTGATGAGCATTGATGCCGACTCCAATGTCCGCGTTGCTTCCATCGCGAAAGTGCGTGAAAGCAGCCGCCAGGATGAGGAGGACGAAAATGTGGAAGATCCGGAATCTGAGGAAAATGAGGACGGAGAAATCACAGAGTGATCATGCTCATGAATAGAAAAAACGGTTGTGAGATCATTTTCCGGCCGTAAGCAGGATTTCTGACTCTGGAGTGATTGGATACAGGAATCTGGATATACCGGGTTCCTGTATTTTTTTAAACATTATTTAACAATGAACATAGGAGGATGCGGCGATGGGAATTACAAAAGCAGAGGCATTAAAAGCAGTTGACAGAGAGCGCGGACCGGTGTGTGAAGCCAGTGACAGGATCTGGGACCAGCCGGAGACTGCGTTCCAGGAATTCCATTCCACGGACGTATTGTGTGAACTTCTTGAAAAAGAAGGATTCAGGGTGGAGAGAAATCTTGCGGGGATCGCGACCGCGTTTTCCGGTACCTACGGATCAGGAAAGCCGGTAGTGGGCATTCTCGGTGAGTTTGATGCTCTGTCAGGCCTCAGCCAGGAGTCTGAGAGCCTGGAAAAGACCGCACTGGTCGATGGCGCACCGGGACATGGCTGCGGCCACAATCTTCTCGGAACGGGCTCTGTAGCGGCTGCAATCGCGGTAAAAGAGTATCTGGAGAAGAACGGGAAAGAGGGAACCGTGATCTTCTTTGGCTGTCCGGGCGAGGAAGGCGGATCCGGAAAGAGCTTTATGGCGAGAGACGGCGTGTTTGACAACCTGGATTTTGCGGTGACATGGCATCCGGGCGATAAAAATGTGGTTTCTGTCGGAAGTTCCCTTGCGAACTATCAGATCATCTACCGTTTCTACGGACAGGCATCCCATGCGGCGGCATGCCCGGAGCTTGGAAGAAGCGCACTTGACGCTGTGGAGCTTATGAACACAGGTGTACAGTATTTAAGAGAGCATATCATCCAGGAAGCACGCATTCACTATGCGATCACCAACACAGGCGGATATTCTCCGAATGTCGTTCAGCCGTACAGTGAGGTCCTCTATCTGATCCGTGCGCCGAAGAACAGCCAGGTGAAGGAGATCTACGAGCGCGTCAACGATATCGCGAGAGGTGCGGCTCTCATGACGGGAACAAAAATGGAGCTCCAGTTCGTAAAAGCATGCTCAAATCTCGTGGACAACACGGTCATGGAGGAGATCATGCAGAAGAACCTGGAGGAGATCGAAAGAGAACCGTACACTGCTGAGGAGATCGAATTCGCGAGAAAGATCGGCGAGACGTTCGGCGGAAATCATGTGGACATCCAGGATGTTCTTGTAAGATATGAAAAATCGAGAAAAGCGGCTGTGGAACAGTTCCTGGCACCTCATGCGGATGATGTGATCAACGACTTCATCGTTCCGCTTATGGATACGGAGGAGTGTTTAAAGGGATCTACAGACGTTGGTGACGTGAGCTGGGTATGCCCGACGGCGCAGATCAACGCTGTGACGGAGGCAGCAGGAACACCGGGCCATTCCTGGCAGATGGTTTCCCAAGGCAAATCTTCCATTGCACACAAAGGCATGCAGTTTGCCGGAAAGGTCATGGCGGGAACTGTCATTGACATGCTGGAAAAACCGGAGCTTATCGAAGAGGCGAAAAAAGAATTAAGAAGACGCGTCGGCGCGGAGGGATATATTCCGCCGATCCCGGAAAGAATCCGTCCGATGGCGATCAATCCAAAAAAGTAATAGGGAGGAAAATCGTCTATGAGGACCGTTCAGGCGAGTGAGATCACAAAAAATATCCGGGAAATGTGCATTGAGGCGAATCATTTCCTTTCGGATGACATGAAAAAAGTATTTGATGAGAGTGTAAAGCGGGAAGAATCCCCTCTTGGAAAGCAGATCTTAAACCAGCTTCAGGAGAATCTGGAGATTGCCGGGAGAGACATGATCCCGATCTGTCAGGATACGGGGATGGCCGTCGTTTTCATCAAAGTCGGCCAGGAAGTACATATTGAAGGGGGAAATCTGACGGATGCCATCGATGAAGGCGTCCGCCAGGGATACGTGGACGGATATCTGAGAAAATCCGTCGTTCGTGATCCGATCGACCGCGTGAATACAAAAGACAATACACCAGCGATCATTCATTATGAGATCGTCGATGGGGACCAGGTGGATATTACAGTGGCACCAAAAGGATTCGGAAGCGAAAATATGAGCCGTGTATTCATGTTAAAGCCTGCGGACGGCATTGAGGGAGTAAAAGAGAAGATCCTGGAGGCTGTCCGCGATGCAGGACCGAATGCCTGTCCTCCGATGGTGGTGGGAGTCGGCATCGGCGGCACGTTTGAAAAGTGTGCCCTGATGGCGAAACATGCCCTGACGAGAAATCTGGAAGAAGAATCTCCGGTGGCCTATGTCCGTGACCTGGAAAAAGAGATGCTGGAGAAGATCAACGGTCTCGGGATCGGACCGGGAGGTCTTGGCGGCCGCGTGACTGCCATGGCCGTCAATATCGAGACATATCCGACGCATATTGCAGGACTTCCTTTGGCAGTGAATATCTGCTGTCATGTGAACAGGCATGCGCATCGCGTTATTTAATAAGAGGATCGGAGGAAACCATGGACAGACAGATCAGTGTACCAATTAAGAAAGAAGACGCATTGTCTCTCCGGGCCGGAGACTACGTGACTCTTACGGGAACCATTTACACGGCGAGAGATGCGGCACATAAAAGAATGCAGGAGGCTCTGGATGCGGGGGAAAGTCTTCCGATCGAGATGCAGGGAAATGTAATCTACTATATGGGACCGTCCCCGGCAAGAGAGGGACGGCCGATCGGATCTGCAGGACCGACAACGGCAAGCCGTATGGATAAGTACGCACCGAAACTTTTAGATCTTGGTCTGGGCGCCATGATCGGAAAGGGAAAGAGAAGCCAGGCTGTGATCGACGCCATCGTAAGAAATGGTTCGGTCTATTTCGCAGCGATCGGCGGCGCAGGGGCTCTTTTATCCCAGCGCATCAAAAAATCCGAGGTAGTCGCCTATGATGATCTCGGGACCGAGGCAATCCGGAAACTGGAAGTGGAAGATTTCCCGGTGGTAGTCGTGATCGACTCCCAGGGCAATAATCTGTATGAGACTGCGATCAAAGAATATCAGAAATAATATGAAATAGCAGATGGATCAAAAGCTCAGAACTGCAGCATGATCCTGCAGAGGGGGATTTTCGGGTAGTTTTCCCGGAGATTGCTGTGTGCAGGATCAATTTCTGAGCTTCTTTCTGTCTGGAAGATGAATAAGCTTCAGGCTGCACTTACATAATATAGGAGTACAAGCCCATTCAGATCAGTTGTGCAGCTGCTGATCTGAGAATATTCTCTGCGAACACAGAACGCAGGAAAAACATGCAGTAAAAAATAATAAAAAAGATGGAAAAAGTTGTTGACAAAAAGAAACAGAGCTTGTATAATAAATCCTGCGTCTGGCGAGTTCGCCCGACAAACTTAATAAATGATAATTAGCTACGGTAATAAGGAGAAATACTCAAGAGGCCGAAGAGGCGCCCCTGCTAAGGGTGTAGGTCGGGAA
>ERZ1106950.450-NODE-450-length-41697-cov-5.856203_pt1 | contig 41697 bp, 40 predicted proteins | sample MGYA00403675_ERZ1106950 | MGnify/ENA primary metagenome ERZ1106950 (study PRJEB35170, sample SAMEA104062410) | human gut metagenome | biome: human gut; feature: human-associated habitat; material: faeces | place: Denmark | collected 2012-06-13 ... | reverse complement strand
GCCCTCCCTGCTATTTGCGCCGCAGCAGGCGGCGCACAGGGCTGTCGGGATCGGACAGCCCCCGGAGAAAGGCCAGCGGATTGGCACAGAACAGGGCGGCGCAGGCCGCCAGCCGCCGGAAAAAGGACTGCATAAAAATCACGCTCCCCGGCCCAGTATAGGGCGGGGAGCGTGTCGCATCCGGTCGCTTTATGCCGCGGGCGCAGCTTTGCGCCAGGTATAGAGCAGAACGGCCAAGGCCACGGTGACGGGGACGGCCAGGACGATGCCGAAGCTGCCGGACAGGCCCTGCATGATGGCGATGCCGATGTTGTTGGAGTTGATGATCTGCCGGTAGGGGAGGTTATAGGCGTAATCCAGCACCAGCATGGAGATGCTTCCGCCGGCAAAGGCGAGAATCAGGGTGTTGGAGTCGGTACCCATCATGTCCCGCCCCACGTGCATCCCGGCCCGGAACAGCGCCCGGCGGGAGAGGGCGGGGTTCTGAACGTGAATTTCGGCGATGGCGCTGGCGATGGACATGGCCACGTCCATCACCGCGCCCAGGCTGGAGATCAGCAGGCCGGAGAAGAGCAGGCCGCCCACCTGAATCCCGCTGGTGCTGGACAGGGTGAGCAGGCTCTCGATGTCCGACACGTTCCAGCCCGTGATGCCGGTGGCCAGGCTGAACAGGGTGGCCGCCAGCCCGGCGATCACCACGCCCGCCACCGTGCCGCCGGCGGCCACCACGGTTTTCCGGGTGGGGCCGCCGATGAGGTACATCGTGACCAGCGTGGTGACGATACAGATGAGCACCGCCACCCAGAAGGGCGACCAGCCACGGTAGACCAGGGGCAGATAGACAAATAGAATGCAGAAGAAGGTGAACACCAGGCCAAGGGCGCCCTTGAGGCCCTGCTTTCCGCCCACCAGACAGAGCACCAGCAGATAGGCGGCGGCGAAGGCGTAGATCACCCACTCCCGATCCTGGGAATAGATGCTGGTGATGGTGGAGTCTCCCGCCACGCTCTGCATGACCACCACCTTCATGCCCACGGTGCAGCCCGCGCCGAAGAGGAAGCCGGAGGCGCTGGTAGTCTCCAGCTCCTGACCGGCCCGGACGCCGGTGGTCATGCGTACCAGTACCCGCTGTTCGCCCACCCGGGAGCCGTCGGGCATGAGGTTGTCCTGGAGAATGTCCACGACCACGCCCTTCTCGAAGGTCTGTCCTTCCCGGTTGACCAGGGCCACCTTGTCCACCCGGTTGAGGGCGAAAACGGCGGCCAGAAATGCAGCCAGCAGCAACAGCGGAATGCCCCAGCGCAGAAAGCAGGATTTGATGTTCAACAGCAGTCAGCCTTTCTCTCAGAATGGAGGCTCCCGGCAGCTATGCCGCCGGGAGCCTCGCAGTATCGGTGCCGGATGGGGCCGCTCAGGCGGCCGGAGTCACGCCCAGAGTGCCATAGAAGGAGGCGGGCAGGTAGTAGTTCCCGTTGGCCAGAACGGCGGGGGTGGTGACGATCTTGCCGTCCACGGTCAGGGTGAGGGTCACGGCGCTGCCGCTGGCGGGGGCGCCGGCGGGCACGGCGTCGGCGTAGGCCGCGCCGGTGGTGATCACCACGCCGTTATCCCAGCTCACATTGAACTGGTTGTCCTGGCCGGAGACCGCGGCGGCCATGTCCCGCAGGCGGTAGTAGGTCTCGCCGCCCTCGGTCAGGGTGGCGGCGCCGCCGGTCTTCTGGATGGTGAAGGTGTCGTCAATCGCCTCCACCTTGCCCTCGGCAGTGATCTGGTAGGTGGTGATGGAGAAGCTGTCGCTGTCCATGTCGATGACCGAGTAGCTGGGCAGCCAGTTCTGGCTGCGCTCGGCGATGTAGTCCTGCTGGGTGGGGATCAGCTCGTAGAATTTGGAGCCGGAGGCCGAGTTGGCGGTCATGTAAAGGGTGCCCTTGGGATTGACCACGGTGTTTCCGGTGGTGTCCTCGATGGTGTAGCAGCCGTTGTCCGCCTGGAAGGCGTCGTGGAGGGCCGTGCTGGCGGTGTCGCCCTCCTCGGGGTACAGGGGGATTTTCTCGTCGGTCTGGGTGTTGAAGGCGTTGTCCCAGTCGTAGTCGCTGCCGTCCGCATTCAGACGGAACTCATAGGTGCCGTGGGTCTGGCCGTCACCGTAAAGGAGCTTGGAGCGGCTGTAGGTGTGGTCGTGGCCCTGGAGCACCACATCGATGTCGTACTTGTCAAAGATGGGGGTGAGCTGTGTGCGGAGGATCATGCCGTCGGTGTCGGAGTGATCCAGACCGGTGCCGTAGATATCCTGGTGGATGGTGACCACGCGCCAGGCGGCGTCGGGAGCAGAGGCGATGGCCTCCTGGATGGTCTTCTCGTGCTCGGCTACATTGTAATTGTTGGTGTTGAGCACGATAAACAGACCGGCGCCGTAAGAGTAGTAGTAGTCGCCGCCGGCCTGGGTCTTGCCGTTCTCGGTGGCGTTGGGGTTGTTGAAGTGGTAGGTGTAGTCGGGGTTCAGGGAGTCGTGGTTGCCGATGGTGGTGGCCACGGGCAGCCCGGCCAGCACGGCGGGGGAGAGGTAGCCCGCGTACTCCTCCTCCTTGGCCTGGCCGGTCTTATTTACCTGGTCGCCGGCGGAGATGATGAAGTTGACGCCCGGATTCTGGGCAGTGGCGATCTCCAGGGTGCGGTTCCAGGCGAAGGCGTCGTTGCGGGCGGCGGTATTGGCCGCGCCGGAGCCGGCCGTCAGGGCTTCGCCGCTCTGGGGCTGCCCCTTGGAGGCGCCGATCTGGGGGTCGCCTACATAGAGCATCTTTACGGAGTCGAAGCTGCCGGTCTTGTACTCCTGCACCTCGCTCTGTACGCCGTTCTTCTCCACGGTATAGTAATAGGTGGTGTTGGCCTCCAGCCCGGTGACGGTAACATGGTTATAGTCGTAGGCCACGCCGTCGGTCAGGCTGTCGTCCACCTGGGCGGCCTTGCCGGTGAAGGCGGTCAGGTGGTCCTTGTCGGTGCCAAAGTGAACCACCGGCGTGGCGGCCTTGCCGCTCTCCGTCTTGCTGTACCAGGCGAAGTTGAGCTGGGTCTCGTCTGCGCCGGGGGTGAGGGATACCTTGGTGTAGTCGGTGGCTACGGTCTCCCACTCCTTGACCCAGTCCTGCCAGGCGGCGGAGCCGCCGGTGACGCTGCTGTCGTTATAATTGGCCGTGGCGGCCAGGGCCATGGGGCCGGCGCTCAGGACCAGCGCGCCGGTGAGGACGCCGGCCAGGACCTTGTTGCGTTTCTGCATGCTTTCCTACTTCCTTTGCAGTTTGGTTTTGGTTCCATGGAACCAGGGGGCAGTATAGCACCCGCCGCGCCAAGCTACAAGGCACCTTTCCAAAGCTTTCCCGAACCTTTACCGGGGCTTTACGTTTCTGCTCCCCGTGCAGCGGATAAAAAGAAGGGAGCGGTGTGCCTCCCTTACTCGCGGCGCAGTTTCTGTTCGGCGACAGCGACCGTCTGCTCGTAGCGGTCAATTTTGGAGTTAAGGCGCTCCAGCGTCTGCCGCATCTCCTCCATCCGCTCCAGCAGCAGCTCCCTCTGCTCAATGAGGATCTGTTTGCGGGCCTCGGTGGTATCCTCCCCCTGCTGAAACAGGGAAACATACTCGATCAGAGCCTCCACCTGGATACCGGCTCCCCGCATACACTTGGCAAACTCCACCCAGGCGCAGTCCTCCACGGTATAATCCCGGATGCCGCTCTTGCTGCGGTGAACGGTGGGAATCAGGCCGATGCGCTCGTAATACCGCAGGGTATCGGCTGAGAGGTTGTATTTACGGCTGACTTCGGCAATGGTCATAAGGTCATCTGCTCCTTCCGGCGGGCTGGCTCCCGCTGTTTGTTCGATTTTATCACCTGGACTCCGCTCCAAGTCAAGGCTGAGTTTGGAAAAAAAGCAGAAAAATATTGCAGGCGGCAGTTGACAATGTGCGAAAAGTGTGGTATTATCTTTTTTGCATTTGGCCGGAGACCGGACGTGGAGAGATGTCCGAGTGGTTGAAGGAACCGGTCTTGAAAACCGGCGATGTGGAAGCATCCGTGGGTTCGAATCCCACTCTCTCCGCCACATTTTTTCCAAATGTATCCTGTATTTGGCATGCAGAAGTACCCAAGTGGCCGAAGGGGCTCCCCTGCTAAGGGAGTAGGGCGGGAAACCGTCGCGAGGGTTCAAATCCCTCCTTCTGCGCCAAATCCCGAAGTCTTTACCGGTAAAGACTTCGGGATTTTTTATTCCCGCAAATCTTTGGCGCTGATATTGGGGGGGCCGTACCCGCCGGCGAAAACTCCATACTCTATCGCGTCGGCCATTTGGCGGAGGAGAGTGACGGATCAGCCAAAATTAATATGTGAATTTTGTGTAAAGTTTATAATTGACGGCTTGCATTTTCCCCCAAGAGCGTATATACTAAAATTATCAATCAAAGAAAGGAGGCTGGTACAGTATGGTATGGTACAACAGCATCGGCGCTTCCGACGTAGATGACCTCATCTTTGGCAGCGACGACCAGGTGATTTACAGCGAGCGGTAAAGGGTCCTGAGGCAGAAACCACACCTATTGGTGTGGGTTTTTTGTTTTTATAAAGAAATCTTAAGGAATTTCCTCTGGCATAGAGAGCCAAAACGTGGTAGCCTATAGACAATTCGATTGGTGAGGCGACAGACCGACATGAAACGACATAAATGGCTGCTGACCCTGCTCCTGGCTGTGTTCCTGTTGGGCGGCGGGGCGTTCCTGCTTTGGCAGACGGGCTTTTTTTCCTCCGTTGGCTCGTTGGAGGAGATGCGAAATTATATAGAACGCTTTGCGCCCTATTCCCACCTGTTCTTTTTCCTGATTCAACTGCTCTCGGTGGTGATCGCACCCATTCCCAGCAACGTGACGGCGCTGGCTGGGGCGGTGCTCTTTGGAATGTGGCCCTCATTCCTGATGACCTGGTTGGCAGTGGCGGGCGGTTCCGTCCTTGTGTTCTGGCTGGCCCGTGTACTGGGGCAGCGGTTTGTGGAGCGGCTGGTCAACCAACGGGTGGCGGACAAGTACCTGGAGGTTATACGCAGGAAGCGGGATATCTTTTTGATCCTTGTCTTTCTCTTTCCCTTTTTCCCGGACGACCTGATCTGCATTCTGGCGGGGCTGACCGACATCCCGCTGCACCGCTTTTTCCTGATCGTACTGCTCACACGGCCCTGGGGCCTTCTGGTGGCCTGTGCGTTGGGCGGCTCGGTGCTCACAATTCCCGTGTGGGCGATGCTTCTGCTGGGAGCCGCCGGAGTGGCCGTCTTCGCCGTCTGCCTGAAATATGGAGACCGTTGGGAGGCCGCGCTTCTGGAGCGGTTCAAGCGGTAAATACACCGGACGGCGGGCCGTGCTTCTTGTCAAGCGCGGCCCGCCGTTGTATAATGCTTTTCATATGGGAGGGGGGACGGGATTTGGCGGGGCGCATAAAGACCGGATGCTTCCTCGGGGCGGAAGCGGCGCTTTATCTCGGATTTCTGGCGCTGGATCTGCTCCGGCCGGGGAGCGGCTGGGCCCTCCTGCTGAAATACGGGGCGGTGGCTCTGTGCTTCCTGGCGGCCTTGGACCGGGCCGGAACGGAGGACGGGCGCCTGGTGTGCGCCGCGCTGGCCTTTACGCTGGCAGCGGATTGGTTTCTCCTGATCCTTGATTCCTTCTACCTGGCGGGGGTGGCCTGCTTCTGTGTGGTACAGGCGATTTACCTGCTGCGCCTGCACCGCTGGGGCGCTGGCCTGCTGTGGCCGCTGCGCGTGGGGCTGACGGTTGCGGCCCTGGCGGTTGCGGCGCTCCTGAGGGCGCTGGAGCCGCTGACGGCTGTGACCCTTTGTTATTTCGCGGAGCTGGCCTGCAACACGGTGTCCGCCCTGCGTCTGGGGCGACGGGGGCGGTGCTTCGGGCTGGGGCTGCTGCTCTTTGTGGGCTGTGACCTCTGCGTGGGCCTGCACAATCTGGCGGCCTTCCTGCCGGTGGTCGATACCGGACCGCTCTTTTCCTTTGCCCAGGTGGGCATGTGGCTCTTTTACCTGCCCTCTCAGGTGTTGATAACCCTTTCTGTGAGAAAGAAGTGACTGTAAATGCGTTCCTCCAAACTGGCCACAGCGGCTTTGACGGTCATTCTGGCCCTGCTGGTGCTCAGTGCATCCATTGCGGTGCCGATCCTGTTCCGGCCCTTTTACTATATACAGATCGATGCCCTCCGCCTGCCTGAGCGTACCGGATGGCCGGAGGAGGTCATACGTGAGGCCTACGACGAGGTGCTGGACTTCTGTGTTCTCGGAACGCCCTTTGGGACCGGGGAGCTGTCCTGGTCGGAGTCGGGGCGGAGCCACTTTGCAGATGTCCGGGTGCTCTTTCGGGCGGACTTTTTAGTTTTGGGCGTCACGGCTGTGTCTGCGGCGTTGCTCCTCCTCCTGAGGCGGCTGCACCGGCTGGAGTTTTACCGCCCAGCGGGCCGAGGACCGGGGTTTTGGGCGGGGGTGCTGGCCGCCGGTCTGGTACTGGCAGTGGGCGCCCTGGCGGCGCTGGACTTCAGCCAGGCCTTTACCGTCTTTCATGCGGTCTTTTTTCCCGGCAAAGACAACTGGCTGTTTAATCCTGCCACGGATGAAATCATTCTGATCATGCCGGAGCGCTTTTTCCTCAACTGCGCCCTCCTGATCGGGGCGGTACTGCTGTCCGCCTGCGGAGCGCTGATTGCAGGGGATCTGCTGTCTGCCCACAGAAGAAAGAAGAAGACAGTGTTGCCGCGCTGAGTGTCACGGCTGTGGGACCCGGGCCATAGAATGGCCTGGGTCCCTTTTTCGTTCCGGCCCGCCGCTCCGCCCCCGCACCAAATGGGCGGTGGTTCATAGAATAGAGCGGGGAAGGAAGGGCCTTTTGAATACTCTGCTAGGAGGTATTGCAATGCCTGAGAAGGTCATGCCCGGTCCGGTGCAGGATACTGCCTGTATCCGCGAGGCCGTGTGCATACACACGAAGAAGATCTATGATTCTTGCAAAGACAAGGATTGTATCGAGGATTTGCGCTTTTACCCCACCCAGAACTGCCAGGCGGTAATCGACCGCGCCATCAGCATCAAGGCGGGCAAGGCGGAGCTGCTGTACGTGTACATTGATGTGGAACCCATCGGCTTTAACCGGGGCTTCTACACTGTGGATGTCCGCTACTACTACCGCGTGACTGCGGACGCGTTCATCGGCGCGGCCCGGCCTGTGGAGGTCTGCGGCCTGTGTGTCTTTGACAAGCGGGTGATTCTCTTCGGCAGCGAGGGCACCGCCAAGGTGTTCTCCTCCGAGGTGGCGTTTGAGGGGATGGATGAGCAGAACATCGGCAAAACCAACCTGCCCACCGCCGTGGTGGAGGCGGTAGACCCCATCGTGCTCAATATGAAGCTGGTGGACGTCTGCGAGTGCCGCCCCTGCGACTGTGAACTGACCGAAATCCCGCCGTGCATTTGCGCCTGCTTCGGCTGCGACCTGTGCTTCGGCAATGACGGAAAGCGGATCTATGTTACCCTGGGCCAGTTCTCGATCATCCGTCTGGAGCGGGACTCCCAGCTCCTGATGCCGGTATATGACTACTGTATGCCGGAGAAGGAGTGCACCTGCGGCGGCTGCGAGGACGATCCCTGCGAGATCTTCCGCCACGTGAAGTTCCCGGTCAACGAGTTCTTCCCGCCCAACAGCCCCGCGCCCATCCCGGAAACCTGCCGGGAGCTGAAGGGCTGCTGCGGCTGAACAAAAGCGGGCCCTCTGGAATGTTCCAGAGGGCCCGCGCAGCCCGTCGGAAAGTCCTTTCCGACAGGCTGCTGGACTTTTTGAAACTCTGAAAGCGTTTCAAAAAGTCGTTTGATCAAACATGAAAGGGAACCCTGGCGGTTCCCTTTCATACTATCCTTCCCTCCGAACGCTTTAGCAGGAGGGCTTATTGACCGCCTCAGCGGGCCCTCTGACTTTATTCAAAGGAGACCGCGCAATCCAGGGGGACGATGACAACATAGGTGCGCCCCACACCGAAGGAGATGGGGGAGCCGCTCAGGTCATAGTATTGGAGCTGGCCGTCGGGGAAGTCCTTGCTCCACGTGAGGTCAATGACCTTGCCGCCGCAGGCGAAGTAGCCCGTCCCGCCGCTGGACAGGTCCACAGTGATGTGGCCCAGACTGTCGCCGGTATAACGGCAGGCGGTCTTGAGGACTATCACATTGGTGACGGCCACCTGTTCACCGCTGTCGCCGTCTACATAGGGCTCTCCATACTCCTCCACCCGGTAGAGCCGGCTGTCGGGATCGTAGGTAAATACACCGGTTTTATAGTGGGAGACAGGGACGGTGATCCGCGGGGCCTCAGCGCCGCCGGCCGGGGTGCCATCCTCCACAAAGTTCATCTGACAACGGTAGCCGTCCTCGTGCTCCAGACGGAGGCCGTAGGTGGGCAGACGCTCGATGATGGAGGTCCCGGTGGTGACGACGGTGTGCTCCAGACTGTAGCTTTTACGCCGCTCCGGGTCCCGCCACATCAGATTTCCGTTCTCGCTGTTGCTCATGTAGGGGCCATTGACTCCGTCGAGGGCGGTGACGCCCCATTGGCGGATTTTGGCGTAGGCATCCTCGCTGCCGCCGGCGTGAATGTAGATGGCATCGTGTCCCAGGGCCAGCTCCAGATAGTAGGGGCGGGCGGAGCGGATGGAGCCGATTTTCCCAACACCGTCCAAGGACTGGTAGACGGCCAGCATGCGGGTGATGCCGCCCTCGGCCGGTACTTCGTAGATCACGTCAGCTTGGGACTGACCAAGCTGGGGAAGGGCCTCTTTCAGATTGTTGAGCATGATGGCCACCGGGCGGCGGTTGACCCATTCTTTGCCCATAGGCAGGCCGCTTAAGGGGCTGACCGGTCCGTCGTAGGGGGTGGACTCCGGTGTGGGGGCCACAGTGGGAGAGGGCTCCTGGTGTGCCGGGGTGCCGGTGGGGGAGGGAAGCCTGCTCCCGCATGCGGAGAGGAGCAGAATGAGCGCCAGCACAGCCGGCAGAACTTTTTTTGCCATACCAAATTCCTCCATTGTCCTTATGCAGCTATGATACGCTTTTGGGGAGGCTCCGTCAAGATTTAATACTCCCGTAACGATTTTTGCATGCTTTTGTAACATGAAACGGGTATTCTACTCCTTGCAAGAGACAGAGTCTTTTTCATTGTATCCTCTTCTTTCCTATGAGGGCGGCCGGGTGTTGGAAGCAGACACCCGGCCTGCTCTTTTCTGAGGAAAAAAGTTACTGCAAGGGAGGGCGGAGGCTGCTTCGTTTGGGCAAAAGACCGGTGGACGCTTCGTGCGGCCGAGACGCAAAAAGAAGGACATCTTACAGATGTCCTTCTTTTTTGGAAGGGGCGGTTAAAATTGATATTTCCCCTTAATGAAACCGCCGCACAGCAGTGTGAGCTTGCTCTGACTTATAAAAAAATCGGAGCAAGCGATACAAAGCTTGCTCCGATGTGGAGCAGGGTACGGGAGTCGAACCCGCCTTCTCGGCTTGGGAAGCCGATGCACTACCGATGTACTAACCCTGCAATTCAGTTGACTAAAAAAGTATAGCATATCTTTCCCGGTTTGGCAAGAGAATTTTACAGAGGAGAGGCAAAAATTAAGGGTTGCATTTTCGGCATAGTTCGATATAATTATCTCGGTGATTTTTTCTTTCTTCTAACTGAAAATTTGAAAATCTGCTTGCAATAGAACGAAAATCATGATATCATTTCCTAAACCAGAAGTTTGATTGTTGAATTGGAAAGGCTGGAATGACGTGATGAGTAAGAAGCAGGCGCTGACGGAGTTTCACCGGGGCTCTATTCTAGCGGCCGCCGAGCGGCTATTTGCCGAGAAGGGTACCGAAAAGACGACGATGGATGACATTGCGCGGGAGGCGGAGTACAGCAAGGCCACCCTCTATGTGTACTTTCAGAGCAAGGAGGAGATCATCAATGCCATTCTCCTCAGCGGTATGGTTCTGTTGAAAAAGAAGATTCACGAGGCCATTGAGAGCCACAGCGACTGGTATCGGGCCTACGACGCGGTATGCCGCTCCATCGTCCGGTTCTACGATGAAAATCCCACCGCTTATGATGCCGCTACGGGCACGATGCCTCTGGTGCAGGAGGCGGACGAGACTCAGAAGGGAGTTGCGGATATCCTGCGCGTGAGCGGTGAGATCGACGAGGAGCTGGCGGCCTTCCTGGTACGCGGTGCGGCGGAGGGCGCGGTGCGTTCCCAGCTTCCCCCCATGGAGACGGTTCTGCTGTTCTGGTCCGCCCTGTCCGGCATGGTGCATACCGCCGATATCCGGGAGGGGTATATTCAGAAGACCATCGGTCTGTCCCGCGAGGAGTTTCTCCAGCACGGCACCCGCCTGCTGCTGGCCTCTATCACCAAAGTCAACGCATAATCCAAAAAGCGCCCCGGCTGCGGCCGGGGCGCTTTTTTGGATTTATTCGGCGGTGAGCACCGGATGCTCTCCGTCGGCGGAGGCATGGATGCTCTGGATGGGATGGAGGTAGCTGTCGATGAGCTTGGTGGCGATGTCGTCCTCCAGATCCTTCTGAATCTGGCGGCGCAGATTGCGGGCGCCGTAGGTCATGGAGTAGGACTTCTTCACCAGGTAGTCCAGCAGCGCGTCGTCCCAGGTGAAGGTGATGCCCTTCTCCTTCAGCGCGTCCTGGAGCTCACGGAGCATAATGGCGGCAATGGCCTTGAAGTTGTCCTCGGTGAGCTTGTTGAAGTAGACGATCTCGTCCACGCGGTTGATGAACTCGGGCCGCAGGAAGGATTCCAGGGCCTTCATGGCCCGCTCCCTGCCCTGCTGGTCGGCGGTGCGGCCGAAGCCTACGGAGCCGGCGGAAGTGCGTGCGTCGCTGCCTGCATTGGAGGTCATGACAATAACCGTGTTTTCGAAGTTCACGTTGCGGCCCTGGGCATCGGTAATGTGGCCGTCATCCAGAATCTGAAGCAGAATGTTGAGCACGTCGGGGTGGGCCTTCTCAATCTCGTCAAACAGAATGACACAGTAGGGCTTGCGGCGCACCTTCTCGGTGAGCTGGCCCGCCTCGTCGTAGCCCACATAGCCTGGGGGAGAGCCGATGATGCGGCTGACGGCGAACTTCTCCATGAACTCGCTCATGTCCAGTCGGATGAGGGATTCGGGGGAGTGGAACATGTCCATGGCCAGCCGCTTGACCAGCTCGGTCTTGCCCACGCCGGTGGAGCCCACAAAGATGAAGGACACGGGCTTGCGCTTGGAGGCGATGCCCACCCGGCCACGGCGGACAGCGGCGGCCACGGCGTGAACCGCCTCGTCCTGACCGATGAGGTGCTCCTTCAGCCGGTCTTCCAGCTTGGCCAGGCGCTCATACTCGGCCTCCTGGATCTGGCTGGCGGGGATCTTGGTCCAAAGCTCGATCACACGGGCCAGATGCTCTACCGTCAGAGGGGGGGCGCTCTGGGCCTCCAGCTTGTTCAGCTCGTCCTGAAGCTGGATCTCCCGGCTCTTGATGGAGGCCAGCCGCTCATAGTCACGGCTGCTGCCCTCGTCGGAGAGGAGCTTCTCCCGCTCTCCGGCCAGGTTTTCCAGCTCCCTGCGGAAGTTGGACTGCCGCTGCTCGTTGGCCGCCAGGGCTTCGGTGGTGGCGGGGTTGCCCATGAGGGAGTCGTGCTCGGCGGTCAGCTTGTTCAGCTCCCGGCGGATCTCGGTCTGCCGCTGCTCATTGTTCTTGAGGGTGGTCTGCCGCTTGTAGTCCCGGTCGTTGGCCTCCACCATCAGGTTTTCCCGCTCTTTTTCCAGGGCATCCAGCTCCTTTTTCACCTCCACCTCCCGGGCCAAGGTCTTGTTGTGGAGGTTGACGTCGGAGCAGGCCTCGTCAATGAGGTCGATGGCCTTGTCGGGCAGGAAACGGTCGGTGATGTACCGCTCGCTCATGGTCACGGCCAGGCGGCACATCTCGGGGGAAATGGAGACAAAGTGGTACTTCTCGTAGTAAGGGGCGATACCCTGGATGATCCTGATGGAGTCGTCGATGGAGGGCTCCTCCACCATGACAGGCTGGAAACGCCGCTCCAGGGCGGAGTCCTTCTCAATGTACTTGCGGTACTCGGTGAGAGTGGTGGCGCCAATGACCTGAATCTCGCCCCGGCTCAGGGCGGGCTTGAGAATGTTGGCGGCGTTCATGGAGCCCTCGGCGTCGCCGGCGCCCACGATGTTGTGCACCTCGTCGATGACCAGGATGATGTTGCCCAGCTTCTTGATCTCCTCGATGAGGCCCTTCATGCGGCTCTCAAACTGGCCGCGGAACTGGGTGCCCGCCACCAGGGCGGTGAGATCCAGCAGGTAGACCTCCTTGTCCAGCAGCTTGTAGGGTACGTCCCGCTGGTAGATCTTCTGGGCCAGCCCCTCCGCAATGGCGGTCTTGCCCACGCCGGGCTCGCCGATCAGACAGGGGTTGTTTTTCTGGCGGCGGTTGAGGATCTGGATGGTGCGCTGAATCTCCTCGTCCCGGCCGATGATGCGGTCCAGCTTGCCGTCAGCGGCCTTCTGAGTCAGGGAGATGCAGTAATTCTCCAAAAACTTGCGCTTGGGCTGCTTTTCGCCCTTCTTGTCCTTGTCTCCGCGCTCGGCGCGGGGCTGCTCCCGCTCAGGGGGCTGGGCCTGGGGGCTTTGAGCCGAGCCAAAGAGCTTGTTGAGGAAGGGAAAGGTGGCGGTTTTGCCCTCGTCCTCCTCGTCTTCGTCGGCCTCCTCCGCGGACATCAGGCCCTCCATGCCCTCGGCGCCGCCGAAGGCGGACATCATCTCATTGGTCAGGCCCTCCAGATCCTCGTCACTGATGCCCATCTTCTGCATCATATCTTCCACGGGCTTGATGCCCATTTCCTTCGCGCACTTGAGGCAGAGGCCCTCGCTTTTGGTGGTCCCGCCCTCCATCTTCTGGATAAAGATCACGGCCACATTTTTATGGCATCTGGAACAAAGTGTGGGTTGCATTTGTATTCAGCTCCTTTGGAGGGGAGAATAGTCCCCTCAGAGAAATGATTCTAATTCGAAATTATGAACTGCGTATGAATCACGCCTGTTTTCTTTTCTTTAAAGCCTTCCGGTACTGGAAGATATAACTGCACAGGGCGGCCAGAGTGAGGGCCAGGGCGAAGGAGATCAGTCCGGTGGCCCAGGGGCGTGGGATGGCAGGGAAGAGCACCAGCGCGGCGCAGACCACAAAAAAGACGCCGGTAGAGGTCTTGCCCAGCCAGTTGGAGGAGATCACATCACCCAGTTTCTGGTACATGAGATAGCCGCCGATGGCCATGGTCAGCTCCTTTAGGAAAAAGACGACGACCGCCCACAGAGGGATGATGCCGTCGGCGGTGATGCAGATAATGACCGTAAAGGTCATCAGCTTGTCCGCCAGAGGGTCCAGAATCCGCCCCAGCTTGGTGATCTGGTTGAAGTGCCGGGCGATCCAGCCGTCAGCTACATCGGTGAGGAAGGCGGTTAAATAGATCAGCACCGCCCAGCGATGAGCGTCTGGAGCGGGCTGAAAGAAGACGACGGCAAAGACCGGCACCAGTACTAGCCGGAGGAGGGAGAGAAGGTTTGGGATGGACATAGGAGCTTCACCTGATTTTCTTTGGTTTAGGGCGGGATTACAGGCCGCTGAGCAGGGAGAGGGGATTGGTAGTCATGAAGAATTTCAGCAGGTGGGTTTGGTTTACCAGGGACTCAGGCAGTACGTGCCCGAAGAATTGCAGCAGCCAGGCCGCCACAAACAGAAGGACGCAGGCCTGCACCAGGCCAAACAGCGCGCCGCAGGTCTTGTTCAGGAAATGTAGTCCGGGCAGCCGCGCCACCAGATCCAGGGCATGGCTGATCAGCTTCCAGGCAATGAGAATGAGGGCGAAGCCCAGCAGAAAGAGGATCAGGTAGGCGGCGGACTGGGCGATGGCAGCCGCAACTGCGGCGGCCGCGCTCGCGGCCACGGAGGTCATTCCGTTCTCCACGGCCTTGTCCACGGTGTTGATCAGGGTTTCATAAAAGCCCATCTCCCGCAGGGCGTTCAGTACCCCGTCCAGAGGCACGTCGTCGGGGGACAGGGCAGCGGAGCCCTCCTCCGCCACTTGCTGCTGGATGGAGGCGTTGAGCTGTTCCTCGATGGCCGAGGCGAATTTGGGCTCTAAGGCATCCGCCACCATAGGAGAGAGAGTGCGGGCGGCGAAGCTGGCGCCCACAAAAGCCACCAGCACGGCCAGCAGACCGCACAGGGACAGGATGAACCCCCGGTGGGCGCCCACCAGGGCGAAGAGCAGCAGCACGGCCAGAATCAGGCCGTCAGCAATCAGATAAGCCATAGGGTTTTCCTCCGAATTTATTGAGGGACATAGAGGCGGGCGGTGGTGCTGTCAATGAGCATGGCGCTGCCGTCGGAGCGCTGTAAAACCTTTTGTGCGTTCTGTGTGCCGTTCAGGGTGTTATAGAGCTCCAGATCCTGGCTGTAGATATCCAGCCGGTCGGCGGTGAGTACGCCGACATACCGCCCGGCAGCGGAGAGAGAGAGTACCTGCTCCTCTACGGGGAGGGCAGCGGCCAGCTCACCTGAAGCGTTTATGGTGAGCAGCTCCGCCGTACTGCCCGCCCGGTATTTCCCCAGCAGGAGGGAGGCGGTGCCGTCCCCGTCCAGGGAAAAGGCCTTTAGGTAGCGCCCCCCGTAGTCGTAGGAGCCGGAGAGCACGCCGTCCCCGGAGACAATATAGAGCCCGGACTCACCCAGGGCCCAAATGCCGCTGCTGGTCCAGCGCAGATCAAGAATCGCGTTGTTGCCCACCGGGCAGGTCCAGTCCGGCTCCGTTTCCTCCTCCGTGCGGTCCAGGCGATAGAGGTCCACCCGGCTCTCAAAATTACCGTCCGTAAGGCCGATGGTGAGCAGAGCCACCGATTTGTTGTCCGGGGCAACGGCGGCGTCCATCACAAAACGGTTGGACAGGCTGAAGCGCACCAGAGGACTGTAGCTGTTGTCGTAGACCGTCACTGAGCCCTTGTGCCCGCTCTCCTGGCTGGTGACGGCCAGCCAGCCGTTCTGGTTCACATCGGCGGACAGGAGGGCCTGGCCGTCCTCTTGGGTGAGGGAAAAGACCTCCTCCCGACCGGAGTAGACAAAGAGCTCCCGGCCGCCGGCATCATAGACCAGAGCGGTGCCGCCTGCGGTGCTGACCACAGGATTTGTCATGGAAACGGCCTGATCCACAAAGGCCTGACCGCTGCCCGAATACAGCCGGATGGTGTTGGGGGAGCAGACCAGAAGATCTCCGTCCACGACGGCAAAGGCGTTGGAGGAGTCCCCAACAAAATGAAAGGACTCCGCCTGTCCGCTGTCGTTGCGCGCCAAGGTGCGGTAGGAGAACCAGCGCTTGATGAAGTCAAAATTCAGCTTGTCATAGTTGGCCACCAGGGCGACCGCGCCCACCATCAGGGCCAGTGTCACCAGAAAGGCCAGGAACCGGACAAAACGGTTGGGGCGCTTTTTGGGTTTGGGGGCGGCGTTGGGACGGCTGCCGTTGATATCTTCCATTCTATGCTCCTTCATGGATTTCATGCGGCAGAGGCATAAGCGGCACAGATAAAAGGGGCGCTTGTGCAGGCCCTGCAATAGAATTATTTTTTCGTTCCCAAATAGACTGACGTTATGGCGCAGAGGATGGCGGCGCCGATGGCGAACCACAGTGCAGCAGGCATAGAAATACCTCCAGAGTTCACATAAGGGCAGGAGAGTGAGCTATAGGACGTCCTCCTGATACCAAAGTTTGGTCATATAGAGCCCCCCGGCGGGTACAGTAGGCCCGGCGGCGGTGCGGTTGCGGCCTTCCAGAATGGCGGGCACGTCATCGGGGGAGAATTTGCCGTCGGCGGCGTAGACACAAGTGCCCACCATGGCGCGCACCATGTTGTAGAGAAAGCCGTCGGCGCACACCCGGCACTCGATCAGTTCTCCGCTGCGGGAGATATTAAAGTAGTGAACCGTGCGCACGGTGGTGCGGGTTTCGGTGCCGACGCTCCGAACAGCCGCGAAGTCGTGAGTACCCACAAAGTGGGAGGCCGCACGCTGCATCACAGTCTCGTCTAGGTGTTTGGGATAGAACCAGGCGCGGTTGACGTAAAATGCGTTCCGTATGTGGGAATTGTAGATGCGGTAAGTGTACTCCTTTTTCAGGCAGGAGCCAATGGCGTTGAAGCCGTCGGACACCTCGGTAGCCTTTACCACCACGATGTCATCGGGCAGCCGAGTGTTCACCGCCAGGGGGATCCGGTCGCAGGGGATACGGGAGGAGGTGCGGAAATTGGCGATATAGGTCTCCGCGTGCACGCCCGCGTCGGTGCGGCCCGCGCCGGTACATTTGACCGGGTGGCCCACCACCGAGGCCAGGGAGTGCTCCAGCGTCTCCGCCACGGTGACGGCGTTCTTTTGAACCTGCCAGCCGTGATAGGCCGTCCCCACATACATTAGTTTTAAGGCAATGTTTCGCATGACGGCCTCTCACGTCTCCAGTCTGTCGTTCTACTTCGGTTCCTCTCCGCCGGCCCAGCCGGCGGAGCCTACGCTACAAACGTGCCGCCGGCACGTTTGCTTTACGCTGCGGTGCCAGCCGTGATAGGCCGTCCCCACATACATCAAGCGTAGCGCAATATTTCTCATAAAGCTTTAAAATCCCATTATTTTTTTCTTAAAGTCCAAAGTGCCGCAGCACGCCGATGCCCACACACAGAAGCACCGCGAAGACCAGGGCGGCGATGTCGATGCCCTTCAGCTTGAGCTGGCGCAGACGGGTGCGGCCCTCTCCGCCGTGGTAGCAGCGGCACTCCATGGCAATGGCAAGCTCGTCGGCCCGGCGGAAGGCAGAAATGAACAGGGGTACCAGCAGGGGCACCAGGGCTTTGGCCTTCTGGAGCAGGTTGCCGGTATCGAAGTCGGCGCCGCGGGCCTTCTGAGCGGACATGATCTTATCCGTCTCCTCGATGAGGGTAGGGATGAAGCGCAAGGCGATGGACATCATCATGGACAGCTCATGCACCGGCACATGGAGGGTTTTCAGCGGTCCCATCAGTTTTTCCAGGCCGTCGGTGAGCAGGATGGGGGAGGTGGTATAGGTCAGCAGGAAGGTGCAGGTGATGAGCATGGCGATGCGTAGCACCATAAACACCGCCGCCCAGATGCCCTCCGGATAGATGGTAAAGATCCAGAAGGAGACCAGCGGCGCTCCCTCGCCCCGGGTGTAGAACAGGTTGAGCAGGCCGGTGATAATGACGATGATCAAAATAGGCTTCATCCCCCGTAGGATGCTCTTGATGCCCACCTTGGACACGGCGATCAGCACCGCCAGCAGGACGAAGAGAACCGCATAGCCCACCACATGCTTGGCCAGAAACAGAGCCACGATATAGGCCACGGTAAAGAGCAGCTTGGTGCGGGGGTCCAGCCGGTGAAGCAGGGTGTTGCCTGGGAAGTACTGGCCCAGGGTAATGTCCTTCAATGCCACTTACACCGCCCCCCTTTCGCCGGAAGCAGACTGCTTCTGCTGACCGGCACGGGCCAGCTTGGCCAGGACGGCGTCTCTGGCCTGCTCCGTGGTGTAGACCGACGGGTCGATGTCCACGCCCATGGCCCGCAGGCGGTGGAACACCCGGGTCATGGCGGGCACGCCCAAGCCCATGGCCTCCAGCTCGTCCCCGTGGGCAAAGACCTCCCGGGGCGCGCCGGAGAAGGGAATCCGGCCGTCGTTGATCACCACCAGCCGGTCCACCGTCCGGGCCACTTCCTCCATGGAGTGGGAAACGATGATGATAGTGGCGTTTTTGGCCGTGTGATAGTCGTGGATGTTGCCCAGGATGGACGCCACGCCAACTGGGTCCAGGCCGGCGGTGGGCTCGTCCAGTATGAGCACGGAGGGCTCCATGGCAATAACGCCGGCGATGGCGACCCGGCGCTTTTGTCCGCCGGACAGCTCGAAGGGGGATTTTTCCAGCATGTCCTCCCGCAACCCAACAAACTGGGCGGCCTCGCGCACCCGGCGGTCGACCTCCCTCTCGTCCAGCCCCATGTTTTTAGGGCCGAAGGCGATATCCTTATAGATGGTCTCCTCAAAGAGCTGGTACTCCGGGTACTGAAACACCAGTCCCACCTGGAAGCGGGTTTGGCGGGTGCGCTCCTTGCTCTCCCAGATATCCCGGCCCTCGAAGAGGACGCGGCCGGAGGTAGGTTTGAGCAGCCCGTTGAGGTGCTGGATGAGGGTGGATTTGCCCGAGCCGGTGTGGCCGATGATGCCCAGGTACTCCCCGCGGTAGGCGGTAAAGTCCACGTCCACCAGGGCCCCGTGTTCAAAGGGGGTGCCGGCGGAATAGATGTGGCTCAGGCGCTCCGTCTGAATGATCGGTTCCAATGGCTTCATTCCTTTATCATTTGGTGCATGCCCGCAGGTCACGCCCGTGTTTGCAGCAGATCAAAGAGCGCCTGGGCACATTCCTCGTCGCTCAGTGCGTCCAGAGGAACGTCCACCCCCGCCTGCCGGAGCTGCCACAGCAGCTCGGTGGTCTCGGGGACAGTGAGGCCCACGGCCTTCAACTCCTCCACCCGCTGAAAGACCTTCCGGGGGGTGCCGTCGGCCACCACCCGGCCCTTGGCCATGACCACCAGCCGGTCGGCCTGGGCGGCCTCGTCCATATGGTGGGTGATGAGCACTACCGTCACGCCGGAGGAGCGGTTGAGCTCACGGATGGTCTTCATGACCTCCGCCCGGCCGATGGGGTCCAGCATGGCGGTGGGCTCGTCCAGCACAATGCAGCGGGGCGCCATAGCGATGACACCGGCAATGGCCACCCGCTGTTTCTGTCCGCCGGAGAGCAGGTGGGGGGCGTGCTCCCGGTACTCGTACATGCCCACGGCCTTGAGGGCGTCGTCCACCCTCCGGCGGATCTCCGCCGGGGGCACCCCCAGATTCTCAGGGGCGAAGGCCACGTCCTCCTCCACCACGTTGGCAACGATCTGGTTGTCCGGGTTCTGGAATACCATGCCCACGGTGCGGCGGATGTCCAGCAGTTTATCCTCGTCGGCGGTGTCGATGCCGTCCACGTAGACTTTGCCGCCGGAGGGCAGCAGGATGGCGTTCAGGTGCTTGGCCAGGGTGGACTTGCCGGAGCCGTTGTGCCCCAGCACAGCCACGAAGGAGCCCTCCTCGATGTCCAGGCTTACCCCGTCCAGCACAAAGGGGTTGACCGCCCCCTCCTCCGCATAGGCGAAGCGGAGCCCCTCTGTTTGAATGATTGCATGGTTCATATAGCACATCACTCCTTATTCGGCGGTCCAGCGGCCCGAAGCCCCGCAGGGGAGGGCCAGGCCGGTGGCGGTGACGGGCAGGCCCAGCTCCTGGCTCTCGGTGCGGCCGCCGTACCGGCGGGCTACCAGAGTCTCCAGCAGGTAGGTCAGTACCGAGGGGGCTAGCCCCGTAGTATAGGAGTTAATGAGGAAAAACAGGGGTTCGTCCGAGAGCACCCCGGCTACCAGTTCCACAAAAGGGAAGAGGTTCTCCTCCAGCTTCCAGATCTCGCCGGAGGGACCCCGGCCGTAGGAGGGGGGGTCCATGATGACTGCATCGTACCGGCGGCCCCGGCGGATCTCCCGCTCCACGAACTTGGCGCAGTCGTCCACGATCCAGCGGATGGGCGCGTCGGACAGGCCGGAGGAGGCCGCGTTCTCCCGCGCCCAGCTCACCATGCCCTTGGCCGCGTCCACGTGGCACACGGCGGCTCCCGCCGCCGCGCAGGCCACCGAGGCCGCGCCGGTGTAGGCAAAGAGGTTGAGCACCCGGATGGGCCGCCCGGCGGAACGGATGCGCTCCATGGCGAAGTCCCAGTTGGCCGCCTGCTCTGGAAAGACGCCGGTATGCTTGAAGTTCATGGGCTTGATGTTGAGAGTCAGCCCCTTGTAGCCCAATGTCCAGCGCTGGGGCAGTTCCTTCTTGACCCACTGGCCCCCTCCGGTGGAGGAGCGCTGGTACCGGGCGTCGTGCCTCCGCCATCCGGGATGCCGCCCCTCCGGACGCCAGATGGCCTGAGGATCGGGCCGCACCAACAGATACTTGCCCCAGCGCTCCAGCCGCTCGCCGCCGCCGCAGTCCAGCAGTTCATAGTCCTTCCAGTCAGTTGAAATCCACATAATACGATCTTCCCACCATAGTTTTTGTCATAATCATCCTATTATATCATTCCCTACTAGACCAGTCAACGAAAAGAAGCGCAAACAATAGAGGCGCGGGGTGAAAAATCTGAATCAACCCGCGCCCCTATGCGGTGGCTCCTGTAAACGGCTCAGGCGCCTCTGTAAGACGGGTTAATCCACGCACCCCGTGAGGGGGGCGACAGACATACTCCATGTGGCCGCGGTCCAGCCGCTGATTTCAACCCACGCACCCCGTGAGAGGTGCGACTTATACCGGGGATGCTTGGTGATGTCGTATTTCTCACTATTTCAATCCCCGCACCCCGTGAGGGGTGCGACCATTTCCATTTTCACTTACTCCTTACACTTTCTTATTTCAATCCACGCACCCCGCGAGGGGTGCGACTATAATCCAAATGACACATAGGGGAGATACAAGGGATTTCAATCCACGCACCCCGCGAGGGGTGCGACAGCAAACTTTACTAAAGAGCAGAGAGTTTGCTTGGCTCAATTTGCTTATTTGCACAAGGGGAAGAAGGCTGAGCATACAAAAACAAACGCGCCTATGCTCCATTAAGCTTTCCTTTATGCTTTTTGGGTGCGAACCGGCCGGAGAAGGCGTGTCCTCTTGGACTTCGCACGCTACAAAATCAAAGGTTCGTCTGGAAGGTAGGTCTGCTTACAGCCAAAGTGTTCGATCTTCTGCTCATAGCGATTTCCCAGGGAATAAAAGCGGAGGCTGTCCCGTTCGGGATCCATGATCGCACACAGCTTGGCTTGAAGCAGCTTGTACTGGGCCGGATCCAGCTTGCACTCAAAGACGGAGTTCTGAACCCGCTGGCCGTAGTTGACGCACTGCCTGGCGATCTGCCGCAGGCGTTTGCGCCCGGCGGCATCCGCTGTATTGACATCGTAGGTAATCAAAACCAGCATAATGGCCTCACTTCCACAAAAAGGGTGGATAGGCGTCCAGATCGCCGCGGAGGCAGCGGGCCAGAAGCAGCGCCTGGAGATAGGGAACCAGTCCCCAAGAGAGCTTTTCCTGGAGATAGGGGTGAGTCAGAGGCTCCTTTTTCCGCTCCTGCCAGCGCTTCAGAACCGATCTGCGGCCGGAGTCGCTCAAAAAGACCGCCCCATTCTCCAGAAAGTCAAAGTCCTGCCGCCCCACCATTCGGTTGTTTATCAGGGTTAAAACGAACCGGTCGGCCATACAGGGGCGCAGCTCCTCCATCAGATCCAGGGCTAGAGAGGCCCGGCCGGGGCGATCCCGGTGGAGGAAGCCCACGTAGGAATCCAGCCCCACGCTCTCCAGCGCAGAGGCGCAGTCGTGCGACAGCAGACTGTAGACAAAGGAGAGCAGGGCGTTGACAGGGTTCCGCGGCGGACGGCGGCTGCGGCTTTGGTAGGAAAAGAGGGGCTTTTCACCCAAAATCAACTGGTCGAACTGCCCGAAATAGAGGGTTGCTCCGGCGCCCTCCAGGCCGCGCAGATGCTCGAGAGAGGCGGCTGCGGCGATTTGGGGGAGAAGCTCTTTCAGATGAGACGCGGAGGCCGTCAGGCTGGCGGCGTCCAGCCGGAGCCCGTGATCTCTTCGGGTGCGCTCGATGCTCCAGCGGGCGTTATAGACCTTGCCGAAGATCATACTGCGGGCAATGCGGCAACTGGCGGAGAGCTCGTCTGCCGTGCGGTACTGGGCACGCCGGAGCAGGACGTTTCCCGAGGTACTCCCGGCGATCCGGGCCAGAAACCGCCCGCGCGGCGTGCAGAAGGCCAGAGAGATACCGCGCTCGGCGCAGGCGCCCATCAGGGCGGGAGAGGCCCCGGGGTAGGAGAAGGAGACAATGCCGCTCAAGGTATGGAGCGGGTAGCGGGCGGCCTCCTGATGTTCCCGGCTGGCGACCACATTTTCGCCGTCCAGGGACAGATAGATGTCCTCCGAGGTCACGAAGAGGGTGTTCAACAGTTGTCTCATGGCGTTTCCTCCATGGCCCGGTTCAGATAATCGGATACGGCCTCCCGCCGGATCAACTGCGGCAGGCACAGCTCCTTCAGAGAACAGGCGCCGCAGAACTTGCCCGGCCTGGCTTTGGGGGTGTGGCCCCGCCGGAAGAGCTGATGCATCTCCTCTGCGGCGGACTGAACCTGACGGCGCAGCTCCGGAGAGAAGCGCACCGGAGTGCGTCGGCGGGTTTCGCCATAGTAGAGCGCGCCCTCCGGGACGGAGCAGCACAGCATTTCCTCCAGACACATGGCTTGGGCGCACAGTTGAAGCTCGTCCGCCTGGTGAGGCTTTGGCCGGCCGCGCTTGTACTCCACGGGAAAGGGCAGCCAGCGGCCCTCCTCGCCCGCGAGGGGGACGCCCTCCGGCGCGGCGCGAAATTCGACCACGTCGCACTGGCCGGACAGTCCCAGGGTAGGGGAGGCCACCGCCAGACTGCGGAGAACCAGAGTATCGCCCCGCCGCTCTCGAAGGGAGGCGTCGTGGGCACGCTCATGGAGGAGCTGGCCCTCTATGGTGCGCAGATTTTCCTGCCACTGCTGTTCCAGGTGGATCAGCGCCCACTGGCGGCGGCAGAAGGCAAAGTGCTGAAGGCCGGAGAGGGGGAGGAACTCCTCCTCACGGAAGTTCACCCCATCCGCCGGCAGGTGATTCCGGCGGGGAGGGCGGCCTCGTCCACCGTGACGGAGTAATCCTGATAGGAACGGGCAGGGGCGGGATCACCGGGATCCCTCCGGGTGGCATGTACCGCTTCAAAGAGCTTCCAGGCCGGGGCGCAGCCCAGCTCGCTGTCGTGCTGGAAAACAATCAGCTCCCGCACGGCCATCTTGCCCCGTGCGGCGGAGTGGTCGTGCTCGAACATATTGAGGATTGCCTCCCACAGCAGGGACAGATCCTCCTCGGAGAAGCCGGTGGTCTTGCGGGCCAGGTTGGCGGAGACGTAGCCCTCGCAGCGATAGAGGCCATAGGGAATGACATACTTTCTCCCCATTTCAGTGCCCTTTTTCTCCGCGTCGGCCTCGGTGGTGATGGCCACGCGGGTGATGGTGATCTCCTGAGGAATGACGGGTTCCACGCTGCGGGCAAAGCCCAACTGCACCGGCCCCCGCACCTGGCCACAGTTGAGAGCGGCCTTCACAAAGGTGGTCATCACCGCGCCGAAGGTGCGCACATCGTAGAAGTTGGCGCACATCCAGTCCCGGACTTTACGATCCAGATCAGGGTCGGCCTTTTTCTTTTCCTTGACGGTCTTTTCGTCCACGTCCAGGGCGGCGTAGGCCTCGGCGTCGCTGCGGTTAAGAGGCACGCCGTCCTTGACATAGATGCGGTAGCCGGTGGCGTCCTCCTTCACCGTCTCCACATAGTTGCGGATCTTCCGCTTCAGGCACACGTCGGTGACAATGCCCAGGCCGGTCTCCGGATCCACCCGGGGCATATTGCCCGCGTCCGGATCCCCGTTGGGATTGCCGTTCTCCACGTCGAACAGGATGACAAATTCATATTTTGATAGGATCAGACATGCTCTTTTTCCTCCTTTTTCTGATTGCTCTGATGATAATATCCGATATAGAAACAGTCGGTTTCTTCTGGCATAAAACGCGGAGGAATAGGAGCAGTCAATTTGCCAATCAGAGAGCCTTTTTCCTTCCCCAGTATATTTGCCAGGCCGGGCTTATCACGCAGGAGCTTTTTCATGTGATATTCGCTTAGTGGAAACAATTTTGCGTAGATATTTTTGGGAGTTGTTGCGGCGGAGGTAAAATAGCTATCTTTGATTGTGCGGTTCAATTTCCGATCTGCGGAGGCGAGCTGTATTTGTTCCATTACCGCAAATAACCGGCCTAAAACATAGGGCTGATAATTGCAAGAATCATTTAGTTCCACGGTCAATACCTCCCTTAGTGTGGAATAAATTGGAAGACGACAATAATTTTGCAAGAGACATGCTTTGATGGCGGCAGCTCGGCTTCGTGTAATTTCGTGTTCTGCCCGGATACGCAAAGTAATACCATTCAGTAATGTAGCAGGGTAACGGGTATTCATGAGAATAGAGCGGAGGATCTCACCGGATAGTTCTGGAGGGAGATATTTTTCCAAATTTTGTTTTGCTTCCTTATATGAACTTGGTTCATATTCGGTTTGACTTCGGACAGTGGCATACAGAAGGCGCCAAAGAGGAATGTTGTCAAATTTATTATCATTGGACTGAGCGATCTCCAGGCGGTCATAGTGGGCCTGGATGTGATCCAGGAATCCCTGGAAGGTATTGTGGAGGAAAAAGCGCACTGACAGCCGGGCGGCGTTGGGGGAGAGTCCGAGAATATAGAAATCCATGTTGGGGTCGAGCTTCTCCTCCTGAAAGTCCACGGGTATTCCTTGGCAAAGCTGTGCAGTCATGCCGCGGAGGTCCGCGGCGCTGTACGGCATCGGCGCCCCCAGCAGAGCCCCGCCGAAAAAGGACTGGTAGGCGTCGCCGCCGCCTCTGGCCCAACAGACGACGGTGGTGTCCCCGAGCTGGTAGACATGTTCCTGGTCGTCCAGCAGGTGGTTGAGGGCGGTGGTGTAGGCGAAAGCGACATATTCGCTGGTAGGGGCATTATATCCTTGTTCTTTCCCGTAGGATGAAAAGGCGGGACTTCCTTTGTCAAACCCCACAAGGGTCCAGCCATTAGGAGAGCGTGAAGACGTACGGAGTTTCTTTATGCTGTTATGGATGCGGGCGATTGGAGCATCCTTCCCAGTGACCAAGCAGACTCCAAGGCATCCTTGCGTATTACTTTCCTGATAGTACATATCCCAACCAGTTTGAATTTTTGGACTGTCCAACACCCATGTATTTGTGTCTGTAATATAAAAAGCGAGGTTTCCTTTTCCTAAGTCGTATGGAAGGGCGTCTTGAACGATTGGATTGCTAAGTGCAGACTCGATGTCCCAGTTATCCAAAAAGTTAATGACAGCGCGGGCCTCCAGGCAATCGATGTGGGATAATATGTCCTTGTTATAGCTGGAAAACGCAGTAAAATAGGCTTTGGAGCGTGCTGTTATTTCTCCTTCCTTATCAATACCGAGAACATATGTGGCGGTGTCGCACAAAAAATAGGGTGGCGGCTTTGTTCCAGAGCGTTTTAATTGCATTGGGACTGCTGTGGGGCGACCGTTTTTATTTGTATCACTTTCTAATAGGGTGATGTTTTTTAATGTCCCTGCGGAATTGATAAAAACAGCGAACCGCACATTTGTTTGGCTCCATCCGAAACGCGGTGGTTTTGACTTGTTGGGTGGAAGTTCTAAGAGTGTCTCATAGTAGTCAGTCAGTGCCTGCAAAATCATCCCCGCACCTCCCCACTTTCCCGGGCGGGTACCTCCAGCACTCCGTCCCGCAGGGTGCCGCGGAAGAACAGGGGGCGGATATCCTCCGGATTTGTATAGTCCATATCGTATAGGATCCAGCCCAGGTCGCGCTCTCCCAGCAGCTCCTTCGGGCAGGGCGGCAGCTCCTCGGACCAGCGGAAATGGGCTGGAAACTCCCGGCAGCCGAAGCAGGGCTGGTGGTAGAACTGCCCCTTTTTGATGCGGCGCTTGACAATGTCCTGAAACTTGCCCGGATTGTCTCCGGGGGCGGCCTGACTGGTCATGTCAAAATGGGCCTCAATGACATACCGCACATCCCGCAGCAGCAGGGCGGCCCGCTGCTGAATGTCGTCGGATGTGCACAGATACAGCTCTCCCGTGCCCCGCTCCATCACCGTCCGGGCCGAGCGGGCGGAGAGAGTGGACTTGACCTCGTTGCGCCGCAGGTTGGTGAAACGGATGGGAGCGCACACATGGATGCGGTCGATGATCCACTTCAGCCCAGGATGCCAGTAGATAGCCTCCACCAACCCCCTGGCGGCGGAGGGGGTCATGACATCGTAGCTCACCCGTTCTACTTTCATCTCCAGGCGGGTAAAGAGGGCATAATCCCCCCAGACCTCCAGATGAATGGACATAGGCGTTCACTCCTTTTCTTCTCAGATAAACAGTCCCTTTCCACAGTCCGCCTCCAGGGACAGCCCGGTTTCTTCCGAATAGAGGGACGGGGTGGCAAGGATAGCGGAGCCATCCTCCAGCCGCTCCAGATCCCCGGCCTGATCCAGGGCGGCGAAGTGCTCTTCGTAGATAGATACGCCGTATTGGCCGAGCTGGCGGAACAGCGTCCGGCTCCGCTCTCCGGCCCGAAGCCGTCCGACCAGCTCCGCGCCTGCGCCCAATGGGATGTAGACCGTCCGGGTGGGGCTGTCGATCATGTGGAAGCGCTCCGCCACGGACTGGAAGGGGAACCAATCCTCGTCAATTTTAGATAAAATACCATATTTGTCCTGCGCTTCCGCCCCTTTCAGCTCCAGGAGCGCATGGAAGTAGGCCTGGATCGCCTCCCGGGAGGTGATGTCGTCATACTGCTCCAGCACCATGCGGCCCGCGCCGATGGCGGTCTGGAACAGAGGCGGCGGGGCGGCCTCCCCCCGGAAAAGGGTGACGATGCTCTCCGAGAAGGGACGCTTGCCCTCCCGGTTGCACCGGCCAGCGGCCTGGAGGATGGAGTCCAGGCCCGCCTCTTCCCGGAACACGGCGGGAAAGTCCACATCCACCCCGGCCTCGATCAGGGAGGTGGAGATCACCCGGCAGGGGAGCCCCTCCTTGAGCCGGCGGCGGATCTCCTCCAGCTTGGCGCGCCGGTGGGCGGGATACATGAGGGTAGAGAGGTGAAAGTTCCCCTCGCCGGAGAGCCGCGTAAAGATCTCCTGGGCGCTCTTGCGGCTGTTGACAACGCAGAGCACCTGCTCGTGCTGCTGGAGCTGTCCGGACAGTGTGTCCCAGTCCAGCCGGCCCGCCTGGCGGAAGCACACCCGGCGGAAGGGTTCCGGGGGACACAGCTCCGGCGGACAGAGCTCCACCGCCGGACGGCCGGGCAGGAACTCTGCAAAGAGCGGCCCCAGTGCGGGCTGGGTGGCGGTACAGAGGACGGCGGAAGCGCCGTAATGCTGAACGAGCTGGGCGATGGCGTGGACGCAGGGCCGCAGGCAGGGGAGGGGGAGCATCTGGGCCTCGTCGAAGAGAATGACGCTTCCGGCCAGGTTGTGGAGCTTGCGGCACTGGGAGGGGCGGTTGGCATAGAGGGATTCAAAGAACTGCACCGCCGTGGTCACCACCACGGGCATGTCCCAGTTCTCCGCGGCCTGGGCCAGGCGGACCGTTTTCGGAGTGGCCTCGGCGTCGATTTCATAGGCGGCGTTGGAGTGGTGCTCCAGCACGTTCTCCGCCCCCAGGATGGTTCGGAACTCCTGGGCGGTCTGCTCGATGATGGAGGTGTAGGGGATCACATAGATGATCCGCCGCAGCCCCCTGGCCCTAGCCTGGGCCAGGGCGAAGGCCAGAGAGGCCACCGTCTTTCCGCCCCCGGTGGGGACGGTGAGGGTAAACAGGCCGGGGGGCTGGGTTTTGCCCATCCGGATACACTGCTCCAGAACGGCGCAGCGGCGGGAGTTCAGCTCTCCCTGAGGGGGAAACCAGCCGGAGATATGGCGCTGGAGCCGCTCCCAAAGGTCATCCAGAGGAGCGGGGTGCTCCGGCCGGGGGGAGCCGTCCATAAACGCCTCCGTGTCCAGAAAATCCGCGTCCGTCAGACAGGAAAACAGCATCCGGGTAAAGAACATCAGGGACAGCGGCTCCGCGCCGCAGGGGGGAGGAGCGGGGGAGGGGAGGGTGATCTCTTCCGTCCAGGGGGAGCAGTCGGGCAGCATGCCCCGTTCCGCGCGCTTCATCCGTCCCAAAAAGGTTCCGGCATCCGGGGAATCTCCCTGAGTGCCTCCGTCCGGGAGGCCGCCGTGGTGTCCCGCCGCCGCAAAGGCGGCCAGAGGCTGCCCCATACGCCAGCAGGCAAAGGCGCCGGCGGTGGCGTGATCCACCTTGGGGCCGCCGGCAAGGCGGCGCTGAAATTCCATGGAGTATTTTCCGAGGTCGTGGCTCAGGCCGGCCAGCCGCCCCAGCTCCTCCGCGCCGAAGGGAGCGGCAAAGAGGGCGCAACGCTCCGCCGTCCCGTTGAGGTGCTCCTCCGCCGTCTGTTTCCGGCCATCGCCGGCAATGTGGGCCAGATAGGTCATGGGAAAACTACCTCCGTTCTCAAATGCTTCTGAACGTAGAATACCGCCGGATCAGCCCGATAGACCGGACATTTTGCCGTAATGCTACCTATAACTATAGTTGATTTTGCGCAAAACCGCAAGTAGGGAGAAGAAAGAATTGTGCAGATAGCTATGGCCTGGGTGGCGCTTGTGTTATAGCGGGAATTGTGATAAAATAGCTCTGATTCTGTAGAAAAGGGGTGTGCCGTATGAGCGACACCGAACTTCAGTTCCGCACGTCCACCTTTGGCGGGTTTCAGAAGCAGGATGTGCTGAATTATATTGAGACGTCGAACCAGGAGCACCGGGAGAAGCTGGAGGCCGTCCGGCGGGAGCTGGCGGAAGCCGAGGCGGCCAAGGCGGCCCAGGCGGAGGAGACCGCCGCGGCCCAGGCCCAGACGGAGGCCAAGGAGAAGGAGCTCCAGGCCCTGCGGGGGGAGCTGGCCGCCGCCCACAAGGAGGCGGAGGAGCGCAAGCTGGAGATCTCCCTGCTGGAGGAAGAGCTGGAGAAGGCGAAGCAGCGGTTGGGCGATACCGAGGCCCGGCTGAAGGAGAGCGAGGAAAAGCTGGCCAAGGCTGGGCCGGCGGCGGCGGCCTATGAGAAGGTGAAGGACCGCACCGCCGGTATCGAGCTGGAGGCCCACTGCCGCGCCCAGGCGGTTCAGGCGGAGGCGGAGGAGCGCATCCGCAAGACACGGGCCGAGGTGGAGCAGTGGCTGAACCGGGTACAGGGGAATTACGGCCGCCTGCGCGCTGATATGGACGCGGCGGTTTCCAGGGCCTGTGGAGAGCTGGACCAGGTGCGGCAGACGCTGGAGCAGATCTCCGGGGAGCTGGCCCGCCAGGATGAGGGACTGGACAAGCTGACCAAGTCCTGCTGTGCCGAGCTGACCCACCGTGCACCGGATCCACTCCCGCTGGATGAGAAATAAGCAAGCCGGCTGACCGAAGCCGCAGCATTTGTGTGGCAGGCTGATGTTGGAAATGCAATCAAATGGGGTGAGGATACGGAAATAGCGGAAGTGAAGGAACGGCAGCCTGTATTGCTCCAGCAGCTTCTGAAAATTTGGGAGCAGTCCGTGAGGGCAACGCACCACTTTTTATCCAGCCGAGAAATAGAACAGATCAAGGAATACGTTCTCGAGGCGCTGAATTTGGTTCCAAGGCTTGTCATCGCCAGAGAGGAAAGCGGAGCTCCGGTCGGATTTATGGGAATAGATGGCGGCCGCCTTGAAATGCTGTTTCTCGTTCCGGACAAACGGGGAAACGGCTTGGGAAGGCTGCTCGTTGAATATGGGATGAAGCATTGTGGGGTTAAGAGCGTGACGGTCAATGAACAGAATCCAGAGGCAAAGGGTTTTTATGAGCACATGGGATTCCGTGTATATAAAAGGACAGACTGCGATGAACAGGGAGCGCCGTATCCCCTTCTATACATGGAGATTTCTCAACGGTGATGATAGGGGCACCGGGACGGGTGGACACAGTTCAGCTTACAGAGAAGACAGATAAGGGAAGAGCCCTTGCGCGGCCGCGCAAGGGCTCTTTTTCAGGGGCAAACGCAGAGAAGCAGGCGGACGACCCACTCAGGGGTCTCGGGGAGCTGGGCGTGGATCATCTGGAACAGAACCTCGGGGGAGTAGCCGTGAAGCTGCTCCAGGGTGAGAGCCAGACCGGCGGCAGAGGAATATGCGTCCCGTCCGATAGCGAGGGTGGAGCCGAACGCAGTGCCCCCGGCGGCGTACTGCCCCACCGCCGCCCCGCCCAGGGCCGCATAGCCGCTGACAGCGCCGCCGCCGAAGGCAATTCCTAGGCTGAATGCCGCCCCGCCCAAGGCAGCCAGCAGGCCCACGGACAGGCCGCCCAGAGCCAGCAGACCGGCGCTGAATCCGCCCAAGGTCAGCAGACCGGCGGAAAAGCCTCCGATGGCTATCAGGCCGGTGGCCACGTTGCCGATGGCGATGACCCCCTTGGCCCGACACAGACCGCGGTCACACAGATTGATATGAACCAGAGGAAGGCCGAAGAGAGTGCGGCGGCTGCGGTACTCATAGCGCCAGCCTCTATAGTAGTTTTGGATGACAGCCTGCTGAGGGGAAGGGGCTGCGGGCTTTTCGGGCTCGATTCCCCGCACCAGATAGTCCAAACTGACGGCAAAATAGTCGGCCAAGGCGGGCAGGTTGTTGAGATCCGGGGTGGCGGCCCCCGCCTCCCACTTCTGTACCGCCTGCCGGGAGACCCCTACGGTGTGGGCCAACTCCTCCTGGGAGATGCCCCGCCCTTTGCGGAGCTGGTAGAGCCGTTCACGAAATTCCATGGTGATGAACCTCCTTTTTTCTTGGGCTCATCTTAGCAGAACGGCCCGGATAGACGCAACCAACCGGAGCATCCAATTTGACAACCAGCAGTAGCACCCCTTGGGGCGCAAGGGCTTCAAACCCGGCCAATGTCGGTGCGGAAGTGCATGTCCTGGAAGTGGATGTGCCCCGCGGCGGCGTAGGCGCCGTCGATGGCGGCGTTCAGATCCGCCCCGGCGGCGGTGACGCCCAGCACCCGGCCGCCGTTGGTGAACACCGTGCCGTCGTCTCCCAGTTTGGTGCCCGCATGGAAAACCACGGCCTGCTGTCCGGCATCCTCCAGGCCGGTGATGGGCAGACCCTTGGCGTAGGAGCCGGGGTAGCCGCCAGAGGCCAGCACAAGGCAGCAGGCCGCCCCGTCCTTCCACCGGATGTTCAGACGGTCCAAAGTGCCGTTACGGCAGGCCAGGAAGATGTCCAGCAGATCGGTCTCCAGCAGGGAGAGCACCGCCTGGCATTCGGGATCGCCAAAGCGGGCATTGTACTCCACCACCTTGGGGCCGTCGGGGGTGAGCATCAGGCCAAAGTAGAGCACTCCCTGGAAGGGGCGGCCCTCCGCCTTGAGGGCGGCCACCGTGGGCAGGAAGATCTCCTCCATACAGCGGCGGGCGACCTCGGGCGTGTAGTTGGGAGAGGGGGAGATGGCGCCCATGCCGCCGGTGTTGGGGCCCTGGTTGCCATCAAAGGCCCGCTTGTGATCCTGGGAGGAGGGCATGGGAACCAGATGCTCCCCGTCGCAGAAGGCCAGCACGGTGACCTCCGGGCCGGTCATACACTCCTCGATGACCACCCTGGCGCCGGCCTGGCCGAACTTGCGGCCGTCCATCATGGAGCGGACGGCCTCCTGGGCTTCGGCTACCGTCTGGGCCACGATAACGCCCTTGCCCAGGGCCAGGCCGTCAGCCTTCACCACGATGGGCGCGCCCTCGGCCTCAATGTAGGCCAGAGCAGGGGCGAGCTCTGTAAAGGTTTGATACTTTGCGGTTGGAATGTGGTACTTGGCCATCAGATTCTTGGAAAAGATTTTGCTGGCCTCGATGATGGCGGCGTCCGCCCGGGGGCCGAAGGCGGGAATGCCCGCATCCTCCAGGGCATCCACCATGCCCAGGGCGAGGGGATCGTCCGGCGCCACCACCACAAAATCAATGGAATGGGCCTGGGCCCAGGCCACCACTCCATCCACGTCGGTGGCGGAGAGGGGGACACACTGGGCCAGGGCGGCGATACCGCCGTTGCCGGGGGCGCAGTAAAGTTGTTCCACTTGCTCACTTTTAGACAGTGCCCAGGCGATGGCGTGCTCCCGCCCGCCGCCGCCGACAATCAAAACATTCATTGCTTACACCTCAATTCAGCGCCAGCCCCAGGGCCCATAGGCCCAGCAGGTGCGCGGGATAGAACACATAAAAGAACCACTTGCTCTGCACACCCAATTGCCCACGGTACCAGGCCAACAGAAGGAGGGATGCCTCGGCGCACAATGCGTAGAGAGCAAACACAGGGAGGGCATGGAGCAGATAGCCCGCCATCCAGTCCGGCCGGAACAGTGGGAGGGAGAGCAGCCCTATCAGGGGCTGGTAGAGCAGATAGAGGAGAGCCAGACCGGCTCCCAGACAGAGCAGCTTTCGGCGGCGATTATCACCGCAGAGGTAAAGGGCGAAGATCAGGAGCACGGCGGGGAAGCCGTAGTCCACGTTGAGCAGGAGTGCCAGCGCACAGGCCGCGAACAGGGGAATGGCCGACACGGCTGGGCCGTGCTCTGCTTTGGACAGACGCTCATAGCCATAGATGGCTCCGGCGCTGAGGAAGAAGGTGAGGAGCACACTTCCGCCCCAGACGCCGGTGGCCAGGGTGAAGGGCGCCTGGGAGAGAAGGGCACACGCTCCCAGCCGGATGAGATAGCGGTGGAAGAAGCGGGTGCGGCGGCAGCCCTCGGCCACGAAGTAGGCGAAAATGGGAAAGGCCAGCCGCCCGATGAGCCGGGGCAGCCCATCCGCCCAGGTGGGCAGGCCCAGCTCGGTCAGCATGGTGGGAAAGACCATCCCGATATGATCCACCAGCATAAACAGCGCGGCCAGATATTTGAGAGCGGCGGCGCTCAGACCGTAGCGGTGTGCCTCCATTAGTGGTGGAACAGCCGCATCCCGGTAAAGGCCATGACGATGCCGTACTTGTTGCAGGTGGCGATGACATGGTCGTCCCGGATGGAGCCGCCGGGCTGGACGATGTACTGTACGCCGCTCTTGCGGGCACGCTCCACATTGTCGCCGAAGGGGAAGAAGGCGTCGGAGCCCACGGTCACGCCCGACTGGCGGGCGATCCACTCCTTTTTCTCCTCCGCCGTGAGCACCTCGGGCCGGATTTTAAAGGTGTTCTGCCACACGCCGTCGGCCAGCACGTCCTCGTACTCGTCGGAGAGGTAGACGTCGATGGCGTTGTCCCGGTCGGGACGGCGGATGCCGTCCACGAAGGAGAGGCCCAGCACCTTGGGATGCTGCCGCAGGAGCCAGTTGTCCGCTTTGTTCCCCGCCAGACGGGTACAGTGGATGCGGCTCTGCTGGCCCGCGCCCACGCCGATGGCCTGGCCGTCCTTCACATAGCAGACGGAGTTGGACTGGGTGTACTTCAGGGTGATGAGGGCGATGAGCATGTCCCGCTTGGCGGACTCGGGCAGCTCCTTGTTGTCGGTGACGATGTTGTCCAGCAGGGCCTCGTTGATGGCGAAGCTGTTGCGGCCCTGCTCGAAGGTGATGCCGAAGACGTCCTTGTGCTCCACGGCCTTGGGGGCGTAGTCTGGGTCGATCTGCACCACATTATAGCCGCCCTTGCGCTTGGTTTTGAGGATGGCCAGGGCCTCGTCGGTGTAGCCAGGGGCGATCACGCCGTCGGATACCTCCAGGGCCAGGTAGCGGGCGGTGTCGGCGTCGCACACATCGGAGAGGGCGGCCCAGTCGCCGTAGGAGCACAGCCGGTCAGCGCCCCGGGCGCGGACATAGGCGCAGGCGATGGGGGAGAGCTCCATATCCTCGGCAAAGTAGATTTTCCGCTCCACGTCGGTGAGGGGGGTACCCACGGCGGCGCCAGCGGGGGAGACGTGCTTGAAGGATGCGGCGGCGGGTAGGCCGGTGGCCTCCTTTAGTTCTTTCACCAACTGCCAGGAGTTGAAGGCGTCCAGAAAGTTGATGTAGCCCGGCTTTCCGTTGAGCACCTGGATAGGCAGCTCGCCCTCCTCCATAAAGATGCGGGCCGGCTTCTGGTTGGGGTTGCAGCCGTATTTCAGTTCCAGTTCTGTCATTGCGATAAACCTCCGTCAAGTGAGCGGCGGCCGCGGGCCGCCCTCGGACTGTGTGTATCTGGGGCGGCCTGCGGCCGTCCGTCAGGCTGATGCATGCTTGTTTTTGATCACAGTCTCCCAATCTCCGGTTTTCCGGTCGATGTAGCGCACAAAGAGAGAGACCTTGTTCTCCGCGTTGAGGCTGTCCCACAACAGATCGGCAAGCTCCGCGGGGGTGCCGCAGGGGATTTCCACCTGCTCCGGTTCCCCCACAAAGGAGGGCAGGGGGGTGCCGTCGCCCATGTAGGTGTGGATGAAATGGCCCTGCCCGGCGCGGGGGGCCTCATAGGCGAAGAAATACCGGCGGCAGGAGGCGGGATCGCCGTCCGCGCTCTTGAGGATGGAGAGGGTGTAGTCGCCGTTCTTTTTTACCAGCCCGGAGATACGGGGGGTGTAGTTGGGGGCGTCGGGCTCAAAGGTTCGGGTGTGGAGGGCCTGGGCAAAGGTCTTGCCCGCGGCCAGCCCCTCGCGGATGGTGTCGGTCTGGTCGCCGTTGGTGACGATGGTGGAGGTGCCGAACACCCGCACAGGGGCGTAGATAATAAGGGAGGGGTCGGTCATTTTGGAGGGGTCAAAGGCCTGGGTGCGGATGCCGTCAGGGGTCTCCACGAAGACCCGGTTGCGGGAGTTCTCGCTGCGTCCCATGATAAAATAGGCAATGACGGACTTCTCCCCGTCGGGGGAGCTGCCCAGCACGATGCCGCGTCCGGGATAGGGGTTGCCGCGCAGCAGCGTGGTAAGATCCAGGTTTTTCATGATAATCTCCATTCTACGATATCATACTGTTATTGCCTTGCTGAATGTAACATTTGTGAGGAATTCTTGAAATAAGTCTACAGACAGGGGGATGTATTATTTCGACAATCCCTCGGGAAAGAAATGCACATACCAGTTGCAGCAATATGTTCTCACAAAATAGTTTCATCGAACATAACTGCACCCGCTAGGTCACTATTGGTATTTAATATTTCTGGGTCTGCAATCGACACCGGAGCATCACGCTTCACGATTTCTTCTCCTGTAAAATTAAAATGTAATCCGTTGCCAGGAGTCATTTCGTTTGTATTCACCATTACTTCCATATCTTGATACATGAATCTTAACCAACCTGCTGCAAGCGTATCTTCCCCGAAATACTCATAATCGTCCACACCGATCAAGGAGAAAAAATCTTCAAAGGACATGTCATCTTCCATGTCTGGGAAAAGTATGTTTGCGGTGGTGACAAAGCCCGCACATTTCAGATGGTCTTCACATTCGTTCATGGCCTTTTCAGAATCGCCGCTCTGCGTTCCGAAAAAGTAATAAGCATATTCCGCCTCCGGCTCCCCAAAGCATATAGCGGCACAATCTGGGGATGAATCTAAGCTTTCAATTATTTCGCCTTCTGGATGTTCATTTTTTAATTCGATGAGTGTTTTCCCGATGTCATTCAAAAATTCAGGCGTTTGACCGCTGGGGGCTGCGGGCGCGCAGGCAGAAAATACGAATGCTGCAAGCAAAGATAGGATTACAATGACTGCGGTTCGTTTCATATGAAGACATCTCCTACCTGGACTACTCATGAGAGCTTTGGTTAGGAGGTACCAGCCAGCGGATCGGTGAGATCCAGATTGTTCATACAAAGGCTCCTTTATTTGGGGTCGTTGTCTTTTCCTTTATCATTGTCGGAGGGAGGAGTCTGGGATTGGGGGAACGGATCCCAGGCAGCAAACCAGCGGAAGAAATGGATACATCCCAGAGGAATAGGGATCAGCAGGAGAATCAGTCCGATGGCTAAGAGAACATTTCCCCAATAGCAGCCGAGGAGCTGACCCCAGAAAATCCCGCCCAGAAACAGGAAACCGCCGCTGAGGACAACTGCCAGAAGACGCAGATCGCTCATGTCTCCATACCTCCTATGAAATTATAAAATATGGACGATCCTTCCCTCCACCCGGAGCCGCCCCTCACAGAACAGGGAGACGGCCTGGGGGAGAATGTACCACTCCGCCTGCTCCATCACCCGGCGCTGGAGGATCTCCGGGGTGTCGCCCTCCTGGATCTCCACCGCCCTCTGAAGGACGATGGGGCCGCCGTCGGGCTCTTCATTGACGAAGTGGACGGTAGCGCCGGTGAGCTTCACGCCGTAGGCCAGGGCGGCCTCGTGGACGTGGAGGCCGTAGTAGCCCGCGCCGCAGAAGGAGGGGATGAGGGCGGGGTGGACGTTGAGGATGGCGTTGGGGAAGGCGGCCACCATCTCCCCGGTAAGGATGTGCAGGAAGCCGGCCAGCACCACCAGCCCGATATTCAGCTCACGGAGCTTGTCCACCAGGGCTATGGTCATCTCCCGGTTGGAGGCGAAGTCTTTCCGGGCCACCACATAGCCGGGGATGCCGGCCCGGGCGGCCCGCTCCAGGGCGTAGGCGTCGGGCCGGGAGGAGAGCACGGCGGCGATGCGGCCGTTTTTCAGCTCACCCCGGCTCTGGGCGTCGATCAGTGCCTGGAGGTTGGTGCCCCCGCCGGAAACCAAGACGGCAATTCGTACCATGCGCCCTGCCCTCAGACCAGCTCCACGCCGGCGTCGCCCTTGATCACGTCGCCGATGACATAGGACTGCTCGCCTGCACGGGCCAGCACGTCCAGCGCGTGGCCCACTTGATCCTTGGGGATGGCGATGACCAGGCCGATGCCCATGTTGAAGGTGTTATACATGTCCCGCACGGGGATGTCACCCGACTTCTGAATGAGTTCGAAGATGGCGGGCACGGGGTAGGAGGCGGTGCGGATGCGGGCGGTGAGGCCCTCCTTCATCATGCGGGGCACATTCTCATACAGGCCGCCGCCGGTGATGTGGCTGATGGCCTTGACAGTTACGCCGTGCTGGCGCAGGCATTGGATGGATTTTACGTAGATATGGGTGGGGCGCAGCAGCTCCTCGCCGATGGTGCGGCCCAGCTCGGAGACATAGATATCCAGAGCCTTGGGGTTGTCCAGCAGCACCTTGCGCACCAGGGAGAAGCCGTTGGAGTGGACGCCGTTGGAGCACAGGCCGATGAGCAGATCCCCTTCGCAGAGGGTGGAGCCGTCGATCATATCAGCCTCGTCCACCAGTCCCACGGAGAAGCCGGCCAGATCGTACTCGTCCTCGGGATAGAAGCCGGGCATCTCGGCGGTCTCGCCGCCGATGAGGGCGCAGCCGGCCTGGCGGCAGCCCTCTGTGACGCCGGAGACGATGGCCTCGATGCGGCTGGGCACATTCTTTCCCACAGCCACGTAGTCCAGGAAAAACAGGGGAGAGGCACCGGAGCAGATGATGTCGTTGACACACATGGCCACGCAGTCGATGCCAACGGTGTCGTGCTTATCCATGAGAAAGGCGATTTTCAGCTTGGTGCCCACGCCGTCGGTACCGGAGACCAGGACGGGCTTCTTCATGCCCGCCACATTGGGGGCGAACAGGCCGCCGAAGCCGCCCAGAGAGCCCATGACACCGGGAATGTAGGTGGACTCCACCAGGGGCTTGATGCGGTTGACCGCCTCGTAGCCGGCGGTGACGTCCACGCCGGCGGCGGCGTAGGATTCGGAATGGGAGTTCTTCATGTCAAAACCTCCAGATAACAATGAGGAAATGGGGCGCTGGGGTAGAGGAAAAAGCCTTGCAGAGTTTTACCCGCTTTGCGGGTAAAAGAATTGCAAAAGAGGTCCGCAGGCGAATTCAGTTCGCCGGAGTACGCCGCTGCTTGCTCCGCCATCGGCGGGCGACCACCTGCGCCGTGCGCGGGTGAGGGGGGATCAAACCCGCTGTGCCGCCGGGGGCGGGGGGGGTACCGGGGGGGGACAGCGTCCCCCTTGGAGCGTTTTTACTCCTTCCCCGTCCAGCAGTAAGTGCAGATCTTGTCCCGGTCGATGCCGATGGCCTCCAGCAGGCCGTCCAGGGACTGGTAGCCCAGAGAGTCGAAGCCCAGCTTCTCGCAGATGGCGCGGAGCATGCATCTGCCGCGCTCCGTGGAGGCGTCGGCGTATTCCTCGATATGCTGCTGCCCCTCGTCCCCCTCCAGCTCCTGGATGGTTCGCCGGGCCAGCAGTTCCATGTCGGAGTTGCTGCGGGAGAAATTCAGGTACTTGCAGCCGTACATGACGGGCGGACAGGCCGAGCGCATGTGGACCTCCTCAGCGCCGGACTCGTAGAGGAATTCCACGGTCTCCCGGAGCTGGGTGCCCCGGACGATGGAGTCGTCCACAAAGAGCAGCTTCTTGCCCTCAATGAGCTCGGGCACGGGAATCTGCTTCATCTTGGCCACCTGGTTGCGGGCCTCCTGGCTGGTGGGCATGAAGGAGCGGGGCCAGGTAGGGGTGTATTTGACGAAGGGGCGGGCAAAGGGCTTGCCGCTGCGGTTGGCAAAGCCGATGGCATGGGGCACGCCTGAGTCGGGCACGCCGGCCACATAGTCCACCTTGGGCAGTTGGCCCCGGTGCACCTCGTCCCGGGCCATGATCTCCCCGTTGCGGTAGCGCATGACCTCCACATTCATCCCCTCGTAGTTGGAGTTGGGGTAACCGTAGTAGGTCCAAAGGAAGGCGCAGATCTTCATCTGCTCTCCGGCGGGGGAGAGGGTCTTCCAGCCGCCGGCCGTGACCCGTACGATCTCCCGGGGGCCCAGCTCGTAGGCGTCATGGTAGCCCAGCTTATGGTAGGCGAAGGACTCGAAGGAGACGCAGCAGCCGTTTTCGCCCTGGCCGATGAGCACGGGCAGGCGGCCCAGCTTGTCACGGGCGGCGAGGATGCCGTCGGCGTCCAGAATGAGAATGGTGGCTGAACCGTCGATCTCGTCCTGGGCGTGGCGGATGCCGGAGATCAGATCGTCCTTCTGGTTGATAAGGGCGGCCACCAGCTCGGTGGCGTTGACTTTACCCGAGCTCATGGCCATGAACTGGTGGCCGTGGTCGGAGAAATAACGCTCCACCAGCGCGTCGGCATTGTTGATGATGCCCACGGTGGTGATGGCGTACAGGCCCAGGTGGGAGCGCACCAGCAGGGGCTGGGGATCGGTGTCGCTGATACAGCCGATGCCGGAGCAGCCGTGAAATTCCGCCAGATCCTTGTCGAACTTGGTGCGGAAGGGGGTGTTTTCAATGTTGTGGATCTGCCGCTGAAAGCCATCCTTCCGGTCGTAGACCGCCATGCCGCCCCGCTTGGTGCCCAGGTGGGAGTGGTAGTCGGTGCCGAAGAACACATCCAGCACGCAGTCCTGCTTGGTAATCGCGCCGAAGAAACCACCCATGGATTACTGATCCCCCATCAGGCGGCGCATGACCTCCTCGTAGGCCTCCTCGGCCCCGCCCATGTCCCGGCGGAAACGGTCCTTGTCCAGCTTCTCGTGGGTCTGTTCGTCCCACAGACGGCAGGTGTCGGGGGAGATCTCGTCGGCCAGCACAATGGTGCCGTCGGCTGTCTTGCCGAACTCCAGCTTGAAGTCCACCAGATCAATGCCGATCTCCTTCATGAAGCCCCGCAGCAGGTCGTTGACCGCGAAGGCGTACTTCTTGATCAGGTCGATCTCCTCCTGGGTGGCCAGCTTGAGAGCCAGGGCGTGATAGCTGTTCATGAGGGGATCGCCCAGGTCGTCATTCTTGTAGGAGAACTCGATGGTGGGCGCGTCGAACACGATGCCCTCCTCCACGCCGAAGCGCTTGGCGAAGGAGCCGGCGGAGATGTTGCGGATGATGACCTCCAGGGGGACGATGGACACCTTTTTCACGGCGGTCTCCCGGTCGCTGAGCTCCTCCACATAGTGGGTAGGCACGCCCTTCTCCTCCAGGCGGCGCATCAGGTTGTTGGTCATGCGGTTGTTGATGGCCCCCTTGCCGGTGATGGTGCCCTTCTTCAGGCCGTTGAAGGCGGTGGCGTCGTCCTTGTAGGACACGATCACAACATTGGGGTCGCTGGTGGCGAAGACCTTCTTGGCCTTGCCCTCATAGAGCTGCTCCAGTTTCTCGTAAGACATATTAAAACTCCTCCATTTGGATTTTATGATCCTTTGCTTCCACCTCGGCGGCCATGCCGGCCTTGAACTGCACCAGCCGGTCGCTCAGGGCCTCGTCGGAAAGGGCCAGCATCTGGGCGGCCAGAATGGCGGCGTTGTCCGCGCCGTCCACCGCCACGCAGGCCACGGGAATTCCCTTGGGCATCTGTACCATGGACAGAAGAGAGTCCAGCCCGCCCATCATAGAGGTCTTGATGGGCACGCCGATGACGGGCAGGGTGGTATAGGCGGCCAGCACACCGGCCAGATGGGCGGCTTTGCCCGCTGCGGCGATAATCGCACCGAAGCCGTTCTCCCTTGCCTGAGAGGCGAAACGCTCGGCGGCGGCGGGGGTACGGTGGGCGGAGATGATGTGGACCTCTGTGGGGATGCCAAAGGACTTGAGCCGCTGGATGCAGGGGCGCATGGTGTCCAGATCTGAGTCGGAACCCATGATGACGGCAACTTTTTTGCTCATAAAACCCTCCTGTAGCGCCAAATAAATTTTTAGGAAACGATAAAATAAATCAGGGTATCTGCTTACACAGATACCCTGCACTTATTACCGCCGAAAATTGGACAGGCGGGAACCATTGATGATCCAAACCCCAGAGCGCAGTTCGTGCACCGGCGTCATGGCTCTACCTCCCTGTCCCAGAATGAGTATAATATATCGAATTCCCGGGGGCTTTGCAAGGGAGGGGGCGGAAATTCGTATGCTTATACAAGTTTCGCCGGAAAAACAGAAGACACAATTGTAAAGTGTGTGTCAAGCCTGGCGGAGCAGCGTGCCGTCGGTGCCCACAATGACCGTATGGAGGGAGAGCGGTTTACCGCTGGCGGACACGGCCCGCTCGGCGGCCCGCTGAATGCCCCCACAGCAGGGGACCGCCATCCGTACAACGGTGACGCTGCGGATGTCGTTTTGAGCCAGAATGGCGGTGAGCTTTTCACTATAGTCCCCTTCGTCCAGCTTGGGGCAGCCGATAAGGGTCACCCGGCCCCGGATAAAGTCCCGGTGAAAGGCGCCGTAGGCGTAGGCGGTGCAGTCGGCAGCAATGAGAAGATCACAGCCGTCAAAGTAGGGCGCGTTAACCGGAGCGAGCTTGATCTGAACCGGCCACTGGCGCAGTTCACTGGGGATATCTCCAGCGGTGGGGGCGGCTTCCGGCCGGCGGATGGCCCGGCTCTGGCTGCCGGGACAGCCGCAGGGCAGGGGCGTGTCCGCGGCCCTGGCCGCCTTGGCGGCCAAGACCGCCGCATGGTCGTAGGCGGGGGCCTCACGCTCCTCAAAGGTGATGGCCCCGGTGGGGCAGGCGGGCAGGCAGTCCCCCAGCCCGTCGCAGTAGTCCTCCCGGGTGAGACGGGCCTTGCCGTTGACCATCTCAATGGCGCCCTCGTGGCAGGCGGCGGCGCACAGGCCGCAGCCGTTGCACCTGGATTCCTCGATATGAATGATTCTGCGTTTCATGGGAAAACGCCTCCTTCGTCGGTTTCTGGGCCTATTCTAACAAAGGGACGGGCCGTTGTATGTTGCAGGTGCAATAAAAAAGAAAAAACGTGCGCTGT
>ERZ1106950.444-NODE-444-length-42450-cov-10.240429_pt1 | contig 42450 bp, 32 predicted proteins | sample MGYA00403675_ERZ1106950 | MGnify/ENA primary metagenome ERZ1106950 (study PRJEB35170, sample SAMEA104062410) | human gut metagenome | biome: human gut; feature: human-associated habitat; material: faeces | place: Denmark | collected 2012-06-13 ... | reverse complement strand
TTATAATCTTCCTCGTAAAAAGTTTGGATTTCTCGTAAGTTTTGATTTGTGGGAAAATCCAAAAGTTAAGATTTTTCCACAATGCCGGCTGCGGCGGAATCCCACTCTTTCCTTCCTATCTATTTATAAAATCAGAAAAATTTCTTGCAGACAAGACCGTTTTCATGTAAGATAATTTACAAATCCGCAAAAAAATAGGAGCGCCGAAGCACCCCTATCTCCTAAACCCTCTTGCAAAATCCGCAGTGTTGGTTTATAATCATCATAGAAGCCGAAGGATATTTGCACGTCCGACGGTTGTTCAATCGGAAACTTATAAAGCGTAAAAATTACGGATTACAAGGCTATCCTCTATTGCAGTAGAAGATAGCCTTTTCCGTTACTTGCGGTTGTGTTTATTGTCTATGTATGTTAATGCTGCGAAAATGACCAACAGCAGTGTAAGTATCTCAAGTGTGTTCATACCGACCTCCTTTCCGTTTCCAGAAAGGACAACCGCAGACTATCCCTACTCGCTCTAATCTGACTAAGAGGATTATAGCACGTTATGTCGAATAATGCTATAAAAGTTTTGCGTTAATTACTCCGCCGCATCTAATGCGACCTGTGCAAATTCTTCATCGCTCATGGCTTCCAGTTTCCCTGTGACCTGCCTCGCAAGCTCCGCCATATCACTGTCCTGTATGTGGGGGATTACATTCTTTATTTCGGCAATCATGCCCGTCCTGTCCTGCCCCTCAAACACGCACATCAAATTGATTTCTTCCACTGTAAATTTATCCATCTCTTATATCTCCCTCTCTGATTTTTTCTCCGTTCCCTTTTCCGGGATTTCTTTTTCTCCCTTATCCCTCTGCTCGATAACCGCCTTTTTCTCCGCCAGCTTTTCCTTTATGGAAATTCTGCCTGTCTGCTTTTCCTCTTTCGGCTTCTCGTTGTTCAGGACGTTATCAATCATGTTATAGTTACATTCTTCCAGTTCCTCAATCTTTGCTAGCGGCTTGTATTCTGCCAGCTTATCTAACAGCTCCTTTGCTTTCCTTGCGGTCTGTACGCCCTCGCTGTCATCAAGCTCCGTCCCTTTCCCGAAAATATCCGTCATGCCCTCTCTGATACTGTCTGAAATGAGCGCATTGAGGAAATCGTTCAGATACCCGGTATTCCCGTTCCTGATGTCCTCTGTGATGTTCGCTATCTGCGCTTCCCTGTCCTCCACTGTATGATTATACTGAATGGTATCATAATCGTAGGAAAGCTGGTCTATCTCCGCAGCAAGGAAAGCCGCCTGCCACTTTTCCAGAGAACCCCGCACCTCGATGTCCGGCAGCTTGTCGATCAGCTCCGCAATGACCTCCACCGCCTTCGGGTTGTCCGTAATGTCCGGCACATAGTCCAGAATCTCCAAATCCGCAATTCTTCCAGATACAATATCCATCTGCGTGTCCTCATAGCTTTGTGTCCCCTCTGTATGGATATTGATGCCGATGCTTGGGATAGCGTTCATCCTCTCCGGCGGTATCCGGTTGAATATGGCGATTGCTTCCTCCACACCTGCTATATCCTCATGGTACTCTCCGAAATTGTGGAACTCCCCGCACTCCGCCACTGTAAGGGTTACAACCGTCCGTTTTTCCTCCTGTGCCTGTTCTGCGGCTTTCTCCTGTATGGCGGCACGTTTTTCCTCAAGGTAGGCTTCCACGCCCGGAAGATACTCCCCAAGCGTCCCGGTCTTGCCCTCTGTAATGGGATTGATGTCTACCTTAACGCCGCCGATTTTAAAACCGTCCTCGTTAAAGGCGTTGAACAGGGCATCTTCGTTTTCCCCGCCCCGGTACTCCACTACCACATCAAGGTCAGAACCAGCCCCCTCTAAACCTCTGCACCTGCTCCCGGATACCGCCATATCCACAAGCTGTATATCCATTCCATACTCGTCAATCTTGGACTGTAAATAGGCGTAAACATTCAGTTCTATATCTTCCTGTGTCTGCCCGTTGATGCCATGAAATAATTCCTCAGTTTTGGCTTTAAAATCTGCTATGACCTTGCTTTCCATAGCTTCCGGCACTTCGTTTCTGATCCGTTCCTCAAGATGCTCTTTTGCCGCCTGCTCCGCTTTTTCCATCAATCCATCATAATCAATCGGTATCAGTTCATCATCAGTATGGATACTTCCCTCCAGTTCACTCCTATGTGTTGGCTCTTTCAAGTCCGTCACAATCTCGTCCAAAGCCTGCCGGATTGTTATGTTCGGGTTGTCATACACGCCGCCGTCCAGTTCCCGGTAATCCATATCATAGATTGTGTAGTCATACCCTTCGCTGGCTTCCTGAATACTGATATAACGGTCTGCAAGCCGGAAGGCAAGCTCCGTTTCCACCCTGTCCATTGTATGGCTGTTGGTATCTATATACGGGTTTTCCCACTCCATGAACGGTACATCTTCAACTATCTGCTTCTGGTTAGCTGTCGGCATGAGGTGTTCCATTTTCCCCTGTCCGTAAAGGGTATCAAACCTGTCCATATAGAGGGAAATATCATCAAGACCGCTGCTCTTTAACTGATGCTCAAACCGCTGTTTCACAAAATCCTTGATTTCCTCCGGTGACATCTCCCGGTGTACCCTTACCTTGTCAAAACCGACCTCATGATATAAAGTCTGCAAATCATCCATGAAGCGGCTGCTTCCCTCTGCCGCCCTGCTGTGTGTAAAATCCAGTGACAGACAGTTTTCATGGTTCCTGACGTGGATCAGGTCAAACTCGCTGCCATTGACATTGAAGCCGAGAATTGCCCTTGCCATATCCGGCTTGTCCTCCACATCTTCTCCCCGGTACTCCGCAAATTTCGCCACCGCTTCCGGAAGGCTGTCAAAACGCTCCAGCTTACTTTTTTCCGGGCTGTTCTCCGCCCATGTGGATAAATCCTCAATGACATAATAGGAAACCTTGTCATCGTCCAGCTCCGCCGCTGTATTTTCTGCCGCTGCTCCCTCCGGAATTTCCGCTGTTTCCTCCATAACCGCCGCTTTTTCCGCAGTGACTTCTGCTGATACGGAAAGTTCCTTTGTAAACTCCGGTATCTCCCTGTAGCCAACGGAATCCACATAATGGCTTGTGTTCTCCCCGTCCTGATGCAGCACCACCACATCACTGACGGAAAGGGAATGCCCGGTAAAGTCTGCCGGGTGGTTTATATTAAATTGGGTATAAATATCTTCAAGGCTCATGCCCTCCTTCAGCTCCCCGGTATAGACCAGCGTGTAGTTCTCTCTGGAAACCGAGATACCTTCTTTTTCAAGGTAATCCATATTCATAAAGTGAATATCCCTTGTTTCCTCCGTATCTTTAAGCTGATATATGCCAAACCTGCTCTCATTGCCATACAAAAGCTGTGCTTCCCGGTTGGGTTCGCTGTCCTCTAATTCCTGCTTCATGGACTGGTATTCCAGATAAGCGTTCCAATCGCTTTTTTCCACGCCGAACAGCCCATCATGCCCCTGTAATGCCGCCCTGTCCTCTACAAGCGTTTCTGAACCGTCTGCGTGGAGTTGGTACACTGACACATCCTCCCCGAACAGCTCCGATGCCCTGTCCTTTGTCAGAGGGAACATTTCATCCCAAGAATACCCGTATTCGTGCATCTGCGACAATCCCACCATACCGTCCGGAAGGAAGTCAATTTCTTCCTCCGCCGCCCTGATTGTTTCCAGAAGCATCGGTAAATCGTCTTTCTGCTCCGCAAGGGAATGGGCAAGGGAAGTTGTCTTATACATATCATCCAGCTTATAAGCATGGTTCATAATCAGGTTGCGCTCATCGGTGCCATACACCGACCTGTGAAATTCCATGCGGTTAATGAGCTGCTCCGCCTGTACGGTTGCCGGAAGTTCCGAAGCGGTATGCACTTCCCATTCGCTCATATCCATATCAAAATCATAGAACTGCGGATAACCGTCATTTACTCCCCCGGTTCTCATAATCGGAACAAACTCAAACCCTTTCTCCTGCAGATAGTCCAGAACATTTCCATTCCACTCATTCTCCTCCAAAAATGGTATGGCATATAAAACGTTTGCCACCTCTGACTGCATATTTATGATTTTAATTGTTTCATATTCCCCGCTGTCCGACATGGAGATTCTCACAACCACATCGCCATACTCAATCGGAATATTGGCTTTCTCCCGTTCTTCCTGCAATGCCTTAAAATCGGTTATCTCATGGGTATCCGTATTGTAAGCGTAATCTAAATGATACTCCCCCACTTCCTCGCTCCGTTCATTGGCAAGCAGCGTTACCCATGCCCCGGCTCTTTCAAGGTAGGCTTCCACGCTCTGCCTGTCATCATCTTTCATGGCAAGCAGAGAATTAAAAAGCTCCGTCCTCTCCATGCCCTTAACACTCAAAAGGTCATACTCTGAACGGTCAGTATTCGCCACAAGCAGAATCATATCCTCCTGTGCCTGTTCTACAGCACGCTCCTTTTCAATCTCTAAAAGCTGCGTTTCAATCCCCTTTATCAGTTCCGAGGAAGTCCGGCGTATCGTATCAAGGGAAGATTTCAACTCCGGCATTTCTTTTCCGCTGCTCCACCCGGCGATATACCCAAAAGAATAATCGGACGTATCAATCCCGAAATGCTGGCAGACGGTGTAAGCGATGCTCTCCGCTTCCACCTCTTTTGTTTCCCGGTCTTTGACAGTCCCTGTTTCCTGTTCAATCTCCTTTGCATGGAGTTTAGCGTGCGCCACTTCATGGACTCCGGTTTTTGCGGTCTGCGCTTCGCTCATGCCCTCCTTAATGGCGATAGGGCGGTTTAAGTCAATAAAATAGCCTTTCCTGTCACCCTCCATACCCTCATAGCGGATTGGGACAGGGGAAACCCTGTTAAGCGCTTCCATAAAATCCTGATAACGCTCCACCTCTCCATGCAGCTCGCTCACGCCAAGTCCGGGAAGTTCTTTCCCGTCCGTCTGCGAATAATCAAACACTGTGACAACACGAAAGGCGGGTATCTTTATCTCCACTTCCTCTATGACGGGCATCCCGTCCCGGTCAAGCACAGGCTCATTTGTGACCGGATCAATTTTCTCCTGTTCCTCTTTGATTTTATAAGGTGCAGGCGCAAGGATACGGATACCCCTCTCGCCCTTGTTTACATGGCGTTCAAATTCTTTCTGCCATTTCTTGTACCCGGCAACATATGTAGCCCCCGGACACTGCATCTCTATGAGCTGGATATTGTTTGCGCTGTAATTATGGAATTTTGACATGGTATTCAGGTAGCTTTTGTACTTCTCCCCCTCAAATAATTCTTTCAAGCCTTCCTCCAGCCTGTCCGTTATCTCCTTTACTTTCTGTTTCTCGGTTCTTGCATCTGCCATATGGTTCGTTCTCCTTTTCCTCCATAAAAACAGGGGACAGATAAGTTTCCCTGTCTGCCCCCGTTTTGGATATTTTTATTTGCTGATAATATTTATAAACTTTCCTCTTTGCTTTTCGCTTTTGCCTTGTCCGGCTCCGGCGCTTTCTTCTGCTGTCCCGCCTTTTCTTTCATCTGTGACAGCTTATCCTTTACGGACACCCGCCCGCCTTTCTCCGTTTCCTTCCCGGCATCCAGACGGTCAGAGAGCCGATCCAGCTTTTCAAATGCCTGATCCGCCGCATCAATCTTTTTCCGGAGGTTCTCCACCGCTTTTTTTACAGGCGTATTGATTACCCTTGTCAGACCGACACCCGGCTTTTCGTCCGATACCTCTTTCGTGCCTTTCCCGGCTAACAGCCTGCCCACGTTGGAAACGCTGTTCCCGATCTGCTTCAGTTCGTCCCCGATGCTGTCAATCTGGTTGGCTGTCTTTTCAAAATCCGTCATCACATCAACCAGACGTTCCCGGTAATCGGAAAGCATGGACTTCACGCCGGAGATTCCCTTCTGGAGAACCTTGCACATCTCCGCTTTTCCTTTTTCCTTAAAGGCGCTGACCGCCTGTGCCGCTGTTTCTACCAGACGGTTTCTTACCGCTGACAGGCGTTCCGACAGGCTTGTGACCTTCTCCTGAAGGTGCGCCGCTTTATCCATGAGGTTTTCTTTCACTGATTTTGGCTGGCTCTCCTGCATCTGTGAAAGCTGCTCCCGGACACCCTGTAACTCGTCCACCATTGCGGAAAGCTGTACCTGCATACCCGCCACATACCAGAAAATCCCCATAAAATCCTGTGACTGCTCTTTCATGTTCTGTTGGTTAAGCAGCTCCATGAACTGCTTTAATACGTCATTTTCCTCCATGACCTGTTTTGTATTCTGTTCTGCTGTTTCCATTTTTTGATACCTCCATTTAATTTTGAGCATGATAAAAGCAGCCATTTCTGGCTGCCCTCTGCATACTGTCTTTATTTACTTTTACTTACGAATGAATATTACTGCTCTTATTCGTTTCGATTTCTGCAATTTAGTTCTATCTCCTTCCTGCCATTATCGCTGTTATTGAATTATGCAAACCGAGATTATATCCTTCATAAAATAGCACCCATTACATTATCGCTAACATATTTATGAGACTAATAAACTCTTCATCTTTATATTCTTCAAAGTCTGATGTATACAAATGAGTAACTTGTACCTTATTAATTTCATCTGGCAATTCCTCTAAATCAAATGCAAAAGGTTCTCTTCGCTCTTTATTTTGTGTCATATAACTTAAATTGTTTTTATTCTTCATAATGAGCCAATCACCATAAATCTCGCCACTATCAACCAAAAGTAGATTATATCCTAATCCTTTTGAATTGGATATTTCTCCAAATGCCATGATATTTTTCCCCCGATATTGAGGAATATATTCCTCTTCTCTATATTGCCGTTCTCCACCCCAAAAATTATCTATTGGTACTTTTCGTACATGATTCTCTTTAAATACTATTTCAATTTTAATATCTACATATCTACCCTCTAACGCTATCAATTTGCACGAAATATGATTTTGTCTTGGGATTATATCGTTATTATACTTTAATTGTGCTTTATGCACTCCTGCGTACCCTATATTCATTTTATCAACATAATTTTTTAATATTGATATTATTGTATTATCGAACTGAGAATGCACCAATTTACGAAAATCCTCTTTTTCTTTTGCCTGTTTTCGCAATTCACTCTCCTGCTTTTGACGTTGCAAATCAAGACTATTTTTAGTAGCCACCGCCATTGCAACTATATTGTCGAGAGAAGAATCCAAACTACTTGGTTGTTCCAAAGATTGTATTATTTCAGTCCAACTTTTAAATCTTTTCTTAGAAGCCTTCTCTAACATTCTATTGATAATAGAAGTTATTTTGGGATCTAGCCTAGAATTAAAATTTCCTATATTCTGAATCGGAGAATATAAATGTAGGTTTTTTGCATCTTCTTGTGTTCTAGGCATTGGTGAATATGGATATTCTAACGAAGCTAATTCATAAAAAATAATACCCATTGAATAAATGTCCATTTGTATTGTATTCTTGCTGTAATCCCATGCTTCTGGTGACATATACAAAGGTGTTCCACCACCTTTAAATGTTATTGTCCTCGTTTTTTCAACGGCAACCTTTGACAAGCCAAAATCAGTAATTTTAAGCACAGAGCCACATAATAGTATATTTTCCGGTTTAATATCTCTATGTACCAATAATGAATTAATATTGTTCATTCCATTTGCCATTTGCCAATTGCCTAAATATACCAAACAATTCCTCTGTATTATAAAATGATTTTGTCCTTTTACGTTGATTAATTATATCTCGTAATGTTCCATTATCCGCATATTCCATTATAATATATGGTGGTAATTCTGGATATTTTTCACCAGTGTGTGCAAATTCATAATGAATAACATTATCACCACTAACTTTTAGTGCTGCTTGAATCTCATTTTTAAATGCATTTTCTGAGCTTTTGTCAAAAAATGACGGCAATGTTGTTTTAATTGCAAATATATTTCCATCATCTTCTCGGTGAGCCTTATATACATAACCAAAACCCCCTTGTCCAATAATATCATCTAAAATATATTTTCTCTTATCACCATCCATAAGTATAGAACCAATATTTAAAATCATATGTTAAGCCCCCTATTCTCTATATTTATGACTTTATCACATATTGATTCTACCATAAACTCCACTAAATTCCATATATTTTTTAGTTATTTTAAAGGGCAGTCGATTTTGACTACCCTTCATTATTTCCTACAAACTTTCCTCCTTCCCTTTTCCCTTAGAAATATCCGGCTTTTCTGGCATTTTCTGCCCGTATGCCTTCTCCCGCATCTCGGCAAGTTTTTCTTTTACGGAAATGCGCCCTCTCAGACTGTCTGCCAGCATCCTCTCCTTCCCATGCTCCGCTGTCTTTTCCGATACTGCCCGGTTCATCTGCGGCTTAAAAGGCGCATCCGCCACAGCTTCCGCATCACGCCCCGTTTCCTCTGTGTCCAGTTCCTCCTGTTCCCCGTCAATTTCCGGCTCATCGTCCATATCAATCCCATCGCCGCCCTTTTCGTCCATGTTTAACAGGGCATTTAATTCTGTCAGGCGTTCCAGCTTCTCCGCAAGCTCCGCTTCCTGTGCGAATGGCTTTGTGACCTCCACTTTTGCGGTTTCAAGCTGATGCTCCACGTTCTCCAGTTTCTGCGCCACCGTATCCATTCTCCCGGTCATGCCCTCTAAGGCATTGCTTAACCTCTGTAGATTCCCCAACGGATCAGTGCCGATTTCCACCTCATGGCTGATGCTGCCCTTTAAGTTGACCGTAAACTTGGAAAAAAACGAATCAAAGGAAACGCTCATTTTAAATCCCTGATATTCCCCGATTGTGACCGCCATATTCGGCTGTTTTGCGCTCCGGCACATATCAATCAGCGCTGCCCCGGCTTCTTTTTTGTCCGTATATACCCGGTTGCCGATTTTTATGGAAAAAGTGTCTTTATCCGGGAATTTATTCTGTGCATAGGTCTGAATGTCGGCACGATACCCCGCAAGCCTTTCTTTCATGGCGGCTATCTCTACCGGGTAATGCTTCACGATATTATCCTCTAAGCGGTACTTCTGGCTGGTGTGGTTCGCTTTTAACAGCTTTAGCTTGGATACCTGAATATCTAAATCCATCTTTTCTTTTATGTAGGGATTGCCCGTTGCCAGAGCCTTCACTTCCGCATATGTGAGGGCGGCTTCGTCTATGTCCTCACAGCTTCTGACCGGGGATTTGCTCGTCATGATCTGACCGATGAATTTCTGCTTGTTTTCGATGAGCTGCCATGAGTAACTGTCGAATGTGCCTTCCGTCACATACCGGAATATTTTTACCTTGTCATTCATGTTGCCCTGCCTTAAAATCCGACCTTCCTGCTGTTCAATGTCGGACGGACGCCAAGGCACATCGAGGTGGTGTAAAGCGATAAGCCTGTCCTGCACGTTGGTTCCGGCACCCATTTTTGCGGTTGAGCCTAACAAAAAACGAACCTGCCCGCTTCTTACTTTTGCGAACAGCTCCGCTTTCCTTGTTTCCGTATTGGCATCATGGATAAAAGCTATCTCATTCTCCGGCACTCCCTTCGCCATGAGCTTATCCCTGATGTCCTCATATACATTGAATGTCCCATCTCCTTTCGGTGTGGATAAATCGCAGAAGATAAGCTGCGCCGATTTCTGCTCTTTTGTATGCTCCCATATCTCAAACGCCTTATCCACACAGGTTGTGGCTTTGGAATTTTCCTCATCGGGGAGCATATCATTGATGAGCCGCTGGTCTAACGCTAACTTTCTTCCATCGTTGGTTATCTTTAGCATATTATCTCGTGAAGGATCTACTTTACGGTCACGCACTGCCTCCGCCCTGTCCGCAAGTGACTGTACCATATCCTGCTGGTACTCGCTGGGCTTTAACACGATATTTTCATAATCCGCTTCCGGCACTGGCAGCTTTAACATATCCGGTGTCTGAATGTCTGCGCTTTCCTTAAATAATGCAATCAGTTCCGGCAGATTGAAGAACTTGGCAAACCTTGTTTTCGCCCGGTATCCAGTCCCTTCCGGTGCAAGCTCAATCGCTGTCTGCGTTTCCCCGAACGATGCCGCCCAACTGTCAAAATGCCCTAATCCCAGACGCTGTAAGGTATTGTATTGGAGATAGCGCATATTTGTATAAAGCTCCGTCATGCTGTTGCTGATCGGCGTACCTGTTGCAAACGTGATTCCCTTCCCTCCGGTCAGCTCGTCCATGTACTGGCACTTGGCAAACATATCCGAGGATTTCTGCGCTTCCGTCTGTGCGATGCCCGCCACGTTCCTCATCTTTGTGTATAAAAAGAGGTTCTTATAGTTGTGGCTTTCATCTACAAACAGCTTATCCACGCCCAACTGTTCAAAGGTCACAACATTGTCTTTCCGGCTGGAATCGTTTAGGCGGCTCAATCTGGTAGAAAGTGATTTTTTTGTCTTTTCCATCTGCTTAATGGAGTAACGCTCGCCATTCTCCGCTTTGAGGGCTTCGATTGCCATTTCAATTTCTGTTATCTGCCTTTCAATCATTTCCATCTGCCTTTCGGTAGAAAGCGGAATCTTCTCGAACTGACTGTGACCGATAATCACAGCGTCATAATCCCCTGTCGCTATCCGGGAGCAGAACTTTTTCCGGTTGGCGGGTTCAAAATCCTTTTTTGTAGCCGCTAAGATATTCGCCCCCGGATACAGGCGCAGAAAATCGCTCGCCCACTGCTCCGTCAAATGGTTCGGCACGACAAATAAGCTCTTTTGGCACAATCCAAGCCGCTTGCTCTCCATTGCCGCAGCAATCATTTCAAAGGTCTTTCCCGCCCCTACACAATGGGCAAGCAGCGTATTGTCCCCGTATAGCTGATGCGCCACAGCGTTAAGCTGGTGCGGTCTGAGTACGATGTCCGGCGTCATGCCGGGGAATTTTAAGTGCGAACCGTCATATTCCCTCGGTCTGGTGGAATTGAAAAGCTCGTTATACTTTGCGCATAAATCCTGCCTGCGCTCCGGATCACGAAATACCCAGTCCTTAAATGCTTCCCTTATGGCTTCCTGCTTCTGGCTTGCAAGCATGGTTTCTTTTTTATTGAGGACTCTCTTTTCCTTTCCCTCCTCCGTAACCACATCAAAGATACGGGTGTCACGAAGGTTCAGGGAATCTTCTAAAATCCTGTATGCGTTTGCCCTGCCTGTTCCGTAGGTCATATTGACAAGGGCATTTCCCCTGTCTGCATTTTTCCCTTTTACGTTCCACTGCCCGGTCACGCCTGAAAACTGTACGCCCATTGTCTTACGGTCAAACAGGTATTCCGGCGTTTCAAAAGTTTCACGCATGAAGTCCTCAATATATTTTGTGGAAATCCATGTAGCGCCGATACGCACCTCAATCTCCGATGCGTCAAGCTCCTTCGGCTGTACGCTTTCCAGCGAGGATACGTTAATGGCATATTCCGGGTGGTTCTCCGCAAAGGTTCTCGCCACTGACAGCTTCTCCCTCACGTTCCCGCTTAAATACTCGTCTGCGGTTTCCCATTCCTCTGTCACCGGGTTCTGGAAGATTACCCCGGCAAGCTCCTTTGTGATTTCTTCCTCACTTTTATCCGCAAGCTGTGACATATAGGCTAAGTCCACGCCTGCCTTTTCGCTGAGGGATACCGCCAGCGCTTCACTGGCTGTGTCCACGCTTGTCACAACTTCCTGTTTCTTAATGGTTCGTTTCGTGAACATATCCGCCTTGCCGATGAAGTTCCCCTCATCGTCCAGCCTTTCAAGGGAGCATAACAGGCAGTAGCTGGAATCCTGATTGAACGCCCTTTTATTGGTCTGTGAGCTGATAAGACCGAATTTCTTGGAGAAATCATCGTAGAGCTGGTTTAACTCCGCCTGCTTGTTTTTAATCATATCTTCCGGGTATTCGTTCAACTGGAAGTTTATCAGTTCCTGCGTACAGTCCCGGATTGCCACCATGCCCTTAATACGCTGCTCCGCCTTCTCCGAAATATCCACAGGCTTCATAATGGAATTTTCCCGGTAATACACCATATCGTCCACAACCGTATAACTGTAATTCTTCACGTCCGGATCGGCGGGTATATTCTCCTTTGCCAGTTCATCGTCAATCTCGTTAAAATCCGCCTGCTCGATGCTGCCCTCCACATGGGAAAGGGCATGTTTAAGCTGTGCCGACAGGGGAAGGGAAGTGTCCGGCAGACAGGCGCTTTCCATGCCATGCGCCCCGGAAACCATCTCCATTCTGCCGAGTATCATCTCCGGGTGGTCTGCGAAATACTGGTTCATCACGATACCGTCTTTTTCCGCCAGATGCACCCAGTCCGGCTCTATATCCATTACCCGGTCACGCTTCTTTAAGAACAGAATGTCCGAAGTGACCTCCGTACCCGCATTTTCCTTAAACGCTGTGTTCGGGAGCCTGACCGCCCCTAGAAGCTCCGCCCGCTGTGCAAGGTATTTCCGCACTTCCGGGTTTTTCTTATCCATTGTCCCCTTTGAAGTGACAAAGGCAACAATGCCGCCCGGTCTGACCTTATCCAGTGTCTTTGCAAAGAAATAATCGTGTATCAGGAAGTTGTGCTTGTCATACTGCCTGTCAGACACTTTATATTGACCGAAAGGCACATTTCCCACCGCCACGTCAAAAAAGTCATTGGGATAACTGGTGTTCTCAAAGCCTTTGATTTTAATATCCGCATGAGGGTAAAGCTGTTTTGCGATGCGCCCGGTAATCCCGTCAAGCTCCGCCCCGTACAGCCTGCTTCCCTGCATTTCCTCCGGCAAACAGCCATAAAAATTCCCAATGCCTGCGGCGGGATCTAACATATTCCCTTTGGTAAATCCCATCCTGCCCACTGCGTCATAGATTGCCTGAATGATGATAGGGCTTGTATAATGGGCATTTAATGTGCTTTCCCTTGCGGAAGCGTATTCCTCCGGGGATAACAGGCTCTTTAATTCCTGATACTCATTCGCCCAATTTGACTTGGAGGAATCAAAGGCATCGGCAAGACCGCCCCACCCTACATACTTTGCTAAAATCTCCTGTTCCTCCGGCGTTGCAGTGCGGCGTTCATTCTCAATCTTTTCTAGGGTTCGTATGGCTTCCACGTTCTGCCGGAATTTCTCTTTCGGCGCAAAGCCTTTTCCTGTGTTTTCTGCTTCGTTATAGGAAATCCGGTAATTGGCTGCGCCCGATTTGTCAATCTTCGGTGCTTTTTCTGATGCTTTCCCCGGCTCTCCCGTCTTTTCCCCGGTCAGCGTTTCCACGTCCCGCATGACCTGCTGGATAAACGGATCGTTCTCTAAAGCATTTTCATCTACAAACTGCCCGTCTACAATGCCCGCTTTTTCCAGATGTTCCTGGACTGCCTGTGTGTCAATGTCGGGGAAATCATCTTTTTCTGTTTCCTGTTCTGTTTCTTCCTGATACGCTTTCTGTATCTGAATAGAATCATATCCCATGTCATCATATGAAATGACTTCTATTTCTTCTGCATGGGCTTCTATGTATTCCTGTATCAGTTCTTCACTCATGAAAAACTGATGATCGGGAAGATAAGGTATCATGTACCCCTCATCGTCCAGTGTCACAAGGCGGTATTTTATACCATTCCCACCCGCTGAATAATCTGTGGCAAAGCCATATTCCGGCTCGGAGAAATGAATTGATGTTTCTATGGCAACAGTTACTTTTTCTGTCTGCTTTTGAATGTCGTGTCCTGAAATATCCGGCTCTAATTCTTCTGTCCGGTTTTCCGGCTCTGCATCCGGGAAATGTTCTTCTTTCTTTTCCCCCGCCTGCCCTGCTTCAGAAACTTCCGCAGCGTGTCCTTCCCTCTGCTGTCCCGGCTCATTCCCGTAACGTGCCGCATACTTTTGCGCCTCCTTCAGCAGCGCATCCATCTCCACTGCTTTCTGCGCATTGCCGCTTAATGACTGCATCAGGACATAATCGGCGGCTTCTAAAAACAAGGCGTCATAAACCGCCTTTCCCTCTAACCGCCTGTCAGCGTCCTCTATGGCAACCGCCCCGGTATCCTCGTTCCAGCCGACCACATCTTTCATGGACAGCGCACCGCAGATTTTTACCACTGCGGACATCTCCGCAAGCCTTTCCATCAGCGCTTTTTCACTGTCACCTGTTTTATGCTCCGGTTCGGGATTTTGCGCTTTTTGCCCGGAAGTATCTGTTTCCCGTCCCGGTACAGCCGCTTTTTCCGGCTCCCTGTCACGCTCTATGTACCGTCTTGTCTGGTTGGTAAAACCGTCCAGCACAGCCGGGTGGGAAGTGACGATATAATCCCTTGTCTGCCAGTCAGCGGAAGGCATAAGGCTTTTCGCCCACTCCTTATTGTCAGGGGAAAACCGCCCGTCATGGGATAAGTGCATGATTGTGTTGGCAAGCACAATCTCCACCCGTTCCTTCCCATACTGCCTGATAACACCCTCGGCAGTATCCCCCGGAAGGGTATAGCCGTCAAATTTCTCCGCAATCGCCTGTTCTATGGCATCCCTGCACTCCACCCGGATACCATGCTCCAGCTTTTCCTGCTCCCGGCGCATGGCTTCCTCCGTCTGCTCTTTTTTGTACTGCGCATAGGCTTCCTTGCCCTTTGGCGTAAGGTATTTATCCGCATTTACAAGCTCCCTGATGCGCTTCTCCACCACATTCCATGTTAAAAGCACTTTTGCGTATGGATCGCCTATCCTGCCTTTCTCCAGTTTGATTCCTTTGGAATCGTGCCATTCATCACTCTGGTCTGAACCGATTAAGGCTGGCGAACCGCCGCCTGTACCGTATTCATTTTTAAGGAAGGCAATATTTTCTTTTTTATCATGCCCCTCCATAAAATACTCATAGATGCGGAAATGCCCCTGATGATAGCCGCTTCCGCCTGTCAGACGGGTGTCTATCTCGTCCTGTGTAATAAAATCCTCATGCAGCAAATCCACACTGCCCTGTGCTGGGTACTCTTTTTTCTCCACGCTTAAATCTGCAATCTCCATAAGCAGATGCTCCGGGCTTTTCACATACCGCCATTTTATCTGCTTTTCCCCGGCTTCAAGCTGCTCTTTTGCGTGGGAAAGCTCCCCGGCGATTATATCCCGCCCCTCCTGAGTGGATAAAAGCCCGCAGAGGTTTGTGATGCTCTCTGGATAATTATAATTTTCAATCGGTATGCCCTCCGGTGTTTCCCCGATACCGTCCCGGAAGAAATGAAAAAGGTCATTCGACACCCGCTGGCGTTCCACCGCATCCACAAGGAACACTTCATTTGCGCCCATGTAAGAGCCATTCTCCACCATAGAACGGACAATGCCCTCCACTTCCTGCCAGCCCATCACCGCAACCGGGTTTTCCTTTGCGGACATACCGTAGCCGATACTCATACCGGATTCATTGAACCAGACGGAAATGGGATTCTCCCCAAAGTCAAAGCCTTTTCCGGTAGTTTCATATTCATTTTTCAGAAACTCCGCCATTTCCTCCGGTGTTTTCCCCTGCTGGTACTTGGCATAAATGCGGCTCCTGCTGTTATCCCGTCCGCCTCCTGTGCGTAATATGGCTTCAAGCTGCTCTTTTGGCAGAGAAAAAGCGGCGGGCATGGTATATTTCTCTCCTGCCTGCGCCGCTTCTATCGTGCCGATCTGTTCCTCTATCGTGGGAAATAAACTGAGCTGCTGGTAAACCTCCGTTTCCTTCGGTTCTTCCCACTGCGGTATCTGCCCCTCTTTCAGATATTCGCCTTTTTCCATGTAAAAGGCAATGCTGTTTCTCACATCTTCCCATGATATAACCGCTTCCGCCTTCCGGTTCTGGTATGTTCCACTCCAAAGCGTCATGCCGCTTTCATCTGCCCTGTACCCGGCTCTTTCTTCCCCTACATAAAACTCTGTATATTCCCCATGCCTGTAACTGTTTTTGATGTATTCCGTCTGTTTGTCCTTATCCGGCTCGAAAAGCATTACCCCGGCAATGTCCGGGCATTTATGCACCATAAACTCATCAAACTGCAAAATGCCCTTTTCAATTTTTGCCCAATGCCTGTTGATGATTTCCTCCCCAGACAAAGAAAAGCCGGATAATGCGCTTTCTCCATTACCCGGCTCTGCCAATCCCTTATTTTCAGTTGCTTCTTCCCCATTTACAGGCTGTATACCAGCTCCTTCAGCACGATTTCCTCCGCTGAGTGCCTGATGTTGTTCATCATCCCCACCCATTTCATCTGATCGGCTGCTTTCAGTTCCTCCGTCACGCCCTCGGCTTTCGCCATCTGTTCTGTCAGTAATTCCATCCGCTGCTCCGCCTGTTCCTGAATGGTCAGAAGATGCTCTTTCAGCTTCCCTTTCAGGAGAAGCCCGGTGTAGACTCCCTTCTTGTGTTCCTGTAAGTAATTCTTTCTCATCAGCCCGTACTTCGTCAGTGTCCCCTCCGGCTGCTCGTCCATCTGCAACATCGGTATCAGATAATCCCCGTTCTTCTCGTAGGTCAGATTCATCATTATTTCCCCTTTCCCCGGCGTTTCCGGTCTGTGTGGTAGGTTGTACGTCCTGCGTTTTGCTTTCACGCTTTAAAGTATTATAGCGTGTACCAGCGGTATTTGCAAGTCCTTTTTCAACGAAATTCTTAATTTCTGCGTTTCTGGCGTTCTCCCTGTCATATGCCCCGATTGCCCTTCCAATCTCCATAAGGACAGGCTTGGATAAATCGGATATGCTGTTCCCGATATGTGACAGGGTTTCCACAGTATTAAATTCATGGATATAGGGGAACTGGATTTCCTCTGCCAGCTCCGCATCGTCCATGCCGCACCGCTTTAAGACAGTGTAGGCGATGCTGTCCGCCAGTGTTTCCCTGACACGCATAGCGATATTCAGTTCGTCCAGTTCTTCCAGAAAACTTCCCTCTTTCAGATATTCCATATCCGAAGCAAGCTCCCCATAACAGTCCTGCGCAATCCGGGAAGCAATCTCCCTGATCCTGTCCGTAAACCCGGCTTCTTTGTTGGTGTCCCCATAAATTCCTTCCAGACGGTCAAGCACTGCCTGCTGGTGTTCTTCCTTCATCTCCCAGAGCTGCGGGAAACGCCCGATGCGCCTTGCCTTATGTACGTCCGATATGTCAAAGACATACCGCAAACCGCTGTGCGTGTTTCCCTCGTCATCAATGAGGGCAATCCCCTTTGCGCCCCGATTTACCCAGCAGTGCATTTTTTCATTCCATATCTCTATAGACGCACAGGCTGTGGCATCCGGTCTTTGGGCATAAATAAGGAGCTGGTCTTTGAACGGGTATTTGTAAAGCCTTGATGCTGTGTTCAGATATTTTTTCCAGCTTTCTTCATTCCTCGCCACTTCCTTTGATGTTTCTGCGGAAAGTGCGGAAATTAAGTCATATTTTCTCATGGTAAACCTCCATTTCCTGTTTATTGTTTTTGGGCAATAAAAAAGGCGGCTATGGTTCGTTCATAAGCCATTGCCACCAGTGACGGTAAACTTTATTCAATTTTTTCTGCTCCTTTCTATTATGAAAAATGGCGAAGTTTCCTTCGCCATTTTAAATACAGTTTTACTACTTTTCTTTTCTGACCCCTTTAAAAGGCGTATTGTCAGATGTTTTTACATCCATGAATTTCCCTGTTTGTGTATCACGTTTTGTCCATAATCCAGTGACCGGATTAAAAACTTGTGATCTTCCTTTCACTGCCCCCACTCTAGCATTATCGCCTATTGGTTTGTTAGTTGCCATAATAATAACCTCCTATTTTACCCTAACTGTCTGTGTTTTTGTTCTGGTTACTCCGCCACTACTAACAGAAGTTTTTACCCTTACACTTCTATTAGAAATCGGTTTTGCAGTTACATTTACTCTAACTGTCTTTCTCATTTTCAAAACCATACCTTTCTCAGTTGGAATTTTTATCTTGAAATAGAAGCCTAATTTCGCTATAATCTATTTGGGTTATCAAGATTCGGAATACCAACTGCGTATCCGATAATAAGCGGTGTTGCTCTACAAAGCGATGCCGCTTCTCTATTCATGATTCATTTTTTAAATGAATTATGGATATAACTTCATTATAGTTTGGAAATAATACACTTTCTTCCTCTATATCTCTATCATCCGCATTAGAAAACCATACATAGCCTGGTTCTTGGATTGTTTTTACTTGAAACAATTGCAAATCAAATAATTCGTCAGCACCCGATAGCTCACTAACTTTCTTCCTGTTAATAAATAGGGGAAAATCCTCTGTTGATTTAAACCACTTAACGCATCTGTTAACACTACAAATTGCAATGCAATCTTCACTCGCCAAGTCAATACATCTATTTAATGCAGCTTGAAAGGAAACATCAAATAAATTTGCTAACCCAGATACTATAGTATAATTTATTTTCCCTGAAAAAAAGTTTTTAAATTCCTCTGTTGGCATTAAAAGCTCTGCCGCAAATATATTAGCTTCTTTTTCTCTTGGCGTATAATCATTTTTAAAATCCATTTCCTTAATATCACATCCAAACATTAATTCTGAATGCCATGGAATATAAAAATGACCTAATTCATGTGCGATTGTAAATTTTTTTCTATTAGCATTAAGTGACTCTTTTAAAACTATATAACTGCTCCCATCTTCACATTTCAAATATGCATCTGCCTTTATAGGTGCCTCTTCAATATCAATCCCCAATTGTTTACATATACTATATACATCTGTTATTATTTGCGGAGAAAAAATTTGCTTCATTTCTTTTGCTAGAACTTGAATTTTATTCATGACTATTTCGCTTTTTTCGAATTTCACTTAATATGGAACTATCTTCTTCATAACTTTGAGTTGATGTGTTTCGAGCAGCAATTGCATGTTGCGGTTGAATTAAACTCTCAATATTTTTTCTTAAAAACCTCCATTCTCTACCAAATTTAGTTCCCTTTAAACGTCCACTTTTAATCATATTATATACTGTTTGTGTGGAAACCCTTAATAAATCCGCTGTTTCTTCTACATTCAAATAATCAGGTCTTTCATTTTCTGGTCGCTCTGCAAAACCTCTTGATATATCTTCTATCATTTTTACTTCTTCTGCCCGTAAAGAAATCGCTCCACATTCCTCACATACAAATGCCCTTACTCCCTTTATTTCTAATTCATATTCACCCCATCCTGAAGTAATCGCTATTTCCTTCTCTATCATATTTCCATGGCATTTATAACATATTTTATTCATTTATTTATAAGAACAGCCCCTATTGGTGTTATAGAGGCTGTTCTAACCTCCTTTCAAGATTAAGTCAAGTGTCATTTAATCCTCTCTATTCCATCTCCTTTTTTCTTCCATTTTGTAAAATCTGTTTGACAAACAGTTATAACCAAATGATCCATTGATGCCACTGTCACGACAACATAAAAACTATTTTCATGACCATTATAAAAAACCATTCTTGGATCTTCACTGTCATATCCGCTTTGCTGTTCTACTAGGATACCACTTTTTATACAATCTACAACTTGACTTTGTGAAATTTTAAGTTTCCTCATTTTTTCATATGCATGGTCGGAAAAGAACAGAAATCCTCTATCCCACGCACTTCTAACAAATATTTCTTCTTTACTCATTCATTTTCACACCCCTCCTTTATGGAATAAGTTATAGCTATTTTATTCTATTTTATGATACTTGTCAATAGTTTTTATAAAATAACATAAAATAACATAAGAAAAATACTATACAAAATCATAAACGTATCTAAGACACAAAATAACTCCACAAATTCCGTAATTTATTACTTCACAAAGTCTTAATTGTAAAACCCATGCTCTTCAATGCCTTTTTCCAGAATGGTATGTATCAGTTCCTCCAGCTCCACACCGTTCATCTCGCTGACTACAATCAGCTTTGCAAGGGTATCTTTCTGTACGGATACGGCATACTGTTCCTCATCGGCACGAAGCTCATGGACGCAGATACCAAGCCCGTCCGCAATCCTGCACACCACGCCAAGCTCCGGCTCCCTGATGCCCGCCAGAATATCCATAATCGTCCTCTCCGGCACTCCCGACATTCTGGAAAGCTCCATAATGCTGATTTCTTCCTCTTTCATCACATTTAATAACTTATCTCCGGTTGTAAACATACTTTTTCCTCCCTTATTTCTTCTTCCCTCTTGAACCTTTCTTTTGGGGAAATTCCATGACAAATTTAAACTGTACCCCGCTTTTTTCTTCCCCGTCTTTGGTATAGTGGTATTCCTCCGTTCCACTCGGAATGATGTAAGCGTCATAAGGCTTGCCCGCCTTGCTCTTTAACCCTTTTAACAGGATTTTCTTCCCGGCAAGCAAATCCTTGACCTGCGCATCGGTAAGGGCAGCTCCCATTACCCGGCTCACGTTCATACCACATTTCTTCACACAGTACGCACCGAATTTTCCTTTTACCACCTGACCGCCGCAGTTCGGGCATACCCCAAGAGCCTCCTGCTCCTGTGCGAACATCTTTTTCTGTTCGTCACTGACCTCATGGTAGGTGTGTATCAGCTCCGACACCATGTTTTCAATATCCGCCATGAAGTCCTCCATAGGAAGCTCCCCTTTCGCTACCAGCGTCAGGGCATTTTCCCAATCGGCGGTAAGTTTCGGGGATTTTACTATGTCCGGCAGCACCGTTATCAGCTTCAATCCGTCCTCAGTGGGTATGATCTGCTTTTTCTCCCGCTTCACAAATCCGTCCTTGACTAACTTCTCAATAATGTCCGCCCTTGTCGCTGGCGTACCCAAGCCTTTCCTCTCCACGTCATCGCCCATATCTTCCGCCCCGGCACGTTCCATTGCGGATAATAATAAATCTTCCGTAAAGTGCTTCGGCGGGGAAGTGAAATGCTCGCTGATTTTGGTCTGCACACCGTCAAACGCCTGTCCTTCCGAAAGCTCCGGCAGCTTCTTTTCCTCTTTTTCTTCCGGATTCCCGGAGATTTTAAAGGAACGTTTAAAGGCATCTTCAAAGGACTTCCACCCGTTATGCGTGACAGACTTCCCGGAAACCGCAAAAGTGTGTCCGTTACAGGAAAACTCCGCCTTGACCGTTTCATACAGGTGCTTCTCCCCGGTGGCGCATAACAAGCGGTTCGCAACCAAAGATAAGATTTTGCGCTCCGTTTCCGGCAGTGCCGCAAGGTCAGCTTTCGCTATCTCCATTGTGGGGATAATGGCGTGGTGGTCTGTCACTTTTTTGCTGTTCAGAATCCTTTTTATATCCGGGCTGGACGCTTTCTTTTCTTCAAACATAAGGCAACTGAACACCGCTTCAATCACGCCCTCTGCGGTCTGCCCCATGTCATCGGATAAGAACTGGCTGTCCGTCCTCGGATATGTGGCTAACTTTTTCTCGTAAAGGCTCTGTGTGTACTCTAAGGTCTGCTTTGCGGTAAAGCCAAACAGACGGTTCGCATCCCTCTGGAGCGTGGTAAGGTCATAGAGTTTCGGCGGCATGACAGACTTTTCCTCTTTTACAACGGACGTGGTAAGAGCCTGCCCGTCCCGGCAAGCTCCCGCAATCTCATCCGCTTTTTCTTTATCATCAATGCGCCCGGTGGCGGCATCCATCCCGTCTATCAGGATATGCGCCATGTAATATTTTTCCTTCTGGAAATTCATAATCTTTGTTTCCCTATCCACCAGCATCGCAAGGGTGGGTGTCTGCACCCTGCCCACCTTCAGGACTTTTCCGCCATACAGGACCGTAAACAGCCTTGTACCGTTGATGCCCACAAGCCAGTCCGCTTCCTGCCTGCACAGTGCGGAATGGTACAGGTTATCGTAATCACTCCCCGGCTGTAAATTCTCAAACCCCTCACGAATGGCGCTTTCCTCCATTGAGGAAATCCACAGGCGTTTGATCGGCTTGTCACAGCCTGCCATTTCATACACCAGACGGAAGATAAGCTCGCCCTCCCGTCCGGCGTCAGTGGCACAGATCGCAGCCGACACATCTTCCCTGTGCATCAACTGGCAAAGCACGTCATACTGCGCTTTCGTGTCCGGCTTGACCTCATACTGCCATTTTCCCGGCTTTACGGGTAAACTCTCATACGTCCATTTCTTCCACTGTTCCCCGTAGCTTTCCGGCTGTGCCAGCTCCACCAGATGCCCCACGCACCAGCTCACAACATAACCGTTCCCTTCCATATATCCGTCACTGACCTTTGTTGCGCCGATTACTTCTGAAATGCTCCTTGCAACGCTCGGTTTTTCCGCTATCACTAACTGCATTTATTCGTCCTCCCCTTCTTTATCCTCAAAAAAATCATCCTCATTGTCCTCGTTTTCCCCGTCATCTTCGTATTCTTCTTCCTCGTCATCCTCATCATCGTCCTCGTCAAGAAATTCCTCTTTCTTTTTCCTGACTACTTTGAAATAGTAACCGCCGCCAATGGCTGCAACCGCCACAATCCCAAGAATGGCATAGGTTGCCATCGGGTTCTCCCCTGTTTTCTCCGGCTCCGGTTCAGGTTCTTCGGTATTTTCTTCCTCCCCGTCCTCTGCGGATTCTTCCGTAGGTTCTTCTTCCTTCTCCTGTTCCCCGTTATTATTGGGAAGTGCGCCCTCCGTCACAGGGATTGCGGATTCCAGCGCAGCGGAATTTTTCGGTAAGGTTTCGCTGTTGTCTGCCGTCACATTCAACAGGTCATTTTCTGTAACTTCCGTCAGGAAATATACCATCTCTTCCTCCCCGTCCCGGTCAATGATAAGGTAGAACACTTTTTCCGATGCGGTCTGGATTGTGTAAAATTCCTTCCCCGTTTCGCTTTTTTCCTTCTCCCCGGATTCTTCCGCTTTCTCCGATGCAGACGCTTCCGCCATCGCCTGTTTTTTCTGCTCCGCAAGGCTGTTCTCCGATACGGTGTTCCCGTCACTGTCCGTCTTAGTATGCTCCGTCACCTGTGCGGTTGCAGAGGAAGGCTTGGTTGCCTGTGCGTTTACCGGGAGCTGCTCTGCCGGGTTCTTCTCGTTTCCGTCCTCTTTTTCCGGATCGGTGTAATAAGGGTTGGCTGTTTTGTAAACCTCTGACATATTCCCGGCATTGTCCATAGCGGAAATGGTAAAATACTGGTAGCCTGCGTCAAACTGTTGCAGACGGATATTTAAGACACCGTTTGTCAGCTCCGTAAACTCATACCCGTTCACATATACCGCCTTAATGCCGGAATCCGTATCATGCGCCTGTATGGAAAGCAGACCATCGCTGACCGCAGCATTTAAAGTAGGCTTCGTAAAATCAAAGCATTTAATGTAACGGTTCTTCTCGTAGGTTTTACCCCTCTGGTCTGTCACAAGCACATATATGGTGGTATTCTCCGAAATCTCCACATACATATCCTCTGTGATGTCCGTCCAGCTCCCATTCTGTGCGACTTTCGCCTGAACCGTCTTTATGGTAAAGTTGCCGGAATGTGCCACATCCTCTATGGAGATATGTACCTTTGTGGTGTCATTGTGCCACCCGGACGGAGTGGAGATTGTAATTTTTACATTCGGGTTCACATACTCGCATAAGCTGTAATCCCCCTTGCACACTTCGCAGTCTTTATCAATGGAATACTGTGTGCATTTTTCTTTACAGGTACATTCCGGCTCAGGTACTTCATTCCCTGATACCGTCCCGCTTTCTGTTTCTTCCTCATTACTGCCGGACTCTGATTCTGTTCCCCCGGTTTCATCTTCCCCATCTTCGGAATTTTCCCCGGTTTCAGCGCTTTCCTCTGTTTCCCCTTCGGTACTGCCCTCTGCTGATGCTTCGCCGCTTTCCTCCGTAAGCGCACCTTCCGCATAGGCATCTACCGTATTCCCGCTGTTCGCCATAAACGCCCCTACGGGCATACAGAACAGCAATGCCGATAAAAGCAGCGACACCGCCACCCTAACTGATAACTTTTTCTTCATTTCCTGCCATCTCCTTTGCGTTTTCTTTTTCTTCCAATAACTTCAAAATCTCGTCCTCGCTGAATTTGATAAGTAATTGCAGCTTCTCGGACGAGATTTTATGCTTTTCGATAATATCCATTTTTTCGGCTCTTTCCGCCATGCGTTTCTGTTCTTCCAAGTCCTTCTGCTTCGCCTGCAAAGTTTCAAGCTGCGCCCGCACTTTGGTAAGCTCCTTTTCAATGCGTTCCTTTGTCATAAATGCCTCCTTAATTTAACCTTCCGAAACTGTAAAAATGGCTCTGCCAGTAGGACGAATTGATGCTTGCGTAGCTGATCGGATCGCCGCAGTGAATCATTGTTCCGTTGCCGCAGTAAATCCCCACATGGCTCACCGCCCCGGCAGAATTGTAAGTCCCGGTAAAAAAGATGATGTCCCCCGCCTTTGCGTCCGATGCGGAAACCGGAGTACACTGGTCATAAATCCCCTGTGCGGTTGTTCGTGGAAGGTTATGCACCCCGCTGTTGGTAAATACCCAGCACACAAAGCCGGAACAGTCAAAACTTGTGGAAGGGCTTGAACCGCCCCACACATAAGGGTAGCCGAGATATTTTGCGGCTTCTTCCATGAGCGCCTGCACCGATGCGTCATCATAGGCATCCGGCGGTATGGCGTTCCCCGGCAGTCCGCCCGGCGTTTCCCCGTACAGCGTGCCTTCGCCCACGTCAAAATAAAATAACGGGTTATAATACTCCCCGCCATATAAACATTCGATATGCAAATGGCTTCCTGTGCTGCTCCCGGTATTCCCCGTTGTGCCGATGACTGCCCCTTTTTCCACTGTCTGCCCCGCACTCACGCTGAGCGTATCCATGTGGGCATACTTGGTTGTGTAACCGTCTATCTCAATCACTACATAATTCCCATAATGGCTGTCATATGCCGCCGCTGCCACCGTACCGTCATGCGCCGCATAAACGGTTGTTCCTGTCGGCACTGCTATATCCACGCCCCTGTGAAATTCCTCATTCCCTGTACTTGGGTTCTTCCGGTATCCGTAATAGCTTGACACATAATAATACCAGTAAAGGTCAAGCGGCGAAGCGAACTCCTGAAGCAGACCGCCTGTTTCCCGGTACATGGCAAAAATCTCCGCCTGCTCCGTATCCATTTTCCCGGCAACAAGGCTTTCTAACGGTATGGCTGTAAGCGTCACTCTGAGGATACTGACCTCGTATTCTTCTTCCTCCTCATACTCATATTCTTCCTCGGTTTCTTCTCCTGTGACCGGATCAGTGACTGTCCTCGTGCCTGTCTTTGTGACCGTCCTTGTCCTCGTTTCCGTATCCGGCGTAAGCGTCAGCGTGTACATTTCATCAAATAAAGCCTGTATCTCGCTTTCCACTTCACTTGCGGTAAACTCCGTATGGACAGCGGATAAATAGCTGATAAGGGTAAACGGGTTATGCCCGATTGCCCCAAGATTATAGGAATATTCATCATACCCCGGATAATCCGTTTCCACCCGGTCAATCTCATTCTGCAAGTCAAGCTCCAGACGGGTAAGCTGTAAGTCGGCGGCGTCAATCTCCTTTGGCTTGCTTAAATAGCTTGCCGCTAATATGGTAGACTGCGTATCCGCAAACATCGCCCCACAGGACGATACGGAAACCATAACCATCATAAGGAGCAGAGCCATGATGCCCAACGTCACAAGAAGTCCTGCGTTTTTCCTCGCAAACTCCTGTAATTTCCTTGCCACAGTGACCGCACCGTTTTTTGTCTTTTCAAACGCCTGCTCCGCTGTTTTTCCTGCCGCCGCTTTCTTCCTCGCCTTGATATACTCCCGCTTGATGCGCTGTTTCTGCAACCGCTTCTGTAATGCCTTTTTCTGCATCTGCGGGTTTTCCTCCAAGAACTTCTGGTACTGGAAATTGACTTCCTTTTTAAACTGCTTCTTTTCCAGCTTTGCTATCTTTGCCCGCTGTTTCTGCTCTTTTCCTTTTATCTGCCTTTTGACAAAAGAAAATAATTCCTCTCCTTTCTGTTCCGATTTATGTGCGCCCTCCACCGCTGAATTTTCTTTCTCCGTTTCAGCGATTTTCCCATGCACAAAATTTTTGCTCTCATTCTGTACCCGGCGCATGGTGGTCTTGGGTATGCCCTCCTGCTTGAAAGGCTTCTCCTTATCCAGCGGGACAGCTACATATTTTCCCTTCCCGGTTTTCTCGTCAAACACTCTCTGCAAGGTGTATTCCCTTGTCTTTGGCAGCTTTGCCCTTGCTTTTTGGACTTTCCGCCCGGCTCTCTCCGCCTGCCGCTGTTTCTTTTGCAGCTTTTTACTTCCGGTAAATTCAGAGCCTCCTTCCCCCTGAAAAGAATTTCCGGTATTTTCTGCAAAAGTTTCTTCCGTAAAGGTTTTATTTTCCGGGTTTTTATATGTACCGTCTTTTACCCTGTGTTCCTTCTGCACCCGCTTTTTATGGTATTTCCCTTTTTTCTGCGACTGCCTGTAAGTGTCCCTCCGGTGGTAATCTTCCGTATCTGGCTGTTTTTTCCCTGTTTCCTCCGTCTGGCTGAAATTCTCCTGCCCGGTAAAGGCGCTGCTTTCTTTCACAAAATCAGATTTTTCTTCCTGTCCCGGCTTTACATCGGACTTTTGGACTTTTTGTCCAAAAGTTTCCTGATGCGCCTGCATACTCTTTTCTGCCTGCTTTTTCCTGCCTGCGCTCTGCCCCGCCCTCCCGGTGCCAGAATCCCTCGGCTTATAGGCAGTGCTGCCGCCGCCCGTAAAAGCATTTCCGGCTCCCTTCTGGAACTCTGTATTTGCTTCTTTACGGTAGACGGTATTCTGTTTTTTCTTTCCTTTCTTTTCTGCCATTAACTGTCCTCATCTTCCTTTTTCACTGATTCCTCCGGTTTTGTATTCATAATCGCATAGGTCTTTGTATCTGCCGGGTACTTATCCACGAACGGGATAACCACGTTGTCAAACAATATCAGACCGCTTCCCGGTTCGGAATTGGTGACGTGCATAAGCTGTTTTTCTGACAGCCCTAACTTATCCGCCAAGATATGCTGGTCTTTGGCGTTCTGGTTCAGCAGATATACAAAATCGCTGTTCCCCAAGATGCCCTCGATTTCCTCTGATTTCAGAAAATCGCCCACATTCTGCGTCAGCCCGGTAGGGATTCCGCCCCATTTCCGGAACCTTTTCCAAATCTCCACTGAATAAATGGCGGTTTGCTTCTCTTTCAGGAGCAAATGGAACTCGTCACAGTAGTACCTTGTGGCAACTTTCCGTTCCCGGTTCTGCGACACCCTGTTCCATACCGCATCCTGCACGATCAACATTCCAATCTCTTTTAGCTGATTACCCAAGTCACGAATGTCAAAGCACATAATCCGGTTATGGGAATCCACGTTAGTACGGTGGTTGAAATAGTTCTGCGAACCATGCACATACAAGACAAGGCTGTTGGCAATCCGTACCGCCTTCTGCTTCGCTTCCCTCTGCATCTCCGGCGCAACGTCCCTCGGCTCATACTTTAACAACGCATTATATAAATCTTCCAGTATGGGCATATTCTCCGGTTTCGGGTGTTTGAAATACCCGTCATAGATATGCTTGATACAGGTGTCAATGATGCCCTTCTCGTCATTTTCCAGACCGTCCTTCCCTCCGGCTATCAGGTCACACAGGGTAATCAGGAAATCACTCTTTAATTTCAGCGCCTCCTTATCCCCTTTATGGGAAAGCTGAATGTCCATCGGGTTCAGATAATCCTTTGAGTTTGTGGCAAGCCTTACCACCTGCCCATGAAGCGCCTGTACCAGCGGGAAATACTCGCCCTCTGGATCGCAGACAATAATATCGTCCTTTGTGATAAGGAAACAGGATAAAATCTCACGCTTTGCGCTGAACGATTTACCACTGCCGGGTGTGCCTAAAATCACGCCATTCGGTGTGCGCAGCCTTTTCCGGTCTGCCATAATCATGTTGTTGGAAAGTGCGTTCAGACCGTAATAAATGGCGGGTGCGGGCATGAAAAGCTCCTGTGTGCAGAACGGCACAAGCACAGCGGCGCTTTTTGTGGTGAGGTTCCTTTCAATCCCCACCTCATTACAGCCAATCGGCGCACTCGCCATTAACCCCTGTTCCTGTAAATACTGCAAACACCGCAAGTTGCAGTTTGCCTGCTGGATAATGCCGGACACCCTCTGCGTCAGGTTCTCCAGTTCCCGCTTCGTCCTCCCGTAACAGGTAATGAGGAAGGTCATCTTGATAAGTTTCTGGTTGCTTGTGTTCAAATCGTCTAAAAGCTCCAGCGTGTCCTTCTCATAAGTCACGATGTCCGTAGGCAGAATATCCATATCGTAGCCGCTTCGCACAGCTTTCTTCTGTTCCTCTATCTTCATTTTCTGAATGTCGGTGAGCGCACGTTTTATCATCTTGATTGCCTCCACCGGGTCAATGGTCTGCATATGCATGGTAAGGGTAAGGTTGTCATCAATATCCAGCAGCTTTTTAATCATCTCGTCCGTAAACTTCGGTGCAATCATGTCAAGGTAAGACACGCTCCCGTAGATGCTGCCGGACTTGAAGCGGCTCGGATAGCGGAAATCAAACCCCGGCGGCGCAATATAGTCCTTAACCGACTTCCCGGACTCTGACAGCTCCTTAAACGAAAAGCGGAAAGGCTCCATTGTACCCTGATTGAAATACTCATGCAGGATACGCAGCCTTTCCTTCCCGTCAAGACCTCTGGCGTTTGTGCCGATATTGTTTAAATTGCGTACCACGTCTTTCTCGATATTGCCTAACTTGCTCTTTGCTTCCCTGTACCCGGCGCTTTCCACGCCGAAAATCAGGTACTTTGACTTGATGATACCGTTATTGCCCTTTGCCGACTGGTGCTTTAACATCTGCGTGTATTCATCACGAATATCGTCAAAATCATCCTCCTGCAGTGCAATGTCAAACTGCTCCGCAAGAGCCTGCTCGCTGACCTGCCTGTTGAACAGGAACAACTGGAACTTTATGGACGGATCGAAATAGTTGATGAGCTTGCTGTATTCCTCCAGAATATCAGCCTGATCCTCCACCTCCAGCAAGTCATAGTTGATGTCATAAAACTCCACCATTTTCGTATAATAATTGTCCGCCACCTGACAGATGCCGTCCCGGTACATTTTTTTGAATGTAATGGTTTTCTGTGCGGTGTCCGGCTTCGCCTGCTCCTTACTGTTCCCGGCAAGGACACGCCTAAGCTCCGCAAGGCGTTTCTTTTCCGAAAAAGTCAGCCCCGCTTTCTCCGTTGTCTGCTTATTTTCCTGCGGTTTTGGCTTTGCCGCCCCCGCCTTTTGCTTTTTCTTCAAGGAAACATACCTCCTTCCTGATTCTTTCCCGTTCCTCCAACTGCTTGTAGAGGTTTTCCGATTTATACGGTCTGATTCCCGGCGTGAGTATCTTCTGCCGGAGCATGAAGTATAAAATCTTCTCTGCCGGGAAACCGTCTTTTTCATACATTGCCAAAAAGAAGAATGGCAGCATTGCGCCCACCATGATAAGCGCCGCCCCCTGTGTCCCCAATACCCTTTTGGTAAGGAAATATAAGGGGATACCCGCAAGGGCAGCGCCGGAAAAGCAGATAATCTGCCTTTTGGTAAGGTTCAACGCTACTTTTGTCTTGATTCCACTCAGGTCTTTCGGCACTGGTACTGATATTGCCATCGTCTGCTCCTTTCGTGGGAAATGCCCTCCAAGCACAGTGTCCCTGTACTCAGTGGGCATTAAAAATTGATTTACTGAGAGAGCCTGTCTTAAATAAGCTAAAACAGAGGATTACGGTATATGCCGCCACCGACCACAATGCGCTGTGTAAATTGCCTGCTACTGCCACACTCGCCACAAGCACAGCATAGATCGCCACGCACACCATGATAAAGAACCCCTGAAAGGCAAGTGCGACAAGCCCTTTTAAGTAATTTGTCCCGATTGTGCCCCATTCCCGGTTGGTAACTGTCGCTGCCGGGATTGGCGCAACTGACACATAAAGGTATATTTCAATCATGCGCCCGTATAGAATGACGGTGATGAGGACGGACATGATTTTCATACATAAGCTGATTACCATAGTTTCCAGACCAAGACCTATAAGCTCCCCTATCCCCATCGTGTCAATCTGGTTATTGAACATGGTTGTAAGGGTAGCCTGAACGTCAAGGCTTGTTGAACCGGAGATTGATGCTGCCGCCTGTGTCACCACATGGCTTCCCACGTCAAACACCGCCATGACTATATCAAAGGTCTTGGAAAGCAGCATGACAGCGATACAAGCCTTAAATAAGAAACGGAAAAACAGGCTTGTATCAAAGTCATGCATATTGTTTTTGTCGATTACCATTGTTATCAGCTCATAGATCAGCACAAAACTGATGATCATGCCTGCTATGGGTACTACCACGTTCTCCGAAAGCGTCCGTATCATGCTGAATATGCCGGAGTTCCATGTGCTGGGCGTCTTGCTGACCTCCCCCGCAATCGTCCCGACCTTATCATTGACATCGGAGAACATGGTATCAAGGTTACTAAGCACCCACCCTTGCAGCATCTCCTTTATAAAATCAGTGATTTTGTCTATGATGCCGCCCATTTATCTTATGAGAACAGGCTGGAAAGCTGTGGGATCACCGTCTGCGCCACAATGATAATGCCTCCTCCACTCATAAGCTGCTTGATTCCCTGTGATTTTGCACCCGGATTATCATTTCCATATCCCTCAAGCAGATTGATAACGCCCCATACGCCAACGCCTGCTCCGATTGCTGTTACGACTGTCTTTAATCCTGTTACCGCTGTTGTAAAAAATGCCATGTTTCTACCTCTTTCTTTCTCAAAAATAGTTTTTGTCTGGTTTCTGAAAGAGTTTTTCGTGTTAAAATGCCCTGCCTTATGGTAAAATAAAGACAGGGCAATCCTTTAGGAAGAACCCTGCGGGCATCCGGCACATTCAGTTTGGCGATTGGCTGTGCCGGGCGCTTTGTTTTTGTCCTTTCCCAAGTACATTCAAAACTCCGTTCCACTTCTGGACTTTTTGTCCAAAAGTTTTGTAGCTGGTTGACGGGTTCCATATTCAGTTTTTCAATATTCAGTTGTCATGCTTCAATCACGCCTGCATCCTCCACCTCATCAACGGTGTCATTGTCCCTGACTTTCGCTTTACACAGGTTCTTTACATATTTTTCGATGTCTAAGGCGTTCTTGTCATCAAAATCGGACAGAAGGCGGTACTGCTTATGCTTCGTAATATCAAACTTATTGGAGAAGAAAGGTCTTACCCCTCTAAGCTGCATGATACACTTCCCTCCGTCCATGACTGCAATCTCATCTTGGCTCATAAGCTCTTTTCCGGTCTTTTGATAATTTAAACCGTAGGACTGCGACGTACCCCTTGTGTCAGAGGTATTGTAAAGGTCTATCGTTTCCTTACCCAAAATTTCCGCCATCTCTTTTAAGGTGGTCTTTTCCTTCCCTCCGAGGAATAAGGTGGTATCACAATTCCCTTCAATGGTGTCGGCGTTATCCTTATAAATCGCTTTGAGCTGCGACTTTGACTGCAAGATAATGGAAGCTGATATTTCCCGGCTCCGGATTGTGGCAATCAGCTTCTCAAACTTTGGTATGTGCCCGATGTTTGCAAACTCATCGAGTAAGCAGCGCACATGGACGGGCAGCCTGCCATGATACACATCATCCGCCCTGTCACAGAGCAGATTGAAAAGCTGCGTGTACATGATTGACACGATGAAATTGAACGTATCGTCCGTATCGGAGATAATGACAAACAATGCTGTCTTTTCATCCCCTAACATATCAAGCCCCAACTCATCATAGCTTGTCAGGTCACGCAGTTCCTTGATGTCAAAGGGGGCTAAACGTGCGCCACAGCTAATTAAAATGCTTTTCGCTGTCTTGCCCGCCGCCAGTTTGTATTTTTTATACTGCTTTACCGCAAAATGCTCCGGCTCTCTTTCCTCCAGCTCATCGAACATCAAATCCACAGGGTTCTTAAATTCCTCGTCATCCTCCCTCGCTTCACTGGCGTTTATCATGTCAAGCAGGGTAGTGAAATTCTGTTCTTCCTCCACGCACTCATACCAGATGTATCCGATCAGTGCGGTATAATAGAGCTTTTCGGCTTTCACCCAAAAATCCTCGCCGGATTGCTGTCCCTCCCCTTTGGTGTTTAAAATGATTGTGTTTACAAGTTTCAAAATGTCCTTCTCGCTCCGGATGTCGGGTAAGAGACTGGTATTGCTGCCAGCCCCTCCCCTAAGAACCGTACGTGACAGTTTCCCGTCATACGGCTCAAGCCTATCGTAAGGCCTCGTGTAAAACGAAACCCGGCTCAAATCAAGTAGTTTGGCTCATGCAGATTTCGATGACACCAGGGATGTACCATAATAGCGGGCCATTTCCTGTTGTTTTCGCTGTTAAAATGCGTCTTGAATCCTGTTTCGGATGTAATTCTTTCTCCGCATACAGGGCAGCACCGTTTCTGGTTGTTCCAGATTTTAACGAGTTTTTCCCGTCCTTTGGTACTGTTCAGCATTCTTTCTCCGTCACGTTCCTCATAATATCCCGTCCATTTTTCATCGAATGGGTTAGCTTCGGCGGCGATTTTCCTGAATCGGATGATTTTAGTATTTGCCGCGTATTCCAGCTTGAGGTATTTTTCATCGAAATCTTTACCGCGGAAAGCAGGCTCTGTTGCAAACGTCCACGTTCGGTTATCAATATGGTGCCAGTATTTGTTGGCAATCCATTTCCTACCTTTTCGCTTGTGTCTGCGGCAAGCCCACCTCCATAGGCACTCGAAAATCCTGTGGTCAACCAATCCAAAAATATCCGCAGAAACTACATAGCGATGGTAGTTGACCCAACCACGAATGACAGGATTTAACTTGCGAATGAGCAAGTCCTGTGTGGCTGTTTTGTTCTCCCTAACGATAGTCCGCACTTTTTTGAGGAAGGATTTTATCGCATTCTTTGACGGCTTAATGAGCAATTTTCCGTTGTATTTCCGAACGTTCTGCCCAAGAAAATCAAAACCGTCGCTGATATGTGTGATTACCGTTTTTTCCTCGGAGAGTTGCAGGCCGCGTTCCGCCAGAAAGTCCTTGATGAGCGGCATAACCTCGTTACGTAGAGTTTCCGGGCTTTTTCCGGTAACGATAAAGTCGTCGGCATATCGCACGAAGTTAATCTGGTCGTAAACAGTTTTACCTGCCACCGTCCGTCTCATAGGGAATCTTTCTTTTAGAATCCGCTCCAGACCGTCTAAGGTCATGTTCATCAAGACTGGCGATATTGTGCCGCCCTGTGGGGTTCCTTCCTCTGTTGGAAAGAGCTTTTTGGTCTCCACAAAGCCACATTTCAGCCACTTTTCGAGCATTTCCTTGTCCATTGGGATATTTTCCATTAACCAGCTATGGCTGATATGGTCAAAGCACCCTTTAATATCTCCCTCCAAAATCCATTGAGGGGAACCGGCTCTGCACAAATCGTTAAAGCATTGCCCGATAGCGTCGTGTGTGCTTCTTCCAATTCTAAAACCGTAGGAGTTCGGGTCTGCTAGAGTTTCTGCCAATGGTTCCAATGCAAACTTATATAATGTCTGCATGGCGCGGTCTGTCATCGTCGGAATACTCAGCGGGCGTAATTTCCCGTTTTCCTTCGGGATGTACACCCGTCTGAGAGGTTGGGGCTTATAGCCCCGGCGTTTGAGTTTTTCAATCGCCTCGAATTTGCCCTTTGGCGTTTTCCATAATTCATGGTCTACACCAGCAGTGTTTTTGCCTTTATTACTTGTCACACGCTTTACCGCCAATGCCTTGGCATAGAAAGAGTGCGTCAACAGCCATTGCAGGGTTTTCACCTTGTTGTAATGACCGTCTTTTTGAGCCTTTACGATACGCATTTGCAGCTTTTTAACATAGGCCTCCGCCTTCTTCCAATCAATGGATTCCCAGCTTTGTGCCCTGTCAGCAGGCGCACACAGTTTCCTGTTCATTTGCAATTCCTCCTCTCAAAAGTTCTGTAAATTCTCTCGTAAAGATAGACTTGCTGGAAGTCAGCCCGCTTTCGCGTGGAATACTGTTTCAATCCCTATCCGTCCTCATTACAAGGTCGGCATTCGCCTTTTCCAGCGTTCCTTACCCGCGTTTCCATCGGCTTTCCTTGCGGTCAGCTTTCCGAATATACGGAGAGAGCGCGGGCTTACCACGTTTCACGTAATCAACCGTGTAGGTTAGGTGCCGCCTATCCGCCGGCAGTCTTGTTTGTCCATGTGTTCCCAGCTTACAGGAGAACATCCGACTGCACACCTTTTTGGTTCAGGCTTATCAGCAACTTTAGCCTGGTTCCCGCTAACGACGTTTAACAGCGATTTACTTACATTCACCATACTACACAAGCCAAGCTCCCCAGCCGGACGTTGCTTCCAGCTTTTCGCCTCTGCCTCGCGGTTTCGGCTTGACCCTTTCGGGAGGGCTACCTTTTCTCGTCATGCTGCCTCACGGCCGTTGCCAGCCGCTTCGGTGACGATAGGCTACTGCTAATGGAATAACAGGTTCGGTCGGCGCCGAACAGTTTAATTACGCGACCTCGTGTCGCGCATAAACGAGAGGGTTGTAGTGCATGGACTTCTTGAAGTTAATGGTATTCAGCACTTTTACCCGGTAATTGTTCTTTAAGAGCATTTTTCCGCACTCTACTAATACTGTACCCTTCGGATCAGTGACAACATACGATGAGTGCATCTGCATAAGGTTCGGTTTTACAAAAAACCTCGTCTTGCCCGAACCGGAGCCGCCGATAACAAGGATATTTTTATTCCTCGCATACTTCGGCTGTTTTGGTCTGCCGGACATCATCAGCCTTTCCGTTTCTGTGAGTAACACGTTATTCTCAAATACCGGATCGACATAAGGCTCAATGTCTTTCGCTGTCCCCCACCTCGCAGAACCGTACTCCATGCCATGCCGGAACTTCTTGGCGTTCTTGGCTTTGAAATACACCACAAGGCGGAGCGCAATGCCGCATCCTGCCCCTATCAGCAAATCTCTTGGGTGGAAACTTGGTAACGGGTTGGAGAATAAATCCTCCATCCCCGACATGACCGCCATCATCTTTGCGGAAGCGTCCTGCCCCGGCGATACCCGCCACAGCCACGCTGTTTTGTCGCAGAAATACCCGGCAAGCGCATAGGGGAGATTCATAAGGAGAAGTTTCTTTTTGTCAACATTCCCCGTCTTTGCCTTGAGCTTTTCAGGGATTGATTTTAAGTCTTTGGCGATGCCGTCTACGATTTTACTCATAATGACTGCCCCCTGTCCTTTAAATGTTCCCTTGCCCTCTCCCGGTTCTTGCCCTTGCCTAACTGCTCCCGGAACTCTGCCAGCTTCTCCTTGACGGAGATGCGGTTATGCTTTTTCTCATTAACTTTTACAAACTCCTTAAATGCCTGTGTTATCACATCGGCATCCTTGCCCTTGAATAATACGATGTGCTTCGGCGGCTTTTCTGTCTTGTCCTTCTTCACAGCAAACTGCACATTATATTTCTTTGCCACTCTCTCAAAAGACTTGATATTGTTATCCGTCACCTCAATGCTCGAAGCACCCATACCCTGACCGACCAGCTCTTTCACTGATATTTTCCCATGCGGCATCTGCTTTCCCTGTTTCCGGTGTTCCAGATACATCTTCATAGCCTTTTTCAGCACGTCCGCAGTCAGCCGGGAAGATTTGAACACAAGGGCAATCGTTTTCTGTGTCACTTCCTCCTGCATGGTTTTCCTCCTTCTTTTTTTATTGCTGTACCCCCGTCAGGGTGGGACGTACAGTCTGTGAATCAGATATTTCATATTCTCTCCTTTCCGCTTCTGAACAAAAAGTCCAAAAGCTGTTTCTATCCTATAAGCACCCGGAACGGATACAGGATTCGTATTCTTCCAGTCCTACGCTTGCATTTTCCCCATAAGACAGCTTTATGTCACAGAAATCATGCAGTGTGCCGGATAACAGGAAACCTTTATAAAGCCTTGCAAAATCATCGGAGAACTTTTCTATGATGCGTGTAAAATCATCGTTCTCACCATATTCATAATAAATCTGCTTCCCGCCAGTGCTGCCCAACATATCCGTAAGCTGGTAACTAAGCTCCCCAGTCTGCTTGACGGAAATCTGTATCAAGTTGTAGTCATTCCTTAACTTAAAATAGGAACTGTGAAACTTTGATGATACTGTAATGTTTGGATTCTCCCCTAACTCCGCACAGACCACCACCAGCCTTTTAAATAGTGCCGCTGTTGCCTTTTTCTGAAATTCTCTTTTTTTCATTACATCCTCCATCCTGCTTCTGGACAAAAAGTCCAAAAGTTTTATAAACGCAAAAAGGGCAGCTACAAACCGCTGTTTACGGTCTATAACTGCCCTTACGCTGTCTGCCATATTTAGTTACCTGTACCGGATCACCGGACATTGTTTTGTCTTTTTCCCTACTTTTCTGCGTTCCAGAGCGAAAACCATATCCCCGGTACGCTCAAAATATCCTATGTCCTTCTTCCAGCTCATGCCGCATTTACAATGCTGCAAGCCGATAAACTGCTGTTTCATCTTCCTTCCGCAGTTCGGGCATACTTTTTTGCTCATGCCCTTTTTCTTGGTTTTCGGCTTGTCTGCATCTTCTTTCTTTTTCTCTTTCCTTTCCGGAAGTCCATTCTCCGCAATCCTCGCTTCATAACGTGGCAGACGGTAAAGATACAGGCGGTATACTTCATCAAAGGAAGCCTTTTCTGCTATTCCCTTTACCCTCTGATAGATTTGTCCCGCAATTTTTTCACTGTCCTCTCCTTCCGGCAGCTTATCATGCTCCCTGTAATAATCACAGGTCTTTTCAAACATACAGTCTGCTATTTTAGCTTTCTGCTTCTGCTTTAAGTCTTTATATGTCCTGTCTGCCCTTTTCAGCCGCTTCCTGTTTCCCAAACACACCACTCCTGCCTTTATCCTGATACGGTCTATTTTAACAGAAAACGCCCCGGAATTGTAAAAAATATCTGCCGCCTAACGGAAAGCATCTTCACACCGGGAAATGAAATATTTCTTCTTTTCCAAGATTTCCTCCTGCCTGTCTTTGGAAAGCGTCTGGAATATCTCGTCATAGTCAAGCTCCGCAAGCGGCGTACCCAGAACAGGCGTTAAGACTTCATGTTCATACCATATCCGCCAGAGTTCCTCAAACAGCTCCAGACAATCCGAAAATGCCATTGCCGAATCAAAGCCCTCGCCCTCACTGAACCATTGCAGACGGACAAAGCCAAATCTCCCGGCATCCGCCACCATCACATCGGTCAACTCATACAGTTCCGCAAACGCATCCGCCACTTTCCGGCATTTTGCCCGCTGTTCTTCCGTAATATATATTTCTGCCATAGCGCATCCTCCTGATCCACTTTTGGACAAAAAGTCCAAAAGCTATTTATTCTCTTTTAAACAGTAAATCGTGCAGAGGTCAGCATATAACACGCCTTCCCCGCATTTTATCGTGTCAAACAAAAGGCACTGGAACAGCACGTCACGCACACCCTCAAGGCTTGCAATTCCCTGTTCTTTTTCTGAAAAGCCTGTGCCGGGAATATCCATCTCCGCCGATGCCGCCCGCCTTGCCGAGATACAGTGCGTGTAAAGTCCGAGTATATATTTATCCGACATAGGGAAAGCGAATGTTTCCTGCCCGTCATATGTCACCCTGTATTTATCTTGTTCCCCTTCCGGCAGTTCAAAGAAGCACTGCACTGTTTCCAGATAAGTATGCCCGTCAAAATCCGGCTTTATTTTCTTTCCGTACCTGCGGATTGTGGAAAAGAGGGTATTCCGGTCAATAAAGGAACGGGTACGCTTAAAAGCTGGTTTCCTGCCTTTGATGCCCATGTAAACATTATTCCCTGTCCCTTTCCCGGCAAACCTGCCATAATCGCCTGTCCGCAACAGATAGGACAGTACCTCCAGCAGCTTTTCCCTAGACGCAATCTCCTGATAAGGGGAACTGCTAAACTCTATCCTAACAAATCTTAATGGGCAGCTCCCCTTTGCAATCTCCCGTTCCATTACCCGGTCAATATCCCTCATGGATTCCATTTATCCATCTCCTTCCGCTTTGGGCTGGAACATCCCTTTTTCTTCCCACCCGCCGCCATACATATCATGCTGTACCAACTGCTGGTAATAATGGTTCATGGTATTAGGCGCATTGTAGAGGGCAGTCACCATGTACGCCCTGATGTTGGTTATTCTGGTTGTGGTATCCCTCATGCACCCAATAACATACTCCAAATGGGAGCTGTTCAGCTTCAGGAACTTTGATTTTACAAGCTCATAAGGGTAATCTTCCCCGTTGACCTTTACCGCCTTACGCTTCACGCACACAATCTCGCAGATAACCTCATACAGTTCCTCATACAGCCCCTTATCCTGCCAGTCCCCATATTTCATGTGATGCTCGTATTCAATATTGTCACGAATAATTTCCATGTAGGCAGTAGCATTATCCATCACATCAATCATACCATTATCCAGCTTGCCCGGTTCCTGTTTTTCAGTTTCTCTATCCGATTGATTGATAGGATTGGTATAACTCAAATCAGTATAATTAGTATTGTTATAATTAGGGTTCGATTCCCGAACTTCCGCAAGTTCGGTTTCCGAACCTCTTGAAGTTTGATTTCCGAACTCCTGCAAGTTCGGTTTCCGAATCTCTTGAAGTTCGATTTCCGAACTTCTTGAAGTTTGATTATCGAACCTCTTGAAGTTCGGTTTCCGAACTTCTGCAAAACTGTCAGCATTATCAGGCTTTTCCGGCTCTCTGCCCGGTTCTTTTCCGGCATCCAGTGTCGCAAAATTCTTCACATAGATAATGTCCGGCTTGCCCAATCCCTGCCTTTTCTTTTCGATCAGACCGATGCCCTTTTTGCTGTCAAGCTCCGCAATCACCTTTGCGCATTTTTCCCTTGCGCATCCCAAATCCTCCATTATGTTATCCAGCGTGTAATGGATATACACCCTGTTTTCTTCGTCAAGCCAGCCATTCTTGATTGACAATGCCAGCCTGTCAAGCATCAGACCATAAAGGAGCTTTGCATCGCTGGACAACTCTTTAAACCTTGCGTCTTTTATCAGCAGCCTCGGAACCCGGTAAAAGGAAAACTGTTCCGCTTCGATGCCATAATAATAGTCAAATTTTATCGTGCCATCCACGCTGATGCACCTCCCCTCTATTGTCTTTTCTTCCATTCATCCAATAGCTGAATGATGATGCCCTCTATTTCCTCACTGCTGCAGTCCTCCGCAAAATATTCGCTGATTTTATCCGCTTTGAGTGTCACTTTCCGTTCCTTCGGCTTTTCCTCCGTCAGTATCAGGCGCACCATTGCAAGGGTAAGCTCCCCTGTCTTGCCGTATTCCTTGATTTTTGCCGACTGAACCATGCTGACGTTACAGCCTTTTTCCTCAATAGTAACCTGTACCCACTGCTGCGCTTCTTCCGCCAGAAAGGAAATATCCACGCCCTGTGAGAATCCGAGCTTTTTATTATCCACCATAGCAAGTAATCCGTCAGACAGCCGGGAGAGCCAGATATACCGCTGAACCTTTTTTGCGTTCTCCCCGGCGGCTTCGCCCACTTCATCAAGGGTGTTCTTCCCTGACTTCTTCCCCTGATGCTTCATGGCTTCGTATTTCATCTTATAGGCTCTCGCCTTTTCGCTTGGCAAGATGTCCTCCCGCTGGATATTGGAATCCACCATGATAATTGTAGCTTCATCATCGGTGTAATTACGGACAATCACAGGCATCTCCGTCTTTCCGGCAAGCTCCGAGCCACGTTTGCGGCGGTGTCCGGCTATGATTTCATAGCCGCCGCCCGCCCTCGGTCTTGCAATCCCCGGCACAAGCACCCCATACTGACGGATACTCTCTGTTGTTTCCTCCATCTTCTCATCATCTTCCACCCGGAACGGGTGGTCTTTGAATGTATAAAGCTCCGCCAGCGGCGCATTGACAATCTGCTCCGCCCCGCTTCCCTGTGCGGCACTCCCGCCGAATAAATCATCAAATTTTTCCAGCGTAATCTTTGCTGCGCTCCCCGATTTTGCGTTACTGCCCATCTGCAAGCACCTCCTTTGTCAGAGAATCATAGGCTGACGCCACTTTTCCCTTTGGATCATGCTTATAAATGCTGATGCCCTCCGCTGAAATCTCCGCCGCCCGGACGGAAATGGGAATAACATTGGCAAATATCCTCACCCGGCTTCCATAGGCTTCCTTCAGCATGGAGCTGATGTCCTTTGCGTAATTCGTCCGGCTGTCCACCATTGTAAGCAGAATCCCCTCAATTTCCAGTTTCGGGTTAATCTGCCGCTTTACTTTGCCGACCGTCTTGATAAGCTGCTGTAAGCCTTTGACGGGCAGATACGCCGCCTGTACGGGTATCAAAATGCTGTCGGCGCTGGCAAAGGCATTTATGGTAATCATGCCGAGGGAAGGCATACAGTCAATCAAGATATAATCGTAGCTCTCCCTGACTATCTCTATGTATGACCGGAGTACCGTTTCCCGGCTCATGACATTTACAAGGGAAACTTCCAGACCAGAAAGCTCAATGTTCCCCGGCATTAAGTCTATCCCTTCCTCATGGTGGAGGATACCTTCTCCCGGCTCTATTTCCTCGTCATTGATTAAGTTCCCCATAATGGTTGCAAGCGTGACTTCCAGACTGTCCGGCTCTGTAAAGCCTAAACTTGCGGTCAGGCTGCCCTGTGCGTCCGCATCAATCAGAAGCACTTTCTTTCCCTGTTTTACCAGCCCGATTCCTAAATTGCTTGTGGTGGTGGTCTTGCCGACTCCGCCTTTCTGGTTTGCGATTGCGATTATTTTACACATGATAATTCTCCTTTGCTTTCTACTGGTTTTCTTTTACGTTGCTTTTCCTGACTTCCACATAAGTCCGGTAATATTTCTTTGTCCCTTTGTTTGGGAACATATCGGAAAACTCCGTCACTTCGATTTTCGGATTCCTCTGTAAAATCTTCCCGAACCACTTAATATCGTTCTTTGTTCCCATAAGCCTGACTTTTAACATCAATCCCGTCCTCCGAACATGGCGTACAGATTGTGGTTATACGTTGCGTATTCCGGATACCGTATCTGTACCGCCTGCCAAAAATAGGGTGCATAGGCACAGCAGAACAGTTCTTCCACTGTGTACATTCTGCACTCGTCCACCTGTTCCTCCGCATCATCGTAATCAAGGACACTCGGCGTACCGTTGCAGTAAAGGTTATACGCCATCCTGACTACTTTCACGCTCCCGCTGGTCTGCCAGCCTTCATGCAGGCACTCCGTTTTTACACAGCCTGTCTTAAAATCATAGATACTGTAAATGTTCCTTCTTGTGTCATCACTGATACCAAGACAATATACAAGTGCCTTGTGATATACGTCCTGATACCTGACCTCTTTCAATTTTTCATAGTAGAATTTTTCATGTGCATCGCTGATAAAAATAATCGCTCTCTCTGCTCCTAACGCTGTACTGCTCATGCTTTTTCCTCCATTTCTTATTTTGCTTTGCTGACCATAACAAAAAAGGACACTTCTCTAAAATTTTCTTTTAGAAAAGTGTCCTTATCGTACAAAATATTAACTTGAACTGACACGAGTTTAATTTAAAATCATTTATTTTAACCCTTTAAGAGAGTTTATTTTGTCGTACTCTTGTCGTACCATACTAGCTTTAAGTCCGCAAACCCTTGATTTTACTGGTCTTTTCCGCCAAGCGTTTTCATCGTCGGAAACAGCAGCACATCCCTGATTGCCGGTGAATCCGTCAGCAACATGACCATACGGTCAATGCCGAATCCGATTCCTCCTGTTGGAGGCATACCTACCTCCAGGGCATTTAAGAAGTCCTCGTCCGTATGGTTGGCTTCCTCGTCGCCCTGGGCCAGAAGCTCTTCCTGTGCTTTGAACCGCTCTCTCTGGTCAATGGGGTCATTGATTTCAGAGTAGGCGTTTGCCATCTCCCAGCCGTTCATGAAGAACTCAAAGCGCTCCACATAGTCCGGGTTGCCCGGCTTTTTCTTGGTCAGCGGGGAAATCTCCACAGGATGGTCCAGAACAAAGGTGGGCTGGACCAGGTGCTCCTCTGCAAACTCCTCAAAGAACAGGTTCAGGATATCGCCCTTCTTATGGCGTCCCTCGAACTCCACGCCCTTTTCCCTGGCAACGGCCCTTGCCTCTTCAAGGGTATGAATCTGATCAAAATCAACTCCGGCATACTTCTTAACCGCATCCACCATGGTAATGCGGGCAAAGGGCTTGCCTAAATCCATCTCCACGCCCTTATAAGTAATGGTGGTGGTAC
>ERZ1106950.442-NODE-442-length-42769-cov-10.030856_pt1 | contig 42769 bp, 65 predicted proteins | sample MGYA00403675_ERZ1106950 | MGnify/ENA primary metagenome ERZ1106950 (study PRJEB35170, sample SAMEA104062410) | human gut metagenome | biome: human gut; feature: human-associated habitat; material: faeces | place: Denmark | collected 2012-06-13 ... | reverse complement strand
GTGTGCCTCTCACATCAATTCATCAGCCGGTGGAGGAGATGGGAACAGAGGCGGTCCAGCAGATGATTCGGATTATCCGCCAGAAACAGAAACAGGACACAAAGAAAAATATTATGTTTCAGCCGTATTTGGTGGTAAGACAGAGTACGGCGGCTCCCGCAGGTGTAATGCACAAATAAATATATCTATATATTTCCTGCCTCTTAAGAAATTTCAGATTTTTATAATAATTTGTTCACATTCGGTTCAGAGGCAGGCATTATACTTAATTAAGAATACGGGAAAAAGGAGTGAAAAAATGAACATACTGTTTTTCCTGACTCCTAAAAGTGACGTGGCGTATATAAGCGAGGATGATACGTTAAGGCAGGCTTTGGAGAAAATGGAGCACCACAAGTATTCCGCGGTACCGATTGTCAGCAGGACAGGGCGCTATGTGGGGACGCTGACGGAAGGTGATCTGTTATGGGGAATCAAGAACCAGTTCAACCTGGATCTGAAAGGGGCTGAGAAGATACCTGTCACAGCCATACGCCGCCGGTGTGACAACCGTCCGGTTAAGGCAGACGCAGATATGGAGGATCTGATCGGGAAGGCATTGAACCAGAACTTTGTGCCGGTACTGGATGATCAGAAGAGTTTCATTGGTATCATTACCAGAAAGGACATCATCAAGTATTTCTACCAGAAGTGCGAGACCGCCGGGGAACGTTCCAAGAAGTGTCGGGAACAGGGCGGAAAGGAACATAAAAAGACGGACCTGTCCGCAGTGGTAAAGCTGCGCAGCCAGGAGGGAGTCCTGGTGTAGCGGGATAGGCCGTCCGGCACAGTGAGGGCTGCGCGGTTACAGGGAACCATGGAAAACGCCATACGGCGGGATGCATGGTTCCCTGTTAATATACAGATATGGGCCCTCTTTTGTTTTGTGCAGATGCTTCCGGTGTAAAAGCCGCAAACTGAAAACTCAGGTTAAATATGCACGAAAACAGCAGACAAACCCGGGAAAAGATGGTATAATGTCGCCAGACAATATAATGCGCCAATGCGTTGTCACGTCAAAGCGAGTTAGTGCGGAAAACCAGACAGGATATACGGGTGCAGGGAAAGGGAGGTCAGACAACATGATTTGGGCAAAAGAGGAGACAATGTCCAGGGCGGAGATTGAAGCGGTACAGCTGAGCCGCCTGAAAGACACGGTGAACCGGGTTTACGGGAAGGTACCGGCATACCGCGCCAAGATGGAGGAGGCAGGTGTAAGGCCGGAGCATATACAGACACTGAAGGATTTGCAGAAGCTTCCTTTTGTGACGAAACAGGATATGAGGGATAATTACCCCTATGGCCTGTTTGCGGTTCCAAGGAAGGAACTGCGCAGAATCCATGCGTCCAGCGGCACGACGGGAAAGCCCACTGTGGTGGGATATACGGAGAATGACCTGGAGGTGTGGAAGGAATGTGTGGCCCGCCTGGCCGTGGCAGGAGGCGCCTCGGACGAGGATGTGGCCCAGATTTGCTTTGGGTACGGCATGTTCACAGGCGCCTTGGGACTTCACAATGGATTGGAGAAGGTAGGCGCCGCGGTGGTTCCGTCCTCTACCGGCAATACCCAGAAGCAGCTGATGTACATGAAGGATTTTGAGACCACCCTGCTGGTGGCCACCCCCTCCTATGCCATGCGCATTGCGGAGGTGGCCCTGGAAATGGGAATCAATCCCAGAAAGGATTTGAAGGTAAAGACGCTTGTACTGGGCAGCGAGCTGATGACAGAGGCCATGAGAAACGAGCTCTACAAGGTATGGGGAGAGGATGTAAACCTGACCCAGAATTACGGCATGAGCGAGCTGATGGGGCCCGGCGTGTCGGGAGAATGCCTTAAGCTTAACGGAATGCATATCAATGAGGACCATTTTATTGCGGAGATAATAGATTCCGCTACAGGGGAAGTGCTTCCTCCCGGAGAAAAGGGAGAGCTGGTTATCACCTGCATTTCCAAGGAGGCGCTGCCTCTCATCCGCTACCGTACCAGGGATATTACCAGGCTTATGTATGAGCCGTGTCCCTGCGGCCGCACCACGGCCAGGATGGAGAACCTGTCAGGACGTACGGATGATATGTTAAAGATTCGCGGCGTCAACGTATTCCCCAGCCAGATTGAGGAAGTGCTGATTAATACAGAGGGAATCGGACCTAACTATGAAATCGTGGTGGACAGGAAGAACCATTCCGACATACTGATTATCAAGGTTGAGGTGGAAGCTGAGAGCATGATGGACTCCTATGCTGCATTGGAGCGGCTGGAAAACACATTGAAGGATAAGATGCGCCTGATGCTTGGTCTGGATGCCAAGATCCAACTGGTTTCCCCCAATACCCTTCAGCGGTTTGAGGGAAAGGCAAAGAGGGTCACGGACCTGCGAAAGGAAGCCTGATGAGGCACCGGGACAGTCTTTATGGAGTCCGGTACGGTTAATACATACTGAAAGGAAGGAAGAAACGTGTCAGAGAAAAGAATATTACTTGGCAATGAAGCCATAGCAAGAGGTGCCTATGAGGCAGGAGTAAAGGTATCCGCCGCCTACCCGGGCACCCCCAGTACGGAGGTCAGCGAGTCACTGGTCCAGTACGATGAGATTTACGCGGAGTGGGCTCCCAATGAGAAGGTGGCCACAGAGGTGGCTATCGGTGCATCCATAGCAGGCGTGCGTTCCATGTGCGTCATGAAGCATGTGGGTATAAATGTGGCTGCGGATCCGCTTTATACGGCGGCATACACCGGCGTCCGGGGAGGACTGGTGCTGGTGGTGGCTGATGATCCGGGCATGTACAGTTCCCAGAACGAGCAGGACAGCCGTATGGTGGCCAGGGCTGCTATGGTCCCCATTGTGGAACCGTCCGACAGTGCCGAGGCCAAGGAATTTATGAAATATGCCTATGACCTCAGTGAGAAATACGATACCCCTGTTATCCTGCGCAGTACCACCCGTCTGTCCCATTCCCAGGGGCTGGTGGAACTGGAGGAGAGGGCCGAGCCCTTTGACATCCCCTATGAGAGGGATATGGCCAAATATGTCATGATGCCCGGCAATGCCATCAAACGCCATGTGGTGGTGGAAGCGCGCATGAAACAGATGGCTGAGGATGCCAACAGCTTTCCCGTCAACCGGGTGGAATACAATGATTTGTCCGTGGGCTTTATTACCAACGGCATTGCGTACCAGTATGTGAAGGAAGCCATGCCCCAGGCATCCGTCCTAAAGCTGGGGCTTCTCAATCCCCTTCCAAGGAAGCTTATAGAGGAATTTGCGTCTAAGGTGGATAAGCTTTACATATTTGAGGAGCTGGAGCCCGTAGTGGAGGAACAGGTTAAGTCCTGGGGCATTAAGAAGGCAGTGGGCAAGGAAATATTCACGGTCCAGGGAGAATACAGCGCAAATCTGATTAGGGAGCGCGTGCTGGGTCAGGCGTCACAGGTGGATAAGGCGGCCCAGGTTCCCGCAAGACCTCCCATACTGTGTCCGGGATGTCCGCACAGAAGCGTATACGCTGTGCTTAACAAGCTGAAGATACATGCTGCCGGAGATATCGGCTGCTATACGCTGGGAGCAGTGGCGCCCTTAAGCGTTATCGACACCACGATCTGCATGGGAGCCAGTATCAGCACTCTCCACGGCATGGAGAAGGCAAAGGGAAGAGAGTATATTAAGAACTGGGTGGCTGTAATCGGTGATTCCACCTTCATGCACACAGGCATCAATTCTCTCATGAACATGGTCTATAACCAGGCCGCCGGAACAGTGGTCATCCTGGATAATTCCACCACGGGAATGACGGGACATCAGGACCATGCCGCTACCGGCAAGACCCTTAAGGGGCAGGTGGTTCCTGCCATCAATATTTACGGTCTGTGCAAATCGCTGGGCATTGAGCATGTCTGTGAGGTGGACGCCTTTGACCAGGCGGAGCTGGAGCGGGTAATCAAAGAGGAAGTGGCAAGGGATGCTGTATCCGTCATCATCACCAAGGCGCCCTGCGCCCTGCTTAAGGGAATCAAATTCCCCAACAAGTGCAGGCCGCTGCCGGAAAAATGTAAGAAATGCGGAGCGTGCTTAAGGCCGGGCTGTCCTGCCCTTACAAAGAATGAGGACGGCACCATATCCATTGACGAGACCATGTGCAATGGCTGCGGATTGTGTAAACAGCTTTGTAAATTTGACGCGATCAATCTGGTAAAGGCGGGTGAATAAAATGACATCAAAGAATATTATGATAGTAGGCGTAGGCGGCCAGGGAACCCTTCTTACCAGCCGCATACTTGGAAAGCTTGCAATCGGCGCGGGCTATGACGTGAAGCTGTCCGAGGTGCACGGCATGGCCCAGCGCGGCGGCAGTGTGGTAACCTTTGTGAGATATGGAGAAAAGGTGGCGGAACCCATTGTGGAGGAAGGCCAGGCAGACGTGCTGATTGCCTTTGAGCGTCTGGAGGCGCTGCGGTATCTGCATTTCCTCAAAAAGGACGGCGTGATCATTGTCAATGACTGGCGCATTGACCCCATCACAGTGGTGACGGGGATGGCTGAATATCCGGAAGGAATCATTGACCGGTTAAAGGAAGCGCGCAGGACCATTGTGGTGGAGGCCACGGAGGAAGCGAAAAAGATGGGCGCGCCCAAGGCATTTAACGTCATTGTCCTGGGAGCTGCTGCAAAGCATATGGGATTTGAAAAGGAAGACTGGCTGAAGGTGATTGAGACAACGGTTCCGCCTAAGACGGTGGAAATTAATAAAAAGGCATTTGAGACCGGTTACGCGCTTTCTGTCTAGACGGACAAAAGCCGGCGGTAAAACGGAAAATGGACTGTAAGCAGATAAAGGATGTAAATTATATCATGTGAGAGTTGGAGGGGTTACAGGCAAATGATATGGAATGAGACTAAGGAGTGCATGAGCAGGGATGAGATGACCAATCTGCAGAGCGCAAGGCTGAGAAAATTAGTTGACAGAGTGTACCACAGTGTGGAGTATTACCGCAAGAAAATGCAGGCAGTGGGATTGGAGCCGGGAGATATCCGGGGAATCGAGGATCTGGAAAAGCTTCCATTTACCACAAAGGACGATTTGAGAGACACATACCCCTTCGGCATGTTTGCGGTGCCCAATTCCCAGATTACCCGCATCCACGCGTCCAGCGGCACCACCGGAAAGGCCACGGTGGTGGGATATACACGCAAGGACATCGACGTGTGGAGCGAGTGCGTGGCCCGGTGCATTACCATGGCCGGACTGGGAAGCAATGACATCATCCAGGTGGCTTACGGGTACGGTCTGTTTACCGGAGGCCTGGGAGCCCATTACGGTGCAGAGGAGATGGGAGCCACCGTGGTCCCCATGTCCACAGGCAACACCAAGAAGCTGATCACCATGATGGTGGATTTCGGGGTGACAGGAATCATGTGTACGCCCTCCTACCTTCTTCATATTGCGGAAACCATTGAGGAGATGGGGGTCAAGGACAAGATTAAGCTGAAGGCATCCATCAACGGAGCAGAGCCGTGGACTGAGAAAATGAGAACCCAGATAGAGCGTCAGCTGGGAATCCACGCTCACGATATCTACGGCCTCAGCGAGATCATGGGACCGGGCGTTGCCACGGACTGCCAGTTCCATGAGGGGCTCCATATTCATGAGGACCATTTCCTGCCGGAGATCGTGGATCAGAATACATTGAAGCCATTGAGGGACGGCATGACCGGTGAACTGGTTATTTCCACCCTGACTAAGGAGGGACTGCCTTTAATACGTTACCGCACAAAGGATTTGACCAGCCTTGACCACAGTACCTGCCAGTGTGGAAGGACCACAGCCAGGATTGCCAGATTCACAGGAAGGACAGATGACATGCTGATTATCCGGGGCGTCAACGTATTCCCGTCCCAGATAGAGTCTGCACTGCTGGAAATGGGCGGCACCACGCCTCATTATCTGTTGATTGTGGACCGTGTGAACAATCTGGACACCTTAGAGGTGCAGGTGGAAGTGGAGGAGCGGTTCTTCTCAGATGAAATCCGGGAGCTGGAGAATCTGACAGGAAAGATCGCCTATATGATTCAGCAGGCCATAGGTCTGGCGGTAAAGGTAAAGCTGGTGGAGCCAAAGAGCATTGAGCGGAGCATGGGTAAGACGAAGCATGTGATTGACAAGAGAAATCTGAATTAAGAAAGGGCGGGGTATAAAAATGTTTGTAAAACAATTATCTGTATTCATAGAAAACCGTGAAGGCAGACTGGAACAGGTTACAGAAGTACTGAAGGAGCAGGATATCAATATACTGTCCCTCAGCATGGCAGATACCACGGAGTACGGTATGCTGAGAATGATTGTGTCTGATCCGGATAAGGCAAAGGCGGCGCTGAGGGAAAAAGGATTTTCAGCCATGCTGACCGATGTGCTGGCAGTAAAACTGGAGGATCAGGTGGGCGAACTCCACAAGATGACCCACATCCTCTGCAGCCAGGGGCTGAATATCGAGTACATGTACGCATTGGCTTCCGCTAACCGCAGGGCAATGATTGTGAAGGCGTCTGACGGAGAGACAGCTGCCAGGGCAGTGACAGACGGCGGATTGGTGCTGTACAGCAATGAGGAAATGTGCTGGTAATTTGCCGGTAGTGTGCCGGTAGTTTGGCATGACAGGGCTATAAGAAACAGTGAGTGAAAGGTAAGATAAAGGTGCCGCGGAATCATCTGAGATGATGATTGAGCGGCACCTTTGCGTTATGGCTGTCAGATACCCCGGAAAGAGGACCTGGCAGGTTTGGAGAGAGGGACCAGCATGTGCGGGCGTAATTCCTTCGGGTCATGGGTGACGGACAAGAGTCTGTCCTGGTGCTTCACTGCCTTTAAGACAGCAGCGGTAGCCTTCACCTTCTCCAGTATTTCTCCCTCCTCCCAGAATATTCAGGGAGTAGGAGGTGTTGCACCGGGTATTGATTTCAGTATGTCCGATGCAGGTGACGATTCTGGTATAAAATCTGCCGCTTTACAGTCCTTTTCATCCTCATAGATAATAGTTCCCCATACGAATAACACCCCACACCGTCAGAATGATTAAGTAAAGCAGGGCCGGTTTCCAGATGGATTCTAAATGCTTAAACAAGTGTAAGACCATAAAGATATACTGAAGAGTAAACATAAAAATAATCAATAATGCTCCCAAAAGCCGTTGTTTAAGCGCGTTTCTTCCCATAGCCGGATTTAAATGTCGTTCATGGCGGTCAACCGCCTTCCAGTAGTGGGTATGTCTTTTTTGACCATAAGTTGCCTCCCGGTGTCATGACTATCCTTTGGAGAAACCGCTGGCTGTCACATGGGCCACCTCATTGCCCAGGTCATCCTTCACCTCCACCAGATAGTAGCAGGTGCTCCGTCCTTCCTTTACTTTTCTGGCTTCAGCTATGAGGCGTGTGCCTCTGGCAACACCCAGGTAGGTGATTTGGGATGTGGTTGAGACGTGTAGGGGTTTGTTCCAGTTGGAAGCAACTGCAAAGGCAAAATCAGCCAGAGTAAAGATGGCGCCTCCCATGACCGTGCCCGCTGCGTTGAGATGGTGCGGTTGTATTTCCAACCAACATTTTGCATATCCCTCTTCCACCTGCTCAATGACCGCACCGTTATCCGTGGCAAAACGATCGTTGGAAAAGATCTTTTGTATTTGTTCCAGTTTCTGCTCATCCATATGGGGGACCTCCTGTGGTTATATGTATGAATTGATAATAAATATATGCCAACTATATACCAGAAAAAGGAAGATTGTCAATGGTTGTCTGTTATGCAGGCGGGAATGTGAGGAGAAAAGATGTCAAATGATATTGAAAAGAGGTTGAAAGGAGAGCAGGTGCATAAAACAGGGCCTCGTGGGGAGGCCCTGTTCTGCATGACTGCTGTTTATCAATTTATATTAGCTGTTGCCGCCGCAGCCGCTTTCGGCGATAGCTGGTCCGGGTCCTCCGGCTGTACGGGGGGTAGGGCGGCCGCCGCATCCTGGATTGCCCCAGGTTGCGTCGTTGAAGCCTTCCCAATAGCCATTGCGGAAGCCTTCCCTATATGCCTGGCGCCTGGCGCCCGTACAGATATCATGTCCGCCGCCGCTGTTGCCGCCGCTGCATCCGCAATCACAGCCGCAACCGCTGTTGCCGCCGCATCCGCAGCCGCAGCCGCAACCGCTGTTGCCGCCGCATCCGCAGCCGCATCCGCAGCCGCTGTTGCCGCCGCATCCGCAGCCGCAACCGCTGTTGCCGCCGCTGCAGCCACATCCACAGCCGCATCCACTGTTATTGCCGCATCCGCATCCACTGTTGTTGCCACAGCCACAGCCACATCCACAATTACAACGATTCCATCCACATCTACAAATTCTAAAGCAACACATATATTGTACTCTCCTTTTTTGTTGGTTTGTACTATATCATATGGGACGCTCAGACAAAGTGTGAGTGATTGTCTCAATGTATTTTATTGTCACCCGTTGTTTTTCTCCTCATAAACTATAGTAGAAAAAGATAAATGGAAGGAGTATCCAACCTATGGATTCTTATACAGATGTAAGCACCCAGTGCTGCGGCCGCGGGCGTATGTCATGCGGTACATCGTTTGGAAATGGATGCGGTTCTTATACAAGTCCGGATTATCCGGATATGAACGCATTTCCATGGGACTCATGGGGAAGCTATCCTGAGCTTTCCTATCCTACCCCTGCAGCCCCGGCCACTCAGCCAGCCAATATGTCATGTCCCTCTACTGAAGGAGGCGTGCTGGAGCAGCAGTTTCCGGTAGCCATGGCTTATGTGCCGTGGCAGCAGTGGCAGACCACCTATGCCCCTGAGAGAGGCCTTGTCCAGGGAACCATTTTCCCTGACCTGGATTTACAATTTAATTACGGGAGGTGCGGAAGATGATGAATCAGATGATGAATCCCGACCTTAATGCTTCCCGTGAGGCTATGCTCCGTGAGGTAGACCAGGCTGGCTTCGCGGTGGTTGACGCAAACCTCTACCTTGACACCCATCCTTGTGACGCAGCTGCTATTGATTACTATAATCAGATGGCAGACGCGTACAGAAATGCAGCAGCAGCCTTTGAGGCCCAGTTCGGCCCTTTGACGGCTTCCGCCAATAGAGATGCTGCATACTGGTCCTGGATTAACGATCCTTGGCCATGGGAAGGAGGGTGCTATTAATGTGGATTTATGAGAAGAGATTGGAATTTCCGGTTAATATCAAAGAGCCCAATGCTCAGATGGCTCAGTTTATAATGAGCCAATATGGTGGGCCGGACGGCGAAATGGGCGCTTCCATGCGTTATCTTTCCCAGCGCTACGCCATGCCATATAAGGAGTGCAAGGGAACCCTGACAGATATAGGCACAGAGGAATCGGTACATAATCTATATACGTATAAAGCAAAATTAAAGCCGAGGAAATAACTTAAGAGTAAACTGGTCCATGCCACCGTTTTGCCGGTTCCCCTTGTGCGGTTTCGAGTACTCAATGCGTGTAACCAGCTCCTTCATTAGCGCATTCTTCACTGCCGGGTCATCAACTTGCGGATATAAGGATAATACTCTTTCCCAGCGGGCAATAACCTCTTCTTTTTGAGATGCTTTCGCATTGAGGGACGCTATTTTGGCTTTCAAGTCTGAAATGCTCCTGTTGGTTAGAGCTATTTTTTCATTCAGTTCCGAAGCACGTTGCTGAAACATTTCCACAGAGTATATGTCTTTTTCCAGTAAGTCCATGGCTTTGGAAAGCTGTTTTTTGGATGTCTCAGATTCAGTCTGTGCGGCACCAAGCTGCGATTTAAGTAAACTAAGCTGCCGCGCATAGTTTTCGGGGGAGATATCACTTACCTGAATTCTATAATCATCCAACCACTTATTAAGCGATAGCAAAAGTTTTTCTTCGATATAATGGTAGTAAGACGCAGAAGTGGGGCATCCATGGGTGGTGCACTGAATCATATCTTCCCTGCAACGTTCTCCTGCAGGACGACGGAACATTGATTTACCGCATACTGAGCAATATACCAATCCAGCCAGCGGGTTCTTGATACCCTCAAAGAATGGTTTTTTGTAGTTGGATTTTTTCTTTTCCTGCGCCTTAAGAAAAATTAAATCATCAATTATAGCAGGGTGCAACCCATCGGCTATTTTCACGTCCTTATTTACCGGACGAGAAATTTTAACAACCCCATTCAGTGTTTTCTTTTGAGAGCTCCGGCGACCGGTATGTACTTTTCCTATATAGGCCGGGTTTGATAAAATGTCACGTATTGTACATGGTTGCCAGGTTTCTCCGGAAGGAGGGCTAATATGCATGTCATCCAAAATCCGGCATATCCTGGATGTACCTACAGGGATGTTGTTTGACTCCGGAGCGCCATAAACAAATAACTGAAATATTAAACGCACAACATTGGACTTATCGGGTACGATTTTAAGAGTAAAACCTTTCTGACCAATAAGTTTCATCCGTTCATAGCCATAAGGAGCTTTGTTCCCGGTCCATTTTCCTTCCTTGAACGATGCCATTTTACCGTTTCTCAGTCTGCGATTAATGGTCTTATATTCCCTTCGGCTCATAAACAAACCAAACTCAGCGTATTCCTCATCCTGCTCATCCGTAGGGTCATAAATTTTCATGGGAGTTATAATCTTAGTTCCCGAGTACTTAAATGTTTCAAGCACAAGCCCCTGGTCCCTTGTATCACCTCGCGCAAGACGCTCTATTTCGACCACCAGAACGCCGTCCGGGGTCAATGATTCTATGTCGTCCAGCATGGCCAACATTTGGGGCCTGGAGGCAATCGTCTCACCGGATACAACTTCGGGGTAAAACTTGGCGATTTTTATATTATGGTATTTGGCCAAGTCTTCCAACATCCGTTGGTGCCTCTTTAGTGTTTCTCCATCACCATGGAGCTCGGCCTCACGGTCTTCGCGGGATTTTCTGAGGTATGCAAAATATAGTCCATTAGAGTCCAACATAATATCATCTCCTTAAACATAATATGAAGTAAAAGAAACAAAAATACGCCCCTTGCCAAGGACGTACCGGAAATGATATAATTTGTTTGAGAGACAGATTACATCAATCCGGATAGCCCGGTAAGAGAAATCTACGCGAAAGCCGTTCTGTGTTGGAAGCACTGGACGGCCTTTGTTTTTTATCTTTAAAGCGTAATATTTTATCTTGATATATACCTACAACCAAACAAGATTTATCAATTAGATGGTCTGTTAAGATTGTTTTTATCTGCAATAGAGTTCAGTGCATTATCTGCGCTTTCAGATATTGATTCAAATTGCTTATCGAAATCATCTAATAGTTCGTCGGTATTAAAAGAATCAGACTGGGGGGGAATTAACTGGTCGGTTTGATAATCATACAAATCAATATACTTTTCCTGTCCATTCATAACCCAATAGGAATGATGGTTTTCGGCGTTCTCTACTAAGTAAATTATCCAATGAGATGTAAGGTTAACATAGTCGCAACTGAAATTCAAAGAACAAATTTCGGTTGTCATAGCAACATCAAGTGAAATATCATCGCCGTTCTTTTTTGCGTTAGCAAATTCAAAATTTTTAGGCTTGTCAGTAATGCCTAAATCATTCATGACCAAAGTTAGTTCTCTTGCAAGACCATCAGCATCGGGAAGGTCTGCGATAATATCCAGGGACTGAGACTCTTCTGGCGTAATGGTGGAAACTGGAAACATCGGAGCTTCTTTAGCAGCCTCGGTCTCAGGTGCAGTTTCTGCCTCGGCAGCAGTGGAGGCCTCCGCAGCCACTGGTGTTTCGGTTGCTGTGGCCGAAGTCGTTGTTTCTGATGAAGCAGCATTTCCTGCGCAAGCGGTAATTGCCACGGATGACAGGGCAGCCACCATGATTAATTTTGTCTTTTTCATATACTCTTCCTCCTGTGGATAAAATATTATTAAAAAACCAATGGCTATTTAATTCTACATATTGAAAATGAACAAATGTTCTGGTATAATAAAAAAACGAACGTAAGTTCCGAATTATTTCATCACTTTAAGCAGAAACTACCTGCGAGGTGATGGAATGGACGTTGAAATAATCTTTCATATCAAAGAGGTCAGGAAGGAAAAAAACATAACCCTCCGGGAGCTCTCTGAAAAATCAGGAATCAGCAAATCCGAGATAAGCTTCATCGAAAATGGTCAGCGGGACCCCACTTTGCATACCATGTGCCTCCTTTCCCTGGCATTAGGCGTGCCGCCTGCAAAACTGTTTACAGTGAAAGTAAAACGCTGAATCCTGGACTTTGTCCACAATAGTGGACAAAACTACATATTTCGAGGAGTTTCGGCATCTATTACGTTCAAAGAGTAAAAATAGTCGTTATAACGGCTACAGGGAAAGGTGGTACATATTGTGAATATTGATGACTGCAAAAACGAAATTTACAAACTGGTTGATGAAATCACATGCTATGATTTCATAGTCCAAATACTGACGGTAGTCAGAGTCTTACATAATATGTGGAAGAGGGATGAGTAATCATTCCTCTTTTTTTAACATCTGCACCACCAACTCAATAGCATCATCAATAATCTTTTTATTCTCCGGGGATAAGCGGCCATATTTTATGATGGCTTCTTTAATCCTATCGTTTGCTCCATTCCCTATCAATGTGGCATATGCCATATACTCATCGTTAGGAAATTCCTTTTTAAACATATTTTCGTCTCCACCTTGGCCAGTACGTAGCCAGGTTTCGTTAACTCTTTTTCCATCCCAGTTTTCAAGACATATAGCTTTGATGTTCTGCTCAGTCACATTATTTTTACCGGTCTCTATGTCACTTACTGAGTTTGGTTTAATTCCAATTGACGCCCCGAAATCTTTTTGAGATTTGCCCAGAGTCGCTCTCAAACTTTTAATTCTTTCATTTATCGTTGTAGTTGTTTCCAATTTTCTCACCTCCATAAAACAATTATATCGTTGGACGACAAAAAAGTCAATAAATATATTGACAATAATCGCTTAACGTAGTATAGTAATCGTAGAACGAAACAGAAAGCGAGGTGAAAATAATGTCATTAACAGAAAGTTTAAAAACAGACATGAAAAGAACAACTGAACGGCTTAAGAATTTGGACGAAATAAGCCAGATTATCATTTGCAGCAAAATAGATGCATTGTATGAGCGGCAGATGATTGACGAGGAAAGGAAGGATGGCGCGCGTAAGGCCGGATAGTCCGCAGTAGCACATTGACAAATAAATAAGGAAGCGAGGTGAGAGGGATGGAACTAAGTAAGCATGATAAATTATACAATGCGATACTTGAGACAGTAAAAAAGCATGGTGCAGGGATGGAGATTGGCTTGGTTCGCGCCGTATTGGGAGAAGTCGAAGGTGAAATAGCCATGAGGATAGGCCGCCAAAGTCTTGATATTGTGCGCGAACAGCTGAAAGAAAGAAAAACCCGTGGATGCAAGTAACATCCACGGAGCGCGCGGGCTAGTAATCAATGCGTGTTCTTTCCTGGCCATAGGCTGTATGTAGTTCACAGGTAATATCATAAAGTTTGCGAACCATTGTTTCATAATCCATCTTTGCAAGATCTTCCCTGGTGGATAGTACATGGACAGCTAAGACGCCAAGATTGTCTCTTACTTCCACAATAGGAGGGACTAAAGCATCAGCGTGTTCTTCCTGATCACAAAATAAACGCGTATTTGGCATATTGTATTCCCCTTTCTTAAGTACTCAGCCTTGGAGGGGCCTGTAAGTTAATTATAGAAAGAGGGGGAGAAAAAGACAAGATGGACAACGTAAGAAGTACAAGCAATACCACATACAATCTACCAGAGAGGGGTGGTGATATGAAAGTAGCAGAGTACAAGATTGGCAATGGAACGGTGGAAATCTATGATGACAACATCGTGAAAACTGCCGAAGAAAGGGAGAAAATCCTTGACCGAGTTGGAAAGATATATTCCGCTTATTTTTCTGACAAAGAAAAGGAGCAGACCGCCTAAAGGCGGCCCTGAAGGACAAGCCTTATGAATAATCAGGAGAAAACAAAATGAAACGAAAGATTGAATTAGTCATCCCACTTGAGTATTGGGAAGGAGAATCAGACTGGCGCCTAGACCATGTTAGCCCAGACACAGTGGCTATTACCAATATCAGGGGAAAACAGTGGATACTGATGATTTGTGGCAGCAGGAGGCACAGATTGAGTTACGGATGGGTTATCCTGCTGCTGATGTGGGCAACTGGAATGACGATGGTAGCGGCAGCTGTCATCGCATATGTAATGATAGCCTTTTAGGAGGGACGACATGAAAAAAAGAAGAATCTTAACAATCGAATTGTCCGACGAGGATATGGAGCAGTTTTGCAAGAAGGCGGGAGGCGCGAGCCTGACAGCCGGCAAACTAATAGAAAACTTCATTGCAGACCTGATAGGCGGGGAAGGAACGAATGGTTCAGACGAACGGATGTATATAAACCAGTGGTTTAGCCGGTGCGGTTTCTCCGCGTTCTGGGACATGAGCTTCCTGGCCTGGCTGATTGACATGGAGCTGTTGGAGGATGCCACATACGAGTGGGAATCCATCCAGCACATAAACAAAACGGAAGTCAAGGGCCAGGACGACCAGGAGGAGCTGGATGAACATTGGGACAACCTTAAATCCTGGTTTACTGAGTACAGAGATACCGGAGGGGAGTATAACGACCTGGAAGGAGAGATGAAGAGGGCGATGGCCTGGAAACAGGAACATGACCATCTCATGGAAGGGGAAGGCGATGAAGAAGCAGGGACGGAACCGGATGAACATTGACAATAAAAAATGCTCCTGAAGCTATTGCAGTGGCTTCAGGAGCCGGTCCTCCACAGACCAAAAAACCATGTATACATTATACCTGTGGGCGGCCGAAAAGTCAAGAAATAAGGCGGATTTTATCCGCCATATGACTTGATAAAAGGGATTAGACTTAGCGGGGGAGTGGGCAGATGCACAGGTATAAATTGATAGAGTACAAGGCGGGTGCCACGATAGAGATAATCAAATGCATCCCAAGGAAATACCGGGGAGGAAAAAGTACACCAAGAGAAAAGAAAAGCCGGGAAGAAATACAGGAGGCCAACATGAGGCAGGCGGCCCGGAAGCTGGCCAGAAAGATTAATGCGAACTTTAAGCCGGGCGACTGGCATGTGACCCTCACATATCGGGACAAGCCCGATAAAGAGACGGCCCAGGAGTACATTGCAAATTTCCTGGACCGGATGCGGGACCGGTATAAGAGGCGCGGCCATCCGCTGAAGTATATCCTGGTAACGGAGTATAAGAGGAAGCGGATACACCACCATATCATTTTAAACAACATCAACGACGGAAAGAAAACCACGGCGGACTTTGTAAGGGAGATATGGAAGGGGAAAGGGAACCCGAAGTTTGTATCCCTTTACGACAGCGGAGAATACCAGCAGCTGGCCAAATACTTAATCAAGGAGACAGAAAAGACCTTCAGGGAGGAGGACTGCCCGGTCAGGCAGCGCTATTCCTGCTCCCGGAATCTGATAGAGCCGCCGCCAAAATATAAAACCGTAAAGGTAAAGAAGGGATGGGAGATGGACCCGAAGCCCAGGGAGGGGTATTACATCCTGCCGGACAGCCTTTATAACGGATTTGACAAGGCGGGATACCCCTATCAGAGATATGTGATGGTAAAGCTCAATCCAAAGCCAAGCGACTGGGAACCGGAAAGGAGCAGGGGAAAATGCAGGACGTAAACATTTACATAGAAACCTCATTCCATGGGCCGGCCAGGAAGAACGGGGAGTATATCTACATCCTGGAATGCATCAGGAACGGGGTTCCGGCCACCAGGGAGGGACGGGGAGCCATGGAGCGGGCCACAGAGAACCGGCTTGCACTCACGGCCCTGGCAGAGGCCTTGGGCCGCCTGAACTGCCCATGCGGGCTGCGGATATACACCACCTGTCAGCACATTATCAACGCAATGCAGAACAGCTGGGCCGGACAATGGCAGAAAAATGAGTGGAGGAATGCCAAGGGAACGCCTGTAAAGAACGCGGACCTTTGGGAAAAAATCCTTCAGGAGCTGGGCCGGCACTTATATCTGTTTACGGACGAATACCATGAATACAGACTGTGGATGCAGTCAGAATTTAGAAAGGGAAGATAACATGAAATCTCATCAGGAAGAATCCCGGAAAGACCGAGTAAATACTGGGGGAAAGCCCGGGAACGACAAAGTGAAAGGCGGCATTGAACCGCTCGAAGTTGAGGCATTTAAACGCCGGATAAAGGAAGGGGACAGGCTGTACTGCTACAGGCCGCGCCGGAAGGGTGATGAGGAAGCCATCCTGGAAAAGATGTCAGTCATCAAACCGTATGAGCACATCGTAACCATGGCCTATCACGGGGTAAGAGGAAATGTATATGAGACAAGTATGACATGGGGCGAGGCCATCCGGCTAAACCGTATGACACAGAAGCAGCTGGAGCGGGAAATACGGTCAATGCGCAAGGAAATGGGGATACCATGCTCCAACGACAGCGGACCTAAAGGAGAAAAAGCCCCAGGCCGCCGCCGAGTAAACAGGAAGGAATACGCGGGCCGAATTATGACATTCAGAAACAAGGGGATGACCTATGCGCAGATATCCTGCTTAGTGGGAATCTCCGCCAGTACGGTAAGAGAAATTTACATAGAGGAGGCGAAACGGAATGTTTGATAAATTTGGAGAATTTGACAGTGCGGATGAAATGAACCGGGCAGCAGCGGCGCAGAGGAAGGAAGGAGACAACGAGGCTATTCTTGCCATCGCGGAGGAAAACGGGATAGACAGGGAGGATGCCATGGACTTTATAGACGGCTGCGTGGCGGCCTTTGTAACCCCGCTCATGGCCGCCTACGGGAAACTGGACATCGAGGCAAAAGAACTAAAGCCATACGAAATCATGGAGGACTGGCTGCAGTACATCAAGCTGAGATGCGCGGAGGACCCGGAGATGGCCGTGGCCGTCAGGCGGAAAGGCAAGAGCCTCAAGGGCTGTATTGCCGCCCTGCTGGAATGGAGCATGAAAAACCAACGGCCGGTAGACAGCGAAATCCTAAAGTTGGTCAGAATCAATTACAAGGTAACGCTGGGAATACCCGGGATGGGACGCGCCAAGAAAATCATCACAGAATATTATCTGGGAAAGGAGCGGTAAGATGCTTGCATACAAAGGATTCAACGCGGACCTGACCTGCACCTGCGGAAAGGGAAGGTTCCAGTACGAAATAGGAAAGACCATAAAGGAAAGTAAATCCAAATGCCAGAATTCAGGCGCCCACTGTGCCGAGTACCCGTTAGAGTGCCTGCGGTGGTATCCGCTTGGATGCGGAAACCGGTATTTCCTGGTAGAGGCATCCGGGAGCCTGGACGAACTGGGAGGAACCGATACCCAGCTTGCCTGCACGGAAATCACCCTGTTAAAGGAGCTGTCCCTCAAGGAGCTGGCAGGCCGTGCCATGATGTATATGGTTAAGCATCCGCTCCGGGAGTGGGAGGTGAACATGCGGTGCTGCAGCGTCAGGAAGGATAAGGCAGAGGCACGGAACGAGGGAAGCATGGCAATTGCCAGAGGCCCGCATCCCAAAGTCAGGGGAGCAGCCGGCAGTGTCCTGGGATTAATCCGGGAAGTAAACGGCGGGATAGAGGAGGCAAGGCTGTTTGAAGTGAACGGAAACATAAAACCGAATACATGGTACACCCTGGAAGGCAGGGAACCGAAGGAGGCAGAGGGATGAAGCGGAGCGGCGTATTAAAAACAGAGCCGGTGCTGCCGGACCAGGACGGGGCAGTATTGACCGCTCAGGCCGCGGGGGAAATCCTGATACTGAATTACTGGGAAGACAAGGAGCTGATTGGCCGGTACTGCATGAACACCAAAACAGGTGAATATGAGGCATATTATACCAAAACAGGCAAATGGAGGCAGACAAGGCTCCAGACGCTGTGCGGATATGATGCAGCGCATTACTGGTATTACAGCCTGGATGGAACCATACCAATCAATTCAACGGCCGATGTGAAGCTGATAAAGGAACTGCTGCCGGAGAGATTCAGCGCGATGGAACCGTTGGACCGCATCAAGCACAAGGAGAATGATTACAGCAGCAACCAGAGGGAGTCAAAGGAGAGCCGCCGTCTGGACCGAATAAGGAACCTTATGAACAAAATCCCTACGCTCCCGGAAGATTTTGACGAATGGATTATCAAGACGGCGGCAGGCGGACAGGACTTTGCATTTTATGACAAGGATTCCTCCCGATGGAGCTGCACGGCCTGCGGAAAGACTGGAAGCGCCGGGAAATTTAAAAGGCCGGACGGGAAAGAGGCAAGGCATAATGACCGGATAACCTGCCCCTACTGCGGAAAAACCATACAGGCCAAAACGCGCACCCATGCGATACAGCTAAAAACGAACGCCGCCGTCATGCAGGACATTGACAGCGACAAAAGCGTGACGAGACATCTGGATATCAGAATCACATGGGAGGGAAAGAGATGCAAGGTTGAGAAATCGGAATCTGTGCGCATCATCCTATTACGAAACCACAGAAAACTTGCATGCGATATTTACTATAAGCAGTTTAACCGGGGATATGAATGGAATAGTCCATGGGATAACCAGGGATGCTTTGACCATAAAAACCCGGCCAATCGAAGAATGACCGAGGAATACCTGTATCCGGGTGGGATTGAGGCCGCATTAGAGGGTACCTGCTATGAGGCATGGAAGAGGGTATTCCGCCAGCTGGCAGAGGCCGGAAAGAAACTGAACTATAACTGTCTGATGGCAACGCAAGGTGATAATGGCATGATACATGTGGTGGAGTATCTCTTTAAGGGCCGGTTTAACCGGATGCTGCAGGAGACTGCCAGAAAAATAAACCCATGGAACTGCGGGTACTACGGACCATTATACAAGGACGGAGAAACCATAGAAGAGGTATTTGGGCTTTACGACCGGCAGATAATCAACCGCATCCGTGAGTGCGATGGAGGAGAGGATACCCTGAGATGGATGCGCTGGTCCGAAAAGACAGGGACGAAGATTGACCAGGAAACAATGGAGTGGCTTACATCAGAGGGCGTGGGGATAACGAGCCTTGGATTCATCCAGGACTGCATGACACTCAGACAGATTATGAATTACGTGAAACGCCAGCAGGCAGAGGGATATGCGGGAAAAACCACCAGGACAGTACTGGAACAGTGGGAGGATTACCTGGACATGCGCAAACAGATAAAGAAAAATATATCAGATGAGATGGTGTACCGGCCCAGAGAACTGAAACGCCGTCACGACGAGGCGGTGGAGGAAATCCGGAAACAGAGAATGCTGGAGCAGCTGGAGAGGGACAAAGAGGCCAATGAAAAAGTGGCCAGGAAGATGGGAGAGAAGTATCCGGGGGCAGAGGCGGTCCTGGAGGAAATCCGGGACAAATATGAATACCAAAATGAGGATTACATGATGATTGTACCCAGGCGCCTGATTGACATTGCAACAGAGGGAAATGCCCTGCATCACTGCGCAGGATCCAGCGAGAGATACTACGAGCGCATCATGCACAGGGAAACCTACATCTGCTTCCTGCGAAGGAGAACAGAACCGGAGGTGCCATACTACACCATCGAGGTGGAGCCGGGCGGAACCATCCGGCAGCACCGGTCTCATTTTGACGAGGAGCCGGGCATTGAAGAGATTAGAGGATTTTTGAGGGGATGGCAGAAGGTTATCCGGAAGCGCCTGACGGAGGAGGACCACAGACTGGCCAGAGAAAGCGAAATCAAGCGGCAGAAGAACATCGACGAACTGAAAGAAAAGAACAATACCAGGGTGTTAAAGGGACTGGAGGAAGATTTTATGGAGGCCGTATAGATGGATGAAATATTAAAAAGCGGAACGTTTGCGAGCTACGAGACGTACAAGGAAGCATTCGACGCAGAGGTAAGGCGGACAGAATTAGGGTTCGTCCGGATCGGATACATGCTCCGGGTGGCAAAGGATACGGACATCCTGAAGGAATCCGGATACGCCACCATGGAGGAATTTGCCTGGAATGAGTACCGGCTGGACAAAAGCCAGACCTCGCGGTTTATAAAAATCAATCAAAGATTTTCTGTTGATGGATATTCGGACCAGCTCCAGGAGAGGTTCCGGGGGTTCGGGGTGGCAAAGCTGGGAGAAATGCTGACCCTGCCGGCGGAAGTGATTGAGATCCTTTCCCCTAAACTGTCCCGGTCGGACATCCAGGACATCAAACGGGAAATCCAGGAGGAACAGAACGTAACGGACCTTGAGGTCATGATGGAGGAGCCAAACGAGGCCCAGGAGGCCATGGACAGCAGCCTGAAACGTTTCGCACATCAATACATACATGACAATCCAAAATCGCTGGAAGGGTTCTGCGCAGCCGTGAAACTGGACGGGGAGCAGATGACAGGATATCTGATGGACCTGCTTGCTCCATCCGGATACGCCGTACACATGGCCAGGATACAGGGGACGGGGAAAATGATGCTGACCATATCCGGAAAGAACCAGCCCCTGAACCTGATGAACGTCAGGACGAACGAAAAGGAAGAATATGACTGGAAGGACCTGAAGGATATCCTCCACAGACTAATCATGGATACGGACCCGGAGACATGCTGGGGTGCGCTGTATGAGGAGCCTTATCCGCCGGCAGAGGAGGAAAAGGAAGCCCGGAGGCAAAGGGAGGCCGAAGCAGAGAGAAAGGCGGAGGAAAAGCGGAAACCACAGGAGGCCGAAGAGAAGAAGGTCCGGCAGGCAGAGGAACGGAGAGTCCAGAAGGAAAGGGAACGCGGGGAACGGGAAGAAACAGCGAAAAAGCAGGAAGTTGCACCGGTACAACCCGAAACACAGCCGGAACCGGCCCGGGAGCCCCAGGGAGCAGAGGCATTTCCGATGCCGAAGCCGCAGGAGGATGTACCGGCGGGTCCACAGCCAGCCGTGCAGATGGAGGTGGAGGATTATCCGGGAGTCGTACCGGATAAATACATCACCTGCCATAATGGCACCCAGGTAACGGAGCCAAAGGGAGGGCTTCGGGACGAAGGATGCCGGCTGGCGGAGGAAGTCATGCAGTGGATGAAGACCGGAACCATGGAATATGCCCGGGAGACCCAAAGGAACATTGCGCGCCTGGGAGAAATCATGAAGGAGATAGTGCAGGATGAAGAGTGTAATTGAAACAGAACCCACCACCCAATGCTTCTTGTGCGGCCGCTGAGGGCCATTGGAAAAGCATCATATATTCGGCGGGGCAAACAGGAAGTGGTCAGAAAAGTATGGCCTGACCGTCCACCTGTGCAAAACCTGCCACACGGACAACAGGAAAGGGGTGCATGCGGATGCGAAAAAGGCGGAGAAGCTGCATAAAATCGGGCAGGCCGCATTTGAGCGGACACACACAAGACAGGAATTTTTTAATATATTTGGGCGCTGTTATCTTGACGAGGAGGATGAGCAGGAGAAAAGCGTATCAGAGCCGGAAGAAGATGGATTCCGGTTCCTGCCGGACGACGAACTGTGAGGAGCTGATTGGAAGGACCATACGCTTCCGGGACCGGATACAGTGCTGGGAGTGCGGCGAGCCGGATCCATATGAGATATGCCCGGATATAGACAACCCGGACAACTGCCCGAAAAAGGATTACAAGGTTAAGATTGAGAAAATATCCTTAAGCCGGGTAAGAGGGGAAACCATTTACACGATTAACGATGACTATGAATTCCCTGCCGGGGACTTTTGGAAGGTGGTAAGGATTGGAGAAGCAGGATGATACAGAAGAGGCTATGAAAACCGCTATGTCCATAGAGAGCATGCCGGCAGAGGCCGGACCGGCGGAATACATCGGAAAAGAACGGTCAGGGGACCGGACCTACCTGCTGTACAGGGACAAGCAGGGGATGTACTGGTATAAGACAGTCTTTAAGACCATGGCCGGCTACATATCAGAATATGAATACATTTTTGGGCCGAAGAAGAACAGGAGGAGAAGATGAACAGAGTCATATTGATGGGAAGGCTGACCAGGGATCCGGATATAAGGTATACCCAGGGAGAACGCTCCATGGCCATTGCAAGGTACAGCCTTGCGGTGGACAGGAGGGGTCGCAGGAACCAGGACAGCGCTTCAGACCAGCAGACAGCCGATTTTATCAATTGTGTCGCGTTTGACCGGGCCGCCGAGTTTGCCGAGAAGTATTTCCGCCAGGGAATGCGGGTGCTTGTATCGGGCAGGATACAGACGGGAAGCTATGTGAACCAGGAGGGCCGGAAGGTATACACAACGGAGATCATTCTGGATGATCAGGAGTTCGCGGACAGCAAGGGAGCGTCGGGCAGAGGCCCGGAACAGCGGCAGGTCCAGGGCACGGACATCGGGGATGGATTTATGAGCATTCCGGATGGCATAGAGGATGAGGGTCTGCCGTTCAGTTAGATAAAGAGGGAAAAAATGACAGTGAGTGAGCATATACGGGAATCGGGCGATGTGGAGCTGTCTGTAATGATTGCATTCTGCATTGTTGAGTATCTGCAGCAATCCGACATTATTAAGGCCATATCGGTAGATGATAAAAGAGAATTAATATTAGGCATATCCGATAATGTAATGGATTGGCTGGCAGGTGATTGGGAAAATAACACGGAGGAAAAACAATATGTTAAATAAAACAGAAAACAACAAGGTAAGCATGATAGGCGAGATTGCTTCCGGATTTACCTTCAGCCACAAAGTGTTCGGAGAAGGATTTTATATGGTGGATGTGGCTGTCAACCGGCTCAGCGGACAGGTGGACATCATCCCATTGATGGTATCCGAAAACCTGATAGATGTGCATAAAGACTATACCGGCCATACTGTGGAGTACACAGGCCAGTTCCGCTCCTACAACCAGCGCGAAGGAGTCAGAAGCCGGTTGAAGCTGTCTGTGTTTGTAAGAGAGATTCATCTGGTCCTGCCCACTCCAACGGATTGCACAAAAAATAACCAGATATTCCTGGATGGCTATATCTGCAAGCCGCCTATCTACAGGAAAACCCCACTTGAAAAAGAAATCGCAGACATCCTTCTGGCGGTAAACCGCCCATATGGTAAATCGGACTATATCCACTGTATCTGCTGGGGCCGCAATGCACGCCGTGCATCCGGATTCGAGGTAGGAAACAGGATAGAGATATGGGGCCGCGTACAAAGCCGCGAATACATCAAAAAACTCAGCGAGAAAGAAACGGAGATACGCACTGCTTATGAAGTATCAGTGCTGAAACTGAAGGAAGGAGAAGGCAATGAAATGTGATATGTGTGATTGCTGCACATCCAAGACTGTCAAAATCAAAAACAGGAAAAATGGAACTGAGCTGAACATATGCCGGGGCTGCGCCGTACAGAATGGCTTTATAAAAAAGCCACCAGGTACCCACTGGGAATGCAGATATTGCGATTGCACCAGAGGGGTTCCGTGTGCAGACGAACCAGATTTTATGGTATGCGCCCGGTGTGGAGCCGAGTGGGAAGATTGCAAGATATTGGTTGACGATGATGAGTATTAACTATTTTCGGATGGAGGCGCAGGTCATGGCAAGACAGATATTATTTAACAGCGACATGGTTCGGGCAATCCTGGAAGGGCGTAAGACAGTTACCAGGAGAGTGATTAAGCCGCAATTTGAAATGTCCTTAGAAGGAACAGAAAGTGAGTGTAGCCACGAAAAGGGATTCTGGGATATGGGAGGAAATGAGTGGGCTTGTCGTCAATGCGGCTATGGAGTAATACCGATGCGAGGAGGCTCCTGGATACACGCTCCATATGGCGCTGGTGACATTCTATATGTTCGGGAAACATGGGGATTTAATCCTTGTACAAGATGTGCAAATGCGTGTAATACTCCGGCGCCGGATACATATAAAGGAGCACCAGGATGCTTTGTATACCGCACAGACTACGGAACCACAGAAGATGATACGTTTCCGCCGTCAATGCATAAGTGGCACCCATCAATCCATATGCCAAAGGAAGCAGCTCGTATCTGGCTAAAAGTGACAGATGTGAGGGTGGAGAGGTTGCAGAAGATAACACTCGACCAAATAGAAAAGGAAGGGATTAAAACAGAACATCCTCATGTATTGAATGGGCAGGAACAACAATATGCATTTTCGCAACTATGGGATTCTACGGTTGATAAGTTAAATATTGACCGTTATGGTTGGACCGCCAATCCCTGGGTATGGGTAATAGAGTTTGAGCGGTGTAGTAAGCCGGAGGAGGCAGAGGGATGAAAAGAACGACAATAGAAAAGCCTGCCGGTGAAATGAACATGGTAGAGTTGGCACATAATTGTATGTACGCAAAGGACAGGTGGGCATGGTACAGAGATTATGATTCGGACATGGATTTGCGGGACTTCATCCGCGAATTCAGCGAGGCAGAGGGAGCATGTAAACTGCCGGACGACAACGAAGCATTGGCTGATATCCTCATGGACAACCTGCAATATGGTATCAATGACCCAGATGGGCGCACCGCATTGGTATACCGCCTTATGTGGGCAATGGCAGACCTAAGGGAAACACTTATGGACTATGAGAATACTGGTATGAGTCCGAAGGAAATAGAAGGACTGAGACATAAGTGGATTCCAGTGAAGGAGCAGCTGCCGGAAAAACCGAAAGAAAATCCGATATATGACAACAAGCCGTTAGAGTTATATTTAGTGTCTGTCAAAAGTACAGACTGTGTGATTAGAGCATTTTGGAACGGAGCATCATTTACTGATGGGTGGGAGAAACTGGACGTGCTGGCCTGGATGCCATTACCGGAGCCATATAAGGAGACAGAGGAATGATAGATAGACAGGGAGCAGGAGATATGAAAAATAAGTGTGCTGACTGTGCATTTTCAGTTAGAAGAAATCCACCAAAAGGGATATATATTCTCATCTGCACCCATAAAGGTGCATATAAAAGACCGGGTGACAGTTGCCGGTTTTATTGCAACAATAAGGAGCTGGAAGAATTATCAACCAGTTTCACAGAAGATATTAGATAGATTATCATTAAGTAATTAATAATTTGCTTAACATGAGCGTGTTTTACAGATTTTACATGTTTTTGTCAACCAAATCGTTAAGCTGGCATATCGGCTATACGGCGCAAGGACGAACGAGGGACCTTGTAAAAAAATCTCTGGAGCAAAAACCAGATAGACAATAAAAAAGAGGGTGAGCTGATAACGCGCCGAGAAAGCAACGGGAGCGCCATGCCAAAGTTGGACGGCAGCCGGGGCCGTTGATTGGGCCAAAGCCAAAGCTGGGAGCCAGTACCGGCAATTATTCAAAATCGAAATTTAAACAACAAAGAAAGGAGCAGTTTATGGATAAATTAAAGCCCTGCCCATTTTGCGGGTGCGAACGTAAAAATAGAATAATTGGAACCAATTATAAAGGTGAATACAGGACAGAGCATTTTTGCAAATTCACGATTCTCGGAAGAAAATTTCATAAAGGCGAAGAGGAAGCTATAAAAGAGTGGAATAGCAGGATTGGAAATTAGCATTTTCGGAGGTTTAGGAAGACATATGGAATTAGAAATAAAATATGGAGTTTTTTGAAGAGCAAAGATAATCCTGAAGAATGGAGAATTTTTGCAGGTTGGTTTTCGAAATATGAAGATGCATATGCAGTCTATAATGATTTGAAATCAAACATTAGTTGCTTGCGGCGTAAAATCGTTGAAAGTGTGACTACATATGAGGACGTAGCAATGTGTGAGAATTAGTATTTTGGAGGTAAAGGTGGACAAAGAAAGTAAACCATGTGAATCATGTAGATTTAAACCGGAATGCAGGTATGCGCATGATTTTGAGGTAGAGGAGTGCAAGGATTGGGGAGCGAAGGAGGAAGACGAGGAATGAATAAGCCATGCGAGCATTGCGTTAAGGCTGATAAGAGGCGGAAGGATTATTTTAAATGTGATACTCCATGCAATCTGGCGAAACAGTGTAAGGAGAACGATAAGAAGCTATTGGAAAATTTTACGCGGCTGTTTTACGCCGTCGAATTAATATTTCCGGGATGAGCCAGAGCATGAAAGAAAAGATAAACGATTATGAGATGTCCATCAGGAAAACCACAAATAAATCCGCAAAATGCTCTATATGTGGATATCGACGACCAGAGATGTATCTTATTCATCGGCACGGTGACAGCTACTACATGTGCTGTGAGTGTGTAAGCTATTTCTTGGCGATAGCGGCGTTGATGGAGTAATTTAAGATTTAGCAGCCGACTGCTGAGTGTCGGAGAAAGAAGGGAATATGGGAAGTCAGGAATTTTTAAATATCTGTAAAGCGAAAATAGCAGCTTATTTTAATGAGCATCGTGAAAAAACAGATACTGTTGATATTACGGTAAATGATGTGTATGTGGTTTGGTATTGCAAGACCTTACAGAACCATAAGGCATTGTTGTCAACAACTGCGACTGATGGAATGTACTACGAAATGACATTTAATGGCGATATGAACGAACTGTACATGGATGCTTATAAAAAATGGCAGAACATCGGTTTTGATATGTAACATACGAAATTAGCATTTAGGCGATTGCCGGAAAGGAAAAGTATATGACTGTAGAACAGATTGCCATTAGGCAGGAAGTAAGGCAGATGCTTAATGAAGCAGGAATCAATAAAAACACGTTAAAGGATATGGTTAAAGAGGTTCTACAAGAAGAACTTAAAAGGGCAATATTTCAAGCGCTGCATGAGACAAATACAAGTGATGCTATATCAAATAAAATTGAACAGTGCATAGATAAAAGCGCAAGAAGTATTGTCCGTGAAGAAATCAGAGACAGGGTAATGGGCACGTTCGGAAGAATGACGATTTCAGTGGATATTACGGACAAAGAGGGGCAGAGCGTTATAATACGCTAAACTGACATTTTATGGAGGTGTAAGATGGCAAAAGGGTTGACTCTGTGGCTGTTTTATCACGATGGACATGCAGAAAGAAAGTGGTTTAGCAGCTCCGCAAAAGCTGTTTCGTGGTTAGAAAAGCACCCAGAAGTTAAGAACGTCAATAAGGTATTAGATTAAGATTTCGGCAGAGAGCCGGTAGAAAGGAACTGTTATGAAATACCACGGTACTAACAATGCCAGAAAAATGCATGGGTTGCCTTTATGGCGAAAGAAAGACAAAAGAAAGCGATTTTATACCAGAAACAAGGCAGAAGAAGCCATCGAGGCATTCTGGTATTATTGCGAAAATTAATATTTAACGAAAGAAGGTGCGATATGAGATTAATCGATGCTGATGCTTTCAAACAAGAAGTTGCGGCTATGACAGTGAAGTTTAATTTAGAACCAGAAAGGTGTAATGCTATCTGCAAAATGATTGACACTCGACCGACAGCCCTGGATTTTCCAGACAAAATAATGACTATAAAAGCGTATAACAAAGAGTTCTTGCCAACCATTGATAGAGCAATAGTGTTTTTGCATGGAATTGAACACGCATTACAGAAATCGAATGATTACGAAGGTGCCATTAAACAGTTGGAGTGCATTGGTTGGAATACGGAATGCCAAAACACCATTTTGACTGCATTGGAAGTGTATAAAAAGTCAGTGCTCAATCAACTAAAATAACATTTAGCTTACACAGAGACAACGAGGGAATACATGGCTCCCGGCAGAGGGGGAGCCGCCGAAGAAAAAACTCGGGGCATATATTGAACGAGGTGAGTTACAAATGGATGAAAATAAGTTAAAAGACGAATTGATAGCAAAGCTGTCGAACAATGTGGACACAACGGTATTGCAGATGATTGATACGGCCCTTGCATCCGTATTAAGCGACTACGAAGTGGCTAAACGCAGTACACAGTTAAGCACAGGAGTACTGAGATTTCCTGAACTGGAAATATACATCGCAAAGCTGCGGTTTGATAATAAAGCAAAGAGCACTATTGACCAATACAGCAAATTCTTGGGAGATATGCTGTGCTATCTGGGGAAACCTGTGGACAAGATTCAGGACTTCGACATCATGAACTTCCTGAACTTTTATGCGGAGACAAATGGAATATCAGACAGCACCAAGAATCATAAGCGCCTGATAGCCAGCTCATTCTTTACGTTTTTACATAAGCGCGGATACATAACAAAAAATCCCATGGCCACGGTGGATACAATTAAGTACACAGCGCAAGTCAGGGAAGCATTGACGCAAAAGGAAGTGGAGCGTATGAGAGTTGCGTGCGGAGAAAACCTGCGGGATAATGTGGTGCTTGAGCTATTCCTGGCATCCGGATGCCGGGTATCAGAAGTGGCCGGCATGAGGGTGGAAAACATTGACATGAAGCAAAAGACAGTGATTGTACTGGGAAAAGGAAAAAAAGAGAGGCCTGTATTTTTCTCCGACCGTTTACTGGTTTACCTGGAAAAGTACCTGAATGGAAGACGTGAGGGGCCGGTGGCAATCTCCGTCAAAGCTCCTCATCAGGGAATCAAGAAGAATGCCATAGAGAATATCATCAGGGAGATTTCAAAGCGGGCCGGGATTGAAAAGAGGGTATTTCCGCATCTTCTGCGCCATACATTTGCCACACATGCACTAAACAAGGGGATGCCGCTGGAATCCTTGTGCGACCTGATGGGCCACGCGTCCATCGAAACAACACGAATATATGCAAAAAACCATATGAGCAAGATACAGTATGAGTATGACCGGTATGCATCATAACCGGAGGAAGGAGCGGAGAATGAGAGAAACCGCAATGTATGACCTATACGACGAAGGAGAATATGCTGGACGATATCCAATAGCAGCTCTGGCCCTTATGCTGGGAATCAAACACAGTCATACGATATCCCATTATGCCAGGACAGGGAAGACATATTGCAAACGGTACCAGTTTGAGCGGGTAGACGAGCCGATAGGTGCTGACCTGGCAGAGGAATGGGATAAGGAGAGGCAGAGTTTTTTAAGAGAGAGGAGGCAGTGCCGATGGGAAAGGTTAGGCCATTAAATCATTGCAAGTATGGTATCAGTGGCAAACGATTCAAAGAGCTGTACTATTGGTGCCTGCAATATGACGAATGGAAGGATGAGCTTAAGTATAAAACGGATACGGTAAAATCCATAGAAATAACCGATATGCCGATGACACACAACGGAAGCGATGCAACACAGCAATTGGCAATCAGGAGGGCTCAGCTGGCCAAGAATTGCGAAATGGTTGAACAGACAGCCATGGATGCGGATCCGGAAATCTATCAGTATCTGATTAAGGCGGTGACAGACGAGAATGTCACGTACCGATATTTGAAGATGGTAATGGGAATACCATGCGGAAAGGATATGTACTACGATAGACGCCGAAAGTTCTATTGGTTGTTATCGCAAAGAAAAGTTTCATAAAGAACCGTACTCACGGGACAAGTCAATATGGTATATTAATAACGTGAGAATTGGGCATACAAAGCTGAGTGCTCTATTTCTGGTCATTTACCCGACAGGACTTTCCTATAGAATATTAAGGAAAGGTGACATAATGAATAGTTTTATCAGTTGGATTGGTGGAAAAAAGCTACTGCGAAAGACAATACTGGAACAATTTCCTGAGTCAGGCACGTTTGACCGATACATAGAGGTATTCGGCGGCGCTGCCTGGCTTTTGTTTTACAAGGAGAGCCATGCAAAGATGGAGGTATATAATGATATCAATGGGGAGTTAGTCAATCTGTTTCGGATAGTCAAATATCACCCAGACGCGCTGCAAAAGGAGCTTGATTGGATATTGATGTCCAGAGAACAGTTTTTTGATGCACTCCGGGTTACAAGCGGACTCACTGATGTTCAGAGAGCTGCACATTTTTGGGTAGTAATCAGAGAAAGTTTTGGGGCAAACTGCCATTCGTTCAGGGCAAATGGAAGAGATATGATTAAAGCAATTGAATTACTGCGAGAGGCATCTGCAAGGCTCAATCGAGTTGTTATTGAACATCTGGACTTTGAACATTTGATTAAGAAGTATGACAGGCCAAAGGCTTTATTTTATCTTGACCCACCATATTACGATGCAGAAAAATATTATCCAGATAGATTTCAACCGGGGGACCATATTCGTCTCAAAGAGAGCCTGGAACATATTAAGGGAAGGTTTATCTTGTCTTATAATGATTGCCCGGAAATCAGAGAATTGTATGACGGATTTGATATTATTGAAGCAGAGAGGAATGACAATCTAGTCAGCAAGAATGGTGGCGAAAAATACAAAGAATTGATTATTAAAAATTATTGATACACTCTCCGGGGCCACGGACCGTCACAGGTTCGCGGTTCCTTTGATTTTAGGCCAATATAGATAATTTATGAATTGTATAAACAATTCAAGCAATACAGACATTTTGAACAAAAGGTACTGTGACGGAACAAATGTTCGAGCGGAGCTGACGAGCCCAAAGAAAACGTAGACTTTGAGAATTTTTTTGTACCCAGTTTGCTTTCCCGGGGGAGGTGGTGGATGGCATGGCAACGGCAAAAAAGGAGGTAATCCCGGAACGGCCGGGTTACGTTAAGACAGAAGGAATTGCACAGTTATTGGTTTTGACGCCACAACGAGTCAGAGACCTTACGAGGTCGGGGATTTTAAAGAAGCATAGGATTGCCCCGGGAGAAAGATACAGCATTGAGGAATCTGTCCATGCTTATATCAGTTATCTCAGGGACATGGCAAAGCCAAAACAAAAAGACAAGTCAATAGTTGATGCAGAAAAAAGGAAGGCACAGGCAGAGGCGGACTTAAAAAGGAGTAAGGCGGACATAGCAATGCTCCAGCTTAACGAACTTGAGGGAAAGATGCATCGGAGCGAGGATGTGGAAGCGGTTATGACAGACCTTGTATATGCGATACGGTCTATGCTTATCGCCTTACCGGGCCGCCTTGCAGTGGATGTATCTTCAGTAACATCAGCCCAAGAAGCTTCGGAAGTCATCAAGAAAGAAGTATATAAGATCCTGAACGAACTATCCGAATACAAATATAATTCGGAAGAATATGCGAGGCGGGTGCGGGAAAGGGAAGGCTGGACCATTCGTGCCGATGACGAAGAGGAATAAATCAGACGTTGCAAATCTGAATGCTACGGTTTCCTCTGCAGTCAAAAACTTCAAACCGCCTGAAGATTTGGACGTGGATGCATGGGCGGAGAAGTACCGCCGCCTACCCGCCGGAATGACTGCTGAAGCTGGTCCGTGGAGAACTGAAAGAACCCCATATCTAAGGGAACCGATGAAAGCATTCACGGATCCTAAGATACATAAAATTGTCATGGTCTCAGCTTCCCAGATTGGCAAGTCGGAGCTTGAGCTTAATATTATAGGTTACATCATTGCGCAAGACCCGGGGAGCATTTTATATGTGCACCCGACGATTGAAGATGCGAGGAAATTCAGCCGCCTACGTGTGGCGCCGATGATTAGAGAAAGCAGGGTGTTACGGGACCGAGTATCGGACATAAAGAGCAGGGATTCTGGAAATACCATACTACAAAAGTCTTTCCCTGGAGGAATGCTCACAATCACTGGCTCTAACAGCCCGTCAGCACTTGCATCCACACCAGCTCGCTACATAATAGGCGATGAGAGAGACCGGTGGGCCGCCAGCGCCGGAGCCGAAGGAGACCCGTGGGGGCTGGCTCAGGCCAGACAGGCCACATTTTATAATGCAAAGGCCGTCGAAGTATCAACACCAACAATCAAAGGAGCGAGCAACATTGAAACGAGCTATTATCTCGGAACACAGGAGCGCTGGTGCCATAAGTGCCCAGAGTGTGGAGAATACCACGAAATAGTTTTTGACAATATAAAATTCACCCCCGTATTTTCGAAAGTAAATGGAAAGAAAAATTGGAAGCTAAAGGACGGAGTGTCATGGTGCTGTCCTGGATGCGGATGTATCATCCCTGAAGGTGTGATGAGGAAGCAGCCTGCAAAGTGGGTTGCAGAAAACCCGGAAGCATATGAAAAAGGGATACGCTCCTTTTGGCTGAATGCCTTTAGCTCCCCGTGGACACCATGGTCTAAGATTGTATTAGAATTTCTTGATGCCAAAGACGATCCGGAACGCCTGAAGGTCGTTTTTAATACGTTGCTTGGTCAACTTTGGGATGACCGTGGAGACTTAGAGGACGAGGATACTATGTTGGCACGCCGGGAGGATTATGGTCTAAATGCGGATGGTACCCCGGTTGAGCTTCCTGATGGAGTGCTGGTACTTACCTGTGGTGCTGATACGCAGGACAACCGCCTCGAATATGAGGTCGTTGGACATGGGCACTACGGAGAAACATGGGGAATCGTTAAGGGATTCATCATGGGAAGGCCAGACACAGAGGAAGTATGGGAACGGCTTGACGATGTCATTGACCATGTGTATAAATTCCGCACCGGCCGCGGCCTGAAGATATCCATTACCTGCATCGACTCAGGCGGACATTTTACACAAGAGGTATATGAGGCTTGCCGGGCAAGGGTGCATAAAAGAGTCTTTGCCGTAAAAGGAAAGGGAGGCGATGGAATTCCGTTTGTCTCACCACCTACACGCGTGGCGATTAGAGATAATAAAAAAATCACCTGCTGGCTTTACATATTGGGCGTTGATGCTGGAAAGGCCTTAATCATGGGAAATCTGAAGGTTAAGGAGGCAGGACCAAAATTCTGTCATTTTAATCGGAACCCGGACGCTGGATTTGACCTTAACTATTTTAATGGATTGCTTTCTGAAAAATTGGTGCTCATACATACGAGCCGTGGTGATAAATGGTCATGGGAGAAATTACCCGGGCATAACCGAAATGAGGCGCTTGACTGTCGCAATTATGCGATGGCAGGGCTCAAAATTATTAACCCTGATATGGATGCGGTGGAAAGACGTCTCAAGGGGCTTGACGAGACGCCGAAGAGCAAGGCGCGCGGAAGTCCGGAACGCAGAAAGAAAAAGAATCAAACTGCACGAGAGCGTGTTTTTGATGACTGGTAAGGAGGTAAGAATGAAAACGCGTAAGGCGATTGAAAGCGAACTGGAAATAAAAAGGACCAGGCTTAATCTGTACTATAAGCGTGAGGCTGAGATGCTAGATAGAGGGGTGCAAAGCTATGGTATGGGAAGCAGGAATCTGGCCAGATACAACACGGATTTAGGCCAGATACGGATTGCCATTAAAGAATTGGAAGATGAGATAAAGGAACTTGAGGGAAATATGTCAGGGGGCTCGCCTCGCAAGGCAGTCGGCGTGGTACCGCGTGATTGGTAAGGGAGGTGAGCAGAATTAACTACGATAAAAAAAGAATGATGTATTTGCCAGATTCCGTCAGGTTTCAAAACAAAGGATATGGTGACGCTGGCGCAAGCTATCGCAAAAGGGCCTTAAAAGGTTTCTTTGCAGAGAGCGGTTCATCGCATGAGGACATTGATTTTAATAACTACACAATGCGGCAACGCTCCAGGATGCTTTACATGGCGGCGCCGATTGCGACATCGGCAATCAAGACAAATCGGACAAATGTCATCGGCGTTGGATTGAGATTAAAAAGTCGGCTGGACCGGGAGACTCTGGGATTATCCCCTGAGCAAGCCGAAGTGTGGCAAAAAACAACGGAACGAGAATTTGCGTTATGGGCGAGCAACAAACGTGCCTGTGATGCTACAGGGATGAATAATTTTTATGGACTGCAGCAGTTAGCTTTAATCTCCTGGCTGCTATCTGGAGACTGCGTGGGAATCATCAAGCAGTATCCAGTCACCCAGATACTTCCGTATGCATTAAGGATACATTTGATTGAAGCGGACCGTGTAGCCACACCAATTGGATCCGGCATTGGGCCGTCCATTGCTTATACCACTGGGAAGAATAAAGAAAATGGAAATGTTATATATGACGGCGTAGAAGTGGATGGAAACGGAATGGTGGTTGCCTACCATATTCGAAGCACGTATCCTTTTGAGATTGGCGCATCGAACACAGAATGGAAGAGAGTACTCGCATATCAGGAGCATACAGGACTGCCGAATGTGATACATGTGATTGACTGTGAACGTCCAGACCAATACAGGGGCGTAAGTTATTTGGCCCAGGCCATAGAGCCGTTGCTCCAGCTGAGACGCTATACGGAATCAGAGCTGATGGCTGCTATGATTGAATCCTTTTTTACCGCCTTTATTAAAACCGAGGGACAGGTGGACCGAAATCCATTCAATCCTGTTTCGGACGAGAAACCGGCCGGACCAGAGGAAGAAAATGATTACAGCATGGGACCGGGTCAAGTCAATATCATGAAACCAGGAGAGGATGTGACGTTCGCTGACCCAAAAAGACCGGCAAAGGGATTTGACGATTTTGCTTGCTCCATTTCAAAACAGGTTGGAGCGGCCCTCGAGATACCTTCAGACCAGCTTCTCAAATCCTATAACTCAAGTTATTCGGCAAGTCGTGCGGCTATGTTGGATGCATGGAAAGGATTCAAAATGCGCCGGGAATGGATAGCGGATGATTTCTGCCGTCCGATATATGAAGTGTGGATGAGCGAGGCAGTTGCCCGAGGTCGTATACAGGCCCCAGGTTTTTTTGAAAATCCGACCATACGGGCCGCGTATCTTGGAAGTGAGTGGCTCGGACCTTCACAGGGACAGCTGGACCCAACAAAGGAAATAACAGCCGAGATACTTGCCTGCAGCGAAGGGTTCTCCACGCATGAGCAGAGCACAATCCGGCTTAACGGCGGCCAGTGGGACGCCAATGTAGAACAGCTAAAGCGGGAAAACGAAAAGCTGGGAGGAGAGGATCCGGACCCACATCAGGAAGGCACACCAGGGAGCAGGCTGCACGATCCGACTAATGCGAAGCAGATGCACACAAAAGCATTGCGCAGCCTTGCTATTGCAGAACAGATCAAACAGGCTATAAAAGGAGGTCAAGGAAGTGAAGAAGCATAAATTGCGAATGGGAGCAAGCCCGGAACAGGGAATCCGGACAAAGGAAGCAAGGAAATTCTGGAACATGGCAAGCATCAGCGATGATGAGGGAGAAATCACCCTTTATGGCGATGTAATGAGTAAACAGCCAATTGACTGGTGGACAGGAGAGCCAAAACCAGGCTTTTATATCACACCAGAAGGCTTCATGGATGACCTGGCGGTCGTCAAGAATAAAAGCCGAATTACAGTCAAACTGAATAGCTGCGGGGGCGACCTTTATACAGGTATAGCAATCCACAATGCACTGAAGGCACTTACTGCTGAGATTAATGTGATAGTGGAAGGAATTGCAGCGAGCGCGGCGAGCGTCATCATGTGCGCAGGGGATAACGTAACGGTATATCCGGGTTCGTTAATCATGATTCACGGAGTCAGCGTTGTGCTTTGGGACAGTGTAAATGTTCAGGATATGGAACGGCTTATGAAGGGGATGGATGCCAGTGAGAGGGCGGTGGCAGAGATATATAGTGCCAAGACTGGAATGGATACGGAAACACTGCGCGGTATGATGGCAGATGAAACATGGATGACTGGAAGGGAAGCCAATGAGAAAGGGTTTGCGGATGCCCTCAATGAAACAGGAAAGAATCCGGAAATGAGCATGACAATGGACAGAAAGGTCCTGTATGTCAACGGAGTCGCCCATAATATTGGGGGGCTGCGAAATATACCCGGCACAATTCCGGTCATGAAAATGGTTCCAAAACCGCCGCATGCGGCGGGCGGAAATAGATTTACCGCGAGTGCGGGGAAAGAAGGAGGTAACAAGTTTATGACAATTGAAGAATTGAGGGCATCACATCCTGACCTGGTGATGCAGATTGAGCAGGAAGTCAGGACGGCCGAATCGGAATTGATTGATAAGGCGGTAACGGATGAACGTAATCGGATTCAGGAAATTGATTCCATCGCGGCCACGGTTCCGGATCCAGAAATGGTTGATAAGGCCAAATATGGAAAGGAATGCTGCACTGCACAAGAGCTGTGCTTCCGCGTGATGAAAAAGAGCGCGGAAGCGGGACAGAAGTTCCTTGAAAATTATGCAAGAGACGGAGTCGAATCCGGCACGAACACCGTTAAGGCGGCCCCCAATGGTGGAGCACCAGTGGATGAGAAGGAACAGGATGCAGCAGACATACTTGCAGCCGTAAATGCTTATGTGGAAGGTAAGGGAGGAAGCATCAATGGGAAGAAGGCTTGACAGTACGATAGAAACACCAAAGTATGATAATTTATTCAATGGGATTTATCCGCCGGCGGAACCATTTGTGGTGACGATACGCAAACTAGAAACACCGGCGGTTTTTAAACGAGGCACAGCACTTGCCTTAAGTGGAGGAACGGCCGGAGATAAAAAGATGGTTATGCTGGGGACAGCGGCCGCACAGAACGAGACACTGACGGCCAACTGTGTCCTGGCGGAGGATATTGAAGTAGGGACAAGTAAGGATGTGGATGCAATCGCATATCGTTCAGGACATTTTAACACTAATTGCCTTATTGCGGCAGAGGGGCACAGCATCAGTGCAGACGATAAGGAGGCATTCCGTACTGTTGGAATTCTTCTGTCCGACGCAATTGAAATTTGAGAAGGAGGAACATATTAAATGGCTGTTAATTTTTTTGACACACACACACTTTTAGCATCGGTGCAGCTTCTTCCACCGCTGCACACATTCCTGTTAGACAGATATTTTCCCACAAATGAAGCCAGTGATATTTTTAGCACGGATGACGTATTAGTGGAATACAAAAAGGGAAACAAGATGGCAGCTCCTTTTGTTGCCCCAAGAAAAGGGGGAATTACGGTATTACGGGATGGATACACGATGAAACAGTTCACCCCGTCCTATATTGCTCCGAAAAGACCACTCACACTTGATGAACTGAAGAAGAGGAGGTTTGGAGAAGCTCTTTATAGGAATCTGACTCCGGCACAGAGACAGGGAGCCATCATTGCCGCTGATCTTGATGAACTGCGGAACATGAACAGGAGAAGGAAAGAGGCCATGGCGGCCGAAGTCATTTTTAATAATGGCTGCATTATGAATGAATATGTCGATGACCTTCATAAATTCGATGAACGCGAGGTACGCTATTATGATGGCGAGTCTAATCCGGCGGTATATACTCCGGACGCAAAGTGGACAACCACGGAAGAATCAGGAAAGCAACTTCTGAGTGATGTGGCAGCAATGATATCCATGCTTACGAGCAGAGGATTGGACGCCACAGAGGTATTGGTCGCGCCGGATGTGGCTGATGTTATTTTAAACAATGAATGGATTATCCGCCTGCTGGATAACCGAAATTATAATATAGGCGGTATTGACCCGGCTGTTCTTCCAAGCGGGGTATCAAAAATCGCCCGCTTAAACATTAAGGGGCGCATGATAGATTTCCTGCTGTATGAGGATACATATGCAGAGGTGGACGGCGTGGTCAAACCGTACATACCTTCCGGAAAGATTGCGGTGGCTTCGCCTGCGGCAGGACGAACCGTTTACGGAGCAATCACTCAGGTGGAACAGTCTGATGGAGAATTCCACACATATACGGCAATCGATGTTCCGAAGTATGTCAGCGATGCTATCCATAATACACGAGAAATGATTCTGACAACAGCGCCACTATGTATTCCGAATAACGAGAACCCATTTATTGTCGCGGATGTACTGTAAAAGGAAAGGAGCATGACATATGGCAGAAATCAGAGTAATAAGAGGGGCGTGTGGAATATCCTATCTGGACGTGAATGGGGTGAAACGATATGCCGCTAAAACACATGAGGACGGCCCGTTTGAATACGATGACGCAAAGGCGGAAAGGCTTGTAGGACTGGGAGTAGCTGAATACACGAATATTACCGCCCAGGAAGCTCCACATATGATAATTGGACATCTGTCAAGGGAGCAGTCAAGAGAACGGCTGGAGACGATGAAGGTAGAAGAACTTAAGAAACTGGCATCGGATATGAATATAGACATTACAAGATGCAAGAAAAAAGCCGATGTCATAGAGGCTATCATTGCAATGACTTTAGAAATTGAGGGTGCGGAAAATGGTATTGATACAGGGGGGCCTGATGATACCCCGACCTTGGTCGGAGCTGAGGACTTAATCGTGGATGCATAGGAGGGCAGGATATGAGCGGGTTCAAGGAGATGGCGCTAAGGGATATCGAGGAAACATTCTTCAACGTGGATGAGTTCGGAGAGAAACACATCATTGATGGAAAGCCAATGACTGTCGTTGTTGATGGTTTAGAAGTGGTGGAAAGACAAAAGAAACAGTCTGAGCATGGAAAAATAGATGGGATATTCAGGAAACAAATTGTCTTATTCGTACGCAAAAGCGATTTTGGTCCATTCCCGCCAATAGGATGCAAACTGAGGATGGATGATAGTTATTATATGATAGAGGATGCCATCGATGAAGGCGGAGTATACAGCATTACCCTGGGAGCGGTTAAGTCATGAGCAAGTTTACAATAAGAATAAATGAAAACCAGCTGCAAAAAATTGAAAAGAGCCTCGATGGAATTAAGAGTCCCTCCGCAGCCATCAAGACAACCATTAATAATACCGCGAAGAGGGCACAAAAGCTATTAGCCGAGAAGGCCTCAAAGGAATATGCCGGACAGGTTTCTAAGAAAGGAGCCATTCTTACTTCGTCAACCATACTGAAAGCCGCAGCCGGGAACCTGACAGCTACCATAAAATTTAAGTCACCTATACATGACATAAAAGAATTTCATGTGTCTAGTCTCCAAATTTCCAGGACGTCATATCGTAAGGACGGAAAACGGAGCGTAAAGACAATTAAGGGGAATGTACTGAAAGGGAGCCCCAAACCTTTAAAGGGGGCCTTTGTAGTACAGTTTAAAAGCGGACATGTGGCCGTCGTCACCAGAGAACCCGGAACCCACATGGTAAAGAATCCAAGCAAGGAAAAGCTTAAAAAACTCTTGTCACCATCCTACAAGTCAATGATTGGGAGCGATAAAGTATATGGGGCCACAGAAAAAGAAATTGCAGAAATCATGTCCAATCAGGTGGAGCAAGTGATTTCTAAGGCATTAGGAGGAAAATGATGGAAACAAGAGCACAGACGCCACTGCTGTTTCAGCGGGCTTTAATGGAAGAAATGAAGGAACTGGCGGCAGGAATGATCTTCCATGTCCCAGGAAAGGAGACGATGGAGCCTCTGAATGTATATGGGCAGGCACTGCCGGTCCCAGGTATAAGGACGCATACGGCAGACTACGATATGGGGACCATGGATTATCGGGACACGGGAGAGGCGGATGCAGTATTTAAATGCCCATGGTGTCTTGTAAAAATAATGAACGGGAGCATACCAGAAATCAATGGGCCGCAACAGGTAGAGGTTGGGATATGTTTTGGAATTTACAATAATTCGGATAAGAACCAGGGCCACATGGAAATCCTTAATCTGATTCAACGGGTTTATGAGCGGTTTGCCGTCAATCCAATCCTAGCAGGGCAATATACCTGCCAGGGAAGTTTTGAATGGGCCTTGCAGGAAGAAGATACATACCCGTATTTTTTTGGAGCAATAGGGACCGTGTTTCAGTTTCGGGGATTTAGAAGGGAGAGTATATTTGTATGAATAAAAAGGTAACCATAGCAACGGAAGAGGATAAGAAGGTGACTGAATCCATGGCAGAAAGAGAGGAAGTTACATCGGAAAAAGACAATGGAGAAGCAGCTAAGAAACCGAAGCCTATGATTTATATGGGACCAAGTTTTAAGGGAGTGGCCCAAGGGACTGTGTATAGCAATGGATTACCTCCGGCACTGGAGGAGGCAGCGAAGGAACTCCCTGCGATTCGGGAGTTGATAATACCAATTGCTGATGTGGTAAAGGCCACCAAGGAATTGGCAAAGCCTGACTCGGCCATGAAGAGATTTTACTTGGCAGTCAAGGCCGGAAGGAAAGGAGAGTAACTGATATGGCATACAACCATAGAATTGATACAGAGGAACTGGATACACAGCTTGTTGTACCGGTGCAAGGAACATCCGGACTGCAGGTAGTGTTTGGAACTGCGCCGGTCAACCTGGCTGAGGAACCTGAAGCCGTGGTCAACACCCCAGTCATAATAAATAACATGCCAGAGGCACAGAGGTTGCTGGGGTACAGCGATGATTTTAAAGCATATACACTATGCCAGTCAATGGATGCCAATTTCAATATTTTCAACATCTCGCCGGTGGTTTTTATAAACGTATTGGACCCCAAGAGGCACAAGAAGACACTGACAAGTGGGGAGAATGTAATCAAAGTCACCGACAAAAAAGCCACCATAACAGAAACGGGGATTCTGATGGATACCCTTAGGGTAATGGATCAGACGGGGGCTGAACTGACAAAAGGAACTGACTATCTGGCAGAATTCAATCTGTCAGGCGGCGTTGATATTACGTTGCTAACCACGGAAAAGACAACAGCAGTAACAGGACTGAAAGCAGAGGCGGACCAGCTGGACCCAACCATGATAGACAAGGAATGCATCATCGGAGGTTATGATTCCGCTACTGGACGAGAAACTGGATTGGAAGTAATCAGGCAGGTTTATCCTAAACTGGGACTGGTTCCCGGTATCCTGCTTGCTCCGGAATGGTCGAAAATTCCGGAGGTTGCAGCTGTCATGTGTGCCAAGGCTGAACGCATCAACGGAACTTTCTCCTGTGAGGCTGCTATTGATATGGACTGCGGGACAACGAAACTTTATACTGCCCTAAAAGAAGCAAAGGAAGCTATGGGGATGAGCAGCCCACACGGAATCCTGCTCTGGCCTAAAGTGAAGTTAGAAAAAAAGCAGTATTCATATTCTGCTGTGTGGGCAGCTATGACGGCACGCACGGATGCTGAGAATGGTGACATACCTTGCAAGAGTCCGTCCAATGAACTTCTGAGAGTAAGCTCCACTGTGCTGGAGGATGGAACGGAAATCGTAATTGATACATCCATGGCGGAACTGATTAATTCGTTTGGAATTGTGACAGCCATCAATGACAATGGCTGGAAATCATGGGGCAACAACACCGCTGCGTATCCAGGGACAACAGACCCGAGAGACCGATGGATTAATTGCCGCAGAATGATGAACTGGTACAGAAACCATTTTATTCTTACATACAAGAATAAGGTCGATGACAACACCAACTACAGACTGATTGAGTCGGTTATTGATTCGGAAAACCAGTACCTGAATGGCCTGGCACCGGATAAGCTTGCTGGCGGATCCATTAGTTTTAATGAGGATGAGAACCCAATCCAGAGCATCTTAGATGGAAACATTGTATTCCACACAAAAATTGCCTTTTGGACGCCGGCGGAATTTATTAATAACCAGATAGAATTTGACCCGACAATCATTCAAAATGCATTAGGAGGTGAATAAGCATATGAAAATGAACAACATGGTGATTCCGGAGGTCGTAAACAATTTTAATGTGTACGACGGGGATGGCGATATCATGATTGGTATTACGGATGAAATGAGTTTCGCGGAACTGTCAAACATGGTGGCCACTATTACCGGAGCAGGAATTGCGGGGTCATACGATGTACCGGTCATTGGACATTACACTTCCATCACCCAGGAGATACCATTTAGGATTCTCTATGCGCCAATTCTAAAATACGCGAACCCGATGAAACAGGTGAGCATCAATGTAAGAGGTGCCATCCAGGTGACGGACAAGTCTACAGGGGTATCTGACCTTATGGGAATGAGGTATGTGGTAAAAGGAAGAAACAAGACACTGTCGCCTGGAAGTCTGAAACCTGGAAATGCCATGGGCTCAAAACTCAACATCGAAGCGACCTATATCTTATATGAGATTGACGGCGAGAAGCTGATTGAGATTGACAAGCTGAATAGTGTATGTGTAATCGGAGGGCAGGACCTGATGGAAAAAGTCAGGAAACTCTGCTAATGAAGGAGGAAAAGATGTTGGACGAAAATAAGAATATAAAGAATGAAGAGACCGCAGAGACGGCCTCTTTTACTGGGAATGAAAAAGGGCTGCTTGTCGTGAAACTTGGAGATCCATACATGTTTGACAAGGAAGAAATTACAGAAATCAACCTGGATGGCCTATTTAATCTCACGGCGCGGGATTTGTGTGACATTGACCGACAGATGATTGCAATGGGATATTTTGGTGCGCGCATGGAAGTGACGAGGCAGTATGCAATGCTGGTAGCAGCAAAGGTGAATAAGAAACCGTGGGAATTCTGCGAAGGGATGAAGGCTCGCGATTCCATCCGTTTAAAGGAGACGGTAACGGCTTTTTTTTATTTATTATAGGAAAGTCCTTGCTGAAACGAAGTTATGTAAACTAATGATTCTGCCAAAGGAGGGTATAGAAAACAGACGGTGATTTAGAACAGGTCGATATAGAACCCTTCTTCCCATCCATCATCGTCGAGGTCGTCATCTTCAGTTAAAAAGTAATGCATATCCAATAAATCAGAATCGGTCATATTTCTGACCAGTTTGGGTGTCATTCCTTCTGGAGGATTTTTGATGTATTTTTGTCTGAGTTCATCCA
>ERZ1106950.435-NODE-435-length-43369-cov-7.244286_pt1 | contig 43369 bp, 62 predicted proteins | sample MGYA00403675_ERZ1106950 | MGnify/ENA primary metagenome ERZ1106950 (study PRJEB35170, sample SAMEA104062410) | human gut metagenome | biome: human gut; feature: human-associated habitat; material: faeces | place: Denmark | collected 2012-06-13 ... | reverse complement strand
GTCACTCCGATAATCACGCTGACCAAAAGCACATAAGGCATCTTTAAAAACTGCAGGGCAAAAAAGCACATGATTCCAATAATCAGAGAATCCAAAAGCTTCCCGGTTATAAAACCTCCGAATACAGAGTGTGCAAAACGCACCTCGCTCACCAGCCGGTTGGCATCCTTAACCTTTAACAGGCTGTAGACAATCTTCTTGCTCTGAGCGGACAGCGTGTCCTTAATATTGAGAAAATACACCATGACAATGATGCCAATCAGTATATTTTTGACAACGGTAACCACGCTTAAGAGCCCGGTGGAAAGTTCACCGATGATTTTAGACATATTGGGCACCAGGTCCGTGGTCAGCCAGTTCTGGAATTCCGTGGCAGCCTGCTCATAAAAAGGCATGATTGTCTGTTCGATGGTGGGATTGTCCTCAAACATCTTCATGAGCCAGAGGCTCAGATTATTGATATTCTCACCCAGACTCTCCTGGAGACCGATAATACTGGTATAAATCTGCGGAATCACCATCCAGAACAATCCGCAGACAATGGCAACGAGCAGCAGCAGGCTCACCAGTGTCCCGGCGGCCTTGGCCAGGCTGTCTGCCGTGCGTCCGTCCTTAATGCAGCGTCTCAGTTTTTCCGCCGTATAGGCCCTGGTCTTGTTATAGATGGGCAGCATCAGATAGGCCAGCACCGCCCCGTAAATAATGGGCATCAATATGGATACAATTTTTCCCACGGCCTTTGAAACGATTTCAAACCGAGACAGGAAAAATCCAAAGGCAACGCTGCAGGCAACCACGGCCAGCGCAGTGGTGCCCCAGTATATATAATTTTTAAATCTTGGGTTTTTCATACATCTTTACTCCTATGTCTAAAGTATTCCGTCATTTAGGCAAGTCATTCACCCCTATATCATATCATAAGCTGAAACCAACAGCAATTAGGTTTTAAATTACAGTGTCTGTTCCGTAAAGATTTTCACGAAATCTTAACAGGGAGGACAAAGCGGGATTTTTGTGGTATGATATTCCTATCTTTGAAAAGAGGTGTTAAGACATGTCTTATATCATAAAAATGGCCCTGGACATCAAGGCCGGTTTTGAGCCTCCGGCTCCCATGACATCCCCGTTAGAAGCTTACTGTGCCATCGGAACCATTGCCGGGGCAATGAAGCTTGGGATGCCGGAGCGAAAGGATACGCTCTTTGAGATGCGGGACCAGCTGGATGCGGATATGGGGAACAGCGAGCCGGAGGACAGCCGGATAGCAAAAATTCATGCCATCCTTAAAGGCTTCATACGAAATGAGAATACCACGGACCAGATGATGGAGTACGTGACATACGGTTATGAAAATGAGAGGTGACACGAATGGGAGATGAAACAATGGAACATAAAGTGACTTTTCATATTGATGAGAATGCCAGACGGAGCCTTCTTCTTGGAAATGCGGACAATCTTCTCCGCGCTGCCGCAGATATACACATGACAGTGGAGGTTCCGGCCAATGGCCCTGCCGTACCGGGATATGCCCTTAAGCCGGCTTCCACGGATACCGCGGCAGCCATGGCTGATTTCGTGGTGCCTGTGCCCGCCGGCGTAATGGAGTTAATGGAGAGACCGGAACAGGGGTACTGTTATATTAAGCCGTAAATCCTTGTAAATCCGAAACGCCCTGCGAGACAACGCTACCGTGGCATTGTCCCGCAGGACGTTTCTCTTTTCACATATCTTCTCACATTCCCAGTATGGAATCCGTATCAGGGCGGATGATGTTCCAGGTGGAAATCAGGGCCTCTTTTAGCTTCTCCTCCCCCGCGAACTCCATCTGTCTCTTCAGAGCATATGCTGTCTTTTCTTCCGGCGGCATTACGTAGTAGTCGCTGTCATCCCGGTATGTATCGCTTAAAAGAATATAATTTCTGGAAGGCGGCCTCCGGTATGCAATATCGGCTATGGACCACTGTACATGGTATCCCTCGCTGTACACCTTATTGTAGTCCACAAAAATAATAATGTCTTCCTTCTTATCGGTCTGGTACTTTAATGCCTCTATTCTCATAATCCCATCCTCCCTTGCAGCCGCCGGCTCCACCCTCCATCCATTGCCCGTGCAGATGTATTAATTAAAATCTACCATACCACCGGGTATTTTTCAATGTAATTTACAGGGTTGGACTTAACGTTACAGAAAGATGAATTTTCAACAGTATTATCTCTGTTTCGTCACCAGATAAAGCCAGGGAACATTCAAAAAAAGCAAAAAAAGAAAAACCCTGCGGACACAAGGTTTTTTCAATCAAGCCACTGGCCGGACTCGAACCGGCGACCCACGCATTACGAAAATCTATTTTAAGTTTGAATGATTATCAATTTATCTTGTTTTTCCTTAAAATACGTTGTTTTTCATGCCTTCATTTTTTCTATTTTTCATTCTTTTTTGCTTTGTTTTAATTTGTGTAGTAGGATTTTAGTAGGATATGGGTCACCGGCTAGCGGTTTACTATGGGGTGTGTATCGCTTTTATAATTATACATTTTACACTATTGCTTCTTTGCATTCTCCTCTCTCTCTTTTTCTTTGGCCGCTTTTCTCCAGCTTGAATAATCAGTTCCGCTGTATATATTTTTTCCGTCCACCCTCAGTACATTTAATTTTGCCTGGATTGCTTCATATTCTTTACGGTTCCCCTCCAGATATGCCGCTATCCATTTTTCTTTATAGGACCGCGTTATGGATGACTTAATGCTACTTATGGCCTCTGACTTTGTTTTCCCGGCTTTGGTTTTGCTGTCTATGATTTCAGCCGATATCGCTTTAAAGGCGTTCAGGCTCTTCACTGTATTGTCTACTTGCTCAACTGCTCCGAGGATATCTCTTGAAGAGTAAATGCTCCATTCTTCTTCATCCTCTTCCCCAGTCAGTATCTCACCATACAGTTCATCCGGATCCGTTTTCGCCTCTGCCTCCCAGTCTATCTCTTCCCCTGTACTGAACTGATTGATTCTGGAATCAATCACGGAAGTTACCAGTTTTCCGGCATATCCCTCTGCGATTAGTTCACCAACAGCCGCTTTGTATGCTTCTGTATCAGCTTCCATTTTGGCCTGTGCTGCGGTTTCAATCCTTGGGTCTATATAATCTTTTGAGATAAGTTCTCCTTTTATGAGGGACTTAATTTTATTGCTTATGGTTTCATTGTCGATCTCCGCTTTGTTTAAATCGGTCTTGATCCGCTTCTGTAGATCCTTATCACCGTTTCTTTGGGCTTCGATCATCATTCCTGCATATAGATTCAAGTTATCTTTGCTCCCTATGGCATATTTTTGCTTTAACCACGTATAGTCTACTGAATCGCTCCCATGCTCATTAATAACCGTATCTACAATCGCTCTTAAATCCCTAGTTGCACTTTTTACTGGTGAACCAAACAGTTTACTACCACTCTGAATCACGTCTATTATAACTGCTTGTGGTGTTAAGCTGCTTTCTCCATCAGCAAGCTTTTTCACCCGGTTTAAAGCCCTGGCTAAATCCTGATAAGCAGCAACATCTGGGCGGTTTGGGGTGTATCCATCAATTAATATTCCGTACGCATCTTTCACATAAGGGATACTGTTTATAAGATTCATATTGTCTTTGAAATTCCCCCATACATTATCCCAATATTTTTCCATCCATTTCTTATCCCTATCATCATCTCTCATTGCATCCTGGATTGCTGCGGCCATTGATGTAACCAGGGCAGCTGCGGTATATACAGCGACCGCTTTAGCCATACGGCCTTTGGCGCCTTTCTTCCCTACGGCAACATCAGAGGCAGCTCGATAGAGCATATTATATGTTTTGAGTGGTTCTGCCATGAATGCAGTCAACATCTTATCCGAATCACGTTCGCTTCTCATAATCTGGGTTCTGTGCAGTACTGAATCCACTACCTGTGTTTTGTCAATAACCTCGCTGAATCGTTTCCCTACCTCAGCATAAAACGCTTCGGTACCAACAGACAGATCCGGGTGTCTGTCCATACATTCAAACTCACATGCTCTCCACAGCCTATTCCATGCGAGCTTATCACCTTTTTCAGCGAATATCATAAATGCATTATTGATTTTCTGCGTTTTACTATCTGTCTGGAATAATACATCCTTTATCTGCCTGCTATTGTCCATACGATAGAATCCCCAGTCTTTCCACTGAGCAATTGGTGCGTATTTACACATAATGTCCCACTGGTCTTTCCTGGTCATCGTAAGCGCGCCTCTGCTCAAATACTTAGCATCTATTTCCATTGATGCTCTTATATAGGCTGTCGGTTGCTGCAAAACTACTCTAATGTTACCCGCAACAGAAGCGACCTTCATATTTTGTGACAGTTTGTCCCAGAGATTCTTGTCTTTATTAAGGCTTCCGTTAATATCCGCTATCAACTTGTCAATATATTTGTTCCCTTCTTTTCCGTAGGTGCGCTCTATTTCCTCCTTTATACTTTTTCCATCTGCCGCGTTTCTCATATCCATATAATTGAATACTTTATTAAGGTCTGATAGAGGAATCACATAGGCATTGTATGTGCTCATTTGGTCCACTTGCCTCGAGTATACATCGAATATATCTTCAATCACGATAGGTTTATTCGCTTTTTCCACGGTACTTTTTGTGAATCCAAGGTTTTTGATAGTACTCTGCTGGTTTTTTAAGTTTCCCTGCTCCGTATGAATATGATTATCATATACTGTAATTGGAAAATAATTTCTCGCTGTATATTTCATATATCCGTACATCTGCATACTGACTTCATTTCCCCACGCTGCACAATCATCTCCCATAAATCGCTGCATCCCGTCAGCCAATGCTTTTTGTTCTGGTGTCAGAGTATTAATAATCCTTGCTATATCTGCCTCTGTCACTTTGGTTTCTCTGTATGCCTTTTCTATTTTTGGCAATATCAGCTTTCCATCTTCGATACGCATTTTACCCGCCCTTGGAGCTGATATAATGCCTCCCGTACGTTCATACATGTGAGTGCGCGCCTGGTTTCGCTTGTTCAATTCATATAATGACATTACTTGAGAAATAGTAAGCTCAATTGTCCCTCCAGACGTCTTATATTTACCCGACTTTGCCTCTGGTCCAGTCCATTCTCTCAACGTCTTATATGATATTCCATTATCCCTCAACAGCTTTTCCACATGGTCCTGTGCATTCTTAAGTTTTATTGTCTTTTTGTCCAGTCCTTCCCGAAGGGAATTGTAAAGAGATTTGAAGTTATCACCCAGTTTTCCAAACATAGTCTGTGCATCCAGCATATCATAATTCAACATTTTATCAGCCGGCCCGATTACTCCCAGATATTCTGAGTGGTTCTTTCGGTCCTGTAAATCGTTAAATATGCCTTCTGCAAGAATGCTGAGTTGCCCGGAACGTTTGTTACTCTTTAAGGTGTTGGCCTCCGTGATTGCCTTTTTCATAGACAACACGACCTTTTTTAGTTCTTCCATATGGTAAACATCCAAGTTGTCCAGTTTTTCCACGCCTTCCGCTTTCTTTGCAATTGCTTCAATCCGCTCAACAAGGTCTGGGTCTATCTCCATATAGAACTCTCTTCCATCCTTCCCACGAAGGATACCATTTTCCTTTATAATCTTTTCAAATGCATCTTTTGCATTCCTCCAAGCCGTGGTGCGCTGGGTAGGTATCCCGTTGTTATTCAGTTCATTAGATGAAAAATCAATATTGGAAAGAAATTCTGCCACAACGGTTCTAATATCCTCCGGGATATGTTTTGTATCCGTGGGTTTTAACAGCCAAGTCTGCATTGTCTTTGCTTCCTTAATGATTATTTTCTTGGCTTCCCTGGCTCTCTGATTCTCTCTCACTCGTTTTGTCTGCTCACGGTTTTTCTGCTGCATTGCCGCCAGAGCCTGATTCTTTTCATTTCTGAGGTCATCCATCTTCTTTTTATAATATTCCTTCTGTTCCCTCTGCTGGGTTGCCGTCAGATTTTTATACGCATTAGCAAGCTTTTGAATCTCCTGTATATTCTCCCTACGAACCCGGTATAGGTTGTCCTCATACTGCTTTTTCAGATTGTTCTTATACTCCCTCATTTTCTGAGAGTACTCCCGCCTCACCTTCTGTATCTCCGCCTCTTTACGGTCCGCAAATGTAGGTTTTTCCTGACGTACGTCAAAGTAAGATTGCAAGATATCCTGCCCTACCATATAGGCCATTTCATCCAGGTTGGCCTTATACGGATTTTGTACCTGTATTTCGGTCTGTTCCAGCGCATCCGCGATGGCAACTAGCTGGTCGGCCGGATGGGTAATATCTTCCGGGAATAATTCTGGATGTAGTGCTGACAATTCTTGATACAAGCTGTCTACCGGTATTCCATCGTTTCCCAATTTCATCCTGCCAAAATTACGCTTCCTAAATTCGTTATATCCGCCCGATACCGCCATGTCTGCCTTGTCCTGTTCAGAAATCTTAATCTTGGTATTTTTTATCTGGTTTCTGACATCCTTATACTGTTGTGTCATTTCCGTATCAACCTGCCTGGATTGCTTTAGGATGCCCTTTGCAATACTCGTGACGGCTTCTGTTAACTGGGCGCTGTCCACATGTTCGGCACTTCGGATATATCCATACAACTTATCCAGATTTTTTATAAGTGTTTCTGGTTTGTAGGTGCTGTTATATTCTCCAAGCAGTCCTTTTGCCACTTTTTCCACATCACGCTGCCTTACCTCGTTTTTGGGGGTAAGCGTAAATTGTTTCTCAAGGAGTTTATTAGCATCTCTCAAAGCCTGATTTTCATCCAGTAACGCCTCTATATGTCTATCTGTTTCTGCTCTATCTACATCTTCCAACTGTAATCTTATTTTCTCCGGCTGGTTTTCTCCGTTGACATTCATCAGCTTATTGAGTATACTGTAGATAGGCGGAAGAGTGTAAGTGTCGCTCCGTGTTTTGCCTCCTTGGAGGTCCGGGGTCTTGAACGGCATAACACTCTCCGCCTTTGTTGTGTGTACTTCATGCAGATACATTTTATTATCATCTAACAATTTCACAACTGCCAATCCATAATATTTCCCAGCATACTTTCCCTCAGAAATATTTACCTTAGCTCCTATCACGGCTGAATCATAACCCCTGTTTTTCCAGTTCTTTTTATAGTCCAATACATAGCCGTTTTTCAATATATCCGGAACAGCTGCAAATGTAATTGCCTTTGCCCGTCCTACTCCATGGCCTATATCATCCTTTACGCTATCTCTATCAAGATATATGTCTCCTACTACTTCATTGTGCACTTTTCCTCCGATTGACTTATAAAAATCAGAAACTTGGGTTACAAGGTCTTTCTCGCCCTTTTCAAATTCGTTTCCTGATAAATCCGCTACCGAATCCATTTCTCTGACCTTTTCATAATTCTCTTCAATGTTTTCATCTGTCACCAATTCTGGTTTTTCCAAGGCGTACTGTTCCTTCTGCCCCTCTGCCTGTCCCTGTCTGTCTGCTTTGTATGTTTCGCTGGCGTCTGACAGTGCATGCATCCAGGCGTCTCTGGCATCCTCATAATATCTCAGGTCCTCTTCCAGTCCCTTTGCAGCTTCCCTGGTGCTTCCATTCTTCATCAGCTGTTTGATGGAATCAACCACATCACTCAGGAAATCCACGATTCTCTGTGCAATTGTTTTGTCCTTTTTGGCAATAGAATCAATAAACTTTGGGTCATTAAAGAACTTCTGCGTGGCGTCCGCCACAACCTCATCCATGATTTCCTCCCGTGTCAACTCCTGTCCGGCCTCTGCGTACCTGTTTTCATAGCTCTCCATGAGGTTTTCCAAGGATGTGTTTTCCGATTTCATAACGGCTTCCACGGCTATCTCTGTATACAGCCTATATCCCTTTGGTGAATACTTCTTGATATGGTGTGTCAGTTCATGGGTAAGGGTTCCGTTAAAATCGTTGCTATTAATGGAGATAGTGATTTCTCCATTTCCATAAGAGCCGGCCGCGCTGGTCTGTCCCAACCCATCCACCAGATTGATTTTTAAACCGGTCATCTTTCCTATGTGCTCTGCCACTTTACGCTGCGGAGTAGTTGCACTTTCCGATACAGTTCCCAGCCCTCCAGTCCTTGGAATTCCCTGGGGAACTGTTTTTGGCTGACCGGTTTTCAGGTCTATATTGTTGTCCATGTTGTAATCCTGCGCGCCGGCTTTATATGCATCCACAAACTGTTCATTTGTCAGTACGCTCATAATGGCCGAGCGTTCTGCAATATCCATGCTCACGTTATAGTAACCTGCATCATAGGCACGCCCAAAAGCTTTATTGTAGGCAGACAGCTCAATGCTTCCGTCATATCCTTTCTGTAATGCCGCCTGGCCATTCTTCCCATATGGCTTTCTATATGCTTCTGTCTGGTTCTGAATAATGGAAGGTCCTGCGCCGCCTTCCTGGCTTGGCACATGATTATGGGCCATCTTCTGTGTTGGTTCAGTCTGGTTTTGAGCTTTGGCTTTAGCCTGCTCTTCCTCTGCTACGTTATACTGATATCCCGCTATCTCTTCTGGCGCATTATAAGGCTTATATTCGGCTGCTTCTGGTTCTGTGGATGTTTGTCCATCCTCTGCTGTTTCTTTGGCCTGCTGGTCATTCTGGATGTTTTCCCGGGCTACTTTTTCCTCGTTATGGCGCATGGTGCTTTCCATGAACTGCTGGAACCGTATCGCATACTCTGCCTTCTCACGGTTAGAAACAAATTCCTTGTTGGCCTGTCTGGCCGCGTATTCCTCTGCCATTTGCTTCAGCTCAGATGCTTCCTGGTAATCTGCCGGGTCTGCGTAGCTTTCCGGCTTAATATCTGACAGTCCGTTGACATAATCACGATAATCCGGGTTGATGCTCTTTCCATATTGGTTCAATGCATGGTTCTCTTGCATTAATCCTAGCGCCTGTCCCCCACCACCCATGATTCCACCAGATAATGCACCACCCGCCGCAGATATTCCAATATTTGACAAAAAACTTTGAAAAGCTTTTTTCTTTGCCGTTTTCTTGTTCATTCCCATATTTACATAATTTTCATATTCCAAATTATACTGCGACAGGTTGTCCATAATTACCTGGTCCGAAACAGCGTTTGCTATTTCAGTAAATCCTTCTTCTGAGCCTTCAGTTACAGCCTGTTTCCCCATATTCTTAAGAAATTCTCTTACGCTTTTAGCCGGATAGGTCTTTAATTTTTCCCATCCTTCCAGAGAATATTTTTCGAAGAACGCCTCTGCTCCTGCATTGGCTATTCCCAGAGCAATAGCCTGCCTATTACCTCCCCCTCTCCGTATTGCATCTCTCGTTCCTGACAGCCCCGCTCCCCCCGCTGCCGCCATAAGTCCTAAATGTCCCATCGGAAGTCTTGCCAAATTCTCAGTCATAGATAGACCTGTACCAATAGCAAAATTCCTTAATCCTTCATTTGGTATTACCTTCTTTACTGTTTCATTATTAGTTACTCCAGTCCTAATACCTTCATTTATTATGGCTGAAGCATACATGGGGTCATTTGGGTCTAACTCTTCTTGTTTTCCCAACATACTATTAACTCCGTATTTTGCGAGAATAGTTGGATATGCCACTCCTCCTCCTAATGATGTTCCTGCATCTAACGCCGTTCCTATTACCGGATGCTCCTGCGCAAAGGATGCCGTATTTTTTTTCATATCCTCTGCACTTCTTCTATTCAATTCAGCATTCAGCGATTTTATGTAATTAGCCGCTGACTCAGGACCATATTTCCCATTGATGTAATAGTACACATTTTTTTCGTTTTCCGTCATATACCTATTATTGGCCTGAGTTGCATTTCTTACCGCCATGCGGTCTTTATTAAAGTAGTCAAGCGGTGTATAAACAGCATATTCTTCAAAGACGTTTGCCTTGTCCTTTCCGGCTTGTACATTCTCATTAAAGTCTGGCTCTTTATTCACGTCCATATACCGTTTAAATTGATATCCATCCTGGTATCCTATTTTATTCAGTATTCTTTTTGCTGCTTCCCGCTCCTGTGCATCCTTTTTCCTTCTGGCAGTCGCTTCCCGTGTTCTTTCCTCAATTGCATCCCTATTTATTTCGTCCTGCATGATAGCTGCATAGGATGTTCCTCTGCTTTCGTGATTTCCAGACAAATAAGAGGACAATATCGGTGTTCTGCTCTGTGGAAGGTGCGCATACTCTTTGGCCGCCTGTTCTCTGTCAGCACGGAAAAAATCAGACTTTTCTTTCGAATGGTCAACCTGTACCTTTTGTACCTTTTCTTCATTTAAGGCGGCTCTTCGTTCTGCTGCATACTGCTCTGCAAAATCTGATAAATGGCCTCGATAACGAGTCTCTTTGTCATCACCATACACCGAATAAGTTCTTTTATCTATCTTTTTTTCTCGGTTTTTACTATAACCGGCAATTTGCTTCTTACGTCTTTCAAGCATATCTTCTACGCTTGCAGATACCTTCCTTGGATTTTCAACCGCCGCCACATCTTCATATCCTTCTATTCCCCGGTCATTCAGCAATTGCTTAACTCTCTGTGAAATCGCCATGGTCTATTCCTCACTTTCTGTTCATCATACTTAAAGCATACTTAAGCTTATTTTCATCCGAATAGTTATACCCCAAATTCTTCATGTTGTTATTTTGGGCCGCCTTTACCATCTCTTCTGACATCACATTATTATCAATCAAACCATTCTTCACAAGATATGCATACTCTTTGTTTGCAGCCGCTATTCCCTTACTACTTCTAATAATATCCAAATACTGCTCTGCTTCTGTCTCTGTAAGTTTGCCCTCTGCTGAACTTGCCTTTTTCCCTCCGCTTGACTTTTTCCCTCCGCTTCTGGAAGCTGCCAACTGCTGCTGTTTCAGGGCATAATCCAACGCATCCTGCTGTTTCTGGTAATCAAACTGTGTCTGCCAGTTCTGCTGCGCCAATGCATCCTGTGTTTTCTTGTATGCGTATTCCTCTGCCCAGCGCTGGGCATCCTAGTTGTACTGATACTCTCCAAAGTCCTGCGCATATGTACTATCATACCGGCCGGCATAATAATTAAGGTCGTTGTAGTAATCGTTGACCGTATCCCTATACCTGCTATAGTCAATGCTGTCCTGGTTATTGACCATTCCAAGCTGGTTATACAGTTCCTGACCTTCGTTAAGGTATTGCTGATACACCCTATCATAGATATCCATGGTCTTGTCTCCCAGCTGGCTCATGTAGTTATCATATGCCTGCTGGCCGGCTGCTGTGGCATAGGTCGATCCATATCCGCCTGTCATTCCGGATATGTTACCGATCGTGTCACGCATGGCCTTGTTTCCCTGCTGCATATACTGTTCCCTGAAATTTTTATATAAATCCGTATCATACACGCTGTTGGGGTCGAATTGCTGCCGGTTCAGGATGCTGTTTACAATGCTGTCTATCTGACTGTCGTACTTGCTCACATAGGCCCCCGGTTTATCGTCCTCCAGGTCGGCCAGCTTATCTGCATAGCTGTTTACTCTGTCCGATGGCGTATACTTCTGGTACTGGTATCCAGTCAAGTACTGGCTGTTTTTGTTTTCGGCACTTGCATTGTTTACTGGCGTTATGGTTACATTACTTCCTGTTGTTGCCTGATTGGTTGCCTGTGGACTGGCTGCACTTCCTTTACTTCCGCTTTGCAATGCCCTCAACAGGTTTGTGTTCTGGGCGGCTGTTCCGGCATAGTTGGTAATTCCATACTGGCTTGCGAGATTTTTTCGATTGTTATAGGAGCTGTCCTGTCCTTTGCTTTTCAAATAATCGACAATGCTTGCTACTGCCATATTATTTTCCTCCTTCCTCTTCTACTTTTTCTCCGTTGGTCAATATATTGTTTATGGATAAAAGAAAATTCGCCTGCTGTATGCCTTCCACCCGCAGTTGATTTAACAGCATCAGAGCCATATTGATTTTTTCTTCTTCAAATGCAATCTTTACCATATATTTTCCTCCTTCATTCGGTTTATTTCCTTTTCCAGTTCATCCAATTCTCTCTGTTGGGCCCGGATGGCCCCGGCATACAAAACACTATTTGTGCTATACGGAATTGATAGATATTCTCCTCCATGGTCCACCAATGGCAGGTCTGTACCCAGTCTTTTCTGGATTTCGTCTAAATCCTGGGCAATCTGTCCCATTCCTCTCTTTCCAGAATCCTTATAGGTAAATGTGACTGGTCTGAATCCCAGGACAAGCGCAAGAGCTGTCTGGTCAGGTATCTCCTCTATGTTTTCTTTTAAGCGCCGGTCAGACCGTTCCGTCAGAACCTCGCAGGATACATCATAGGTCGCATTTAGATATCGGCATGTAAGGGAACCTTCCACATTGGCATTTCCCGCAATACGCATATAGTTGGAGTACAACAGCCCATTAACGCTTATCTGTCCGGAATAGGTAATTGCCTTGGTAGTAACAGCGCCGCTTTCGTTTACAATAAAATTGTTATTGATGTTGATGGAACCGCCATTAATGGTCCCGGAAAACTGAGCGGTTCCATCCTTGTATAACTTAAAATTGTTACTGTCTATGATAAGATAACCGCTCTTGAATGTGATAGTGTCCGTGGTGGCAGATATCTCTGCACACAGTTCTCCTGCGCTTACCTTCATAGAAATCTCACCATTTAGCACTCGTATTCCGGTTTCCAAGTCATTTTTCAGGTCCTTGAATTGGGTCAGAAATCCATCCATAGTAACCTCAAGCTGTGCAATGGTTGTATCCGTCTCCTGATACTTCAAAAGCGTTTCCTGCGTGAAGTTGTCCTCTGGCGTAAGGTTTCCCAGGGTATATTTCAATTCGCGGTTCAGCAACCGAACATAGCTATATACCTTCTTAATATCAGGATTTTGACCGCCCACTGCCGGCACGTTAAAGCTTGACATGGATCCGCTCCTTTCTTTCCTTGATTTCCCGCTTTATTGCTCCTATCCTCTCTTGGTTTTTCTGAATTGCTCGGGTATAGATGGCTCCATAGCTGCTGTATGGGAGTTCCAGGTGTTTTCCATGTCGTACAACCATCGGAAGGCGTCCTGCCTCTGTTTTACGATATAGATTCTGGGCAATACAGCCAATACCAGCCCGGCCGCTATCAATAAACGTGTATCGCGTTGGCACGATTGCCTTTAATGCTTCTGTCGCTTCCTGGTCAGATATGGGTTCAATCCATTTCTTACACCGTCTGTCTGATGTCTGGTGCACTCTTCTGCATGTAAGGGTTTCCGATATATAAGCATCAGCGCATGCTATGTTTCCTGTAACCGTATTTATTCGGTCATCATCGTTGTATACGTCCAATTCATAAGCATATATTCCATTTGGAGGGTTTAATGTTTCCGTTGTGAATGCCCCGTCTACATAGCAGCTACCATCTGGATACACGATAAATTTCCCACCTATGTTGATTGATCCGCCTATAATATCCCCTGAAAAATACGCATTGCCCGCTTTATCCAGGGTCATGTTTTGAGCTTGTATGATGACCTGTCCTGTCTTAAGGGTGATGTACTCCCCGTACAGCTCCATCCGTGACAGCATGGTATTTACCACGTCCCCGGAATCTACCAGGAGCGATATCTTTTTACGGGTTTGTTCCAGGCTTGTATGCATCCCGGTTTCATAGTCCAGCAAATCAATGGTCAAGGCGTCTTTGCTGAAGCTTATTTCTCTAGTTTTATTCTTTCGACTATCCAGGACCTTCATGACTGAATTATCCATATTGTCCTCCAGGGTCAGATTCGACAACGTATATTTTAAATCCCGACTGAAGCGATACAGTTTACTCATGACCTGGCTCATATCTGTTTCGTCCTGGTCCAACACCAGTGGTTTAAAAACTGCCATGCCTCTCACTCCCATAACCTACATATTTACCTATAGCAATCAACGTAGCCGCCCCTCTGCCCTCCAGGCGATACCGGTATTTCTGGCACCGGTGTGGAATCACGTTGAGGACATAGGTACGATATGAAGCAGCCGTATAGGTGTATACTTTCTCCCAATCCTTCTGTTCATCATATTGTAGTAGAATATCCACCTCTGTCCCTGGCTCCATTTTCATATTGAACAGAAGGCGCTTCAGATACTTAAACTCAACGCTTCCGTCCAGCATATCCCCGCTTTCAAGGATCCACTTTATTTTCTCTTCCCGGTTTCCGGCCACGGTTGAAAGATTTCCGTCTATGTCGATATAGTACAGTTCACCTTCTCCATACGACATAAACCGTACATGCAAGCCGTCCTCCTTGTGCCACAAGTTTTTTTCCAGGTCAAACACATACATGGCCCATTTTCCATTCCGCTTCAAGGAGGCGTAATACTTTCCATCATACTGCCCGGCCACGCCCTGGGATACTCTGTAGTCCCCTATGGCATCTGATATGCTGGATGGATTGGCACCGTCATAGCTGCATATGCAGTTACGGGCCGCGTATATTAATGTCTCATCAACCACACAAGCCGTGTTTTCACAGCCTTTTGCAATGCCTCTGGCCGGGCTGACAGTTGTAATCTGAAAATTACTTGGCTTATCACCCATGATGGTGTGTATAGCGTCCTCCTTAAAAAACAGAACGTATCCAAGATGGGACAGACAGCCGGTGAAATCTCCATCACTTCCCACGGTCGCCGCGTAGGAATCCGTGCTTATCCCTTCAAACGCATTCCAGTTTGCCGGATCTCCCAACTTACTTGCGTATATTTCATGGTTTTTACTTGAGCAGCCCCAGATCCGGTTTCCATTCTCACAGATATAATCCATATCGGGAACCTTCCGGCTGATGGTGAGGCCGGATGGTTGGCTGAATGATTCGGATAGGTTGCCAATAATTACGAGATAATCGTCCGCCTTTTCCTGTATGACCGTGGTTTTATTGAATGTATCATTTGTGCATCCCGTTATCTCAACTCCATCAAATTGATGGAATGATTTCCCTATACCTGTGCAACTGATTTTGACCATGGTCGACCCCTTTGTGGTCTGTGCAAATGTGGCTGAGGATGTTTGTGACCATTGCGTTTCCAGTCTGGTCAGTTCCTCGGTTGAGGTGTTATACATTATCTTATCCGGAAAAATAACCAGGAACGCGCCCAATCCCACTATCTGTTTATCCGTGCTTGTCACATCTGCAATCTTTTTATCCTTGTAATACAACTCTGTACCGTCCACATACGCCAAGCCGTTTTTATAAAACAGGCCGTGAGGCGTTGTCAGGTTCTTGATGATTTTTCCCCTGGGCTTCCGTGTAGAGATGGCCGGAAAATCATCGGAGGACATGTTCTGCATGTCGGCAAATTCGTTTTCGCTTATGACCGTCCCCGTATTCAGTCCCAGAAAGTTACCTATCTGACGGCTGTTTTCTTTTGGGGCCATAGTCAGGAATGGCAATCTTCCCATGGCAACCTCCTAAAATCCTGAAAATGACGCGCCACGCTTTGGCATATTCTCTCGCCGGAACCATGCCGCATACGCATCATATGCGCTGTTGTACATAACCACATCATTGTTATACCGTTCTGTTTCCTGATTGTGATAGTCAATTTTAGAAAGCATGTAATGGATATACACGTCTTGGAAACGCGTCGGTATGGTTAGCTCCTTTTCCGCGTCCAAGTCATAAGACAACGGTTTAAATGTCACATTGTAGCCCTGTGCCCGGTTCACTATCTCTTCAATCACCTGGCCCTCTATCTCATTGAGCCATCCCATCATGATATCCTCACCGTATTGGCGTCCTCTCAGCCGGATGATTGTTTCTATTAATTCCCCTACTGTCATTTCTTCCCCCTATTCTGCCAGGCCATATGTTTGCAGGTCCGGCATGGTGGTATCCCACTCTTTTACCCATTCTCCTGAACCATTTACCCAGCAATACATTCCTGGAGCCGTTGATTTCACATACACATTCTTTGCTATTTCCCCTGTCTTTGTTGCATAATAATGTTTTCCCTTGACTTCAAACCATTGGGCCGCCAGCATGGCCCCGTCATCCGGGTTCATGTAGTACCATCCCTGTTCATCTGACCCGAACCATCCCGTTGTCATTGTCCCAGCACCATCAAATACAAACCATTGAGCCCCAGCCGCGGTGTTGATAAGCTCCCATTCATCCTTGATGTATGCGCCATACCGCAAGTATTTCCAGCTTCCGTCTGGCTGTTTCTCCCACCCGGTCTGTGTTTTCTCCATGTGCTGGCGGCAGGCTTCGTATGCGCACCATGATATAAACTGCTGACACCAGTACGCAGGCGTATAACCATACCACTTTCCGTACTTTGTATAGTTTTTATCTCCTGGATTTCCAGTCTTACTATCCAAGTTTTTATTGCTTTCCTTCTCGATGTATCCCAGTTCGCCCTCCAGTACGCTGATAAATTCATCCACCGTACAGGTATCCATACTATACATGGGGCGCCCGAATCCATTGATTTTTTGTGTTCCTCCCACTGCATCAAAGGATGCTTTATAGGTATGCCGGGCGACGCATCCTCCATTACGGTCCCCTGCGTTTCCCGATGATGTGTTTCCCTCAAACGTGACAAACTCAAATGTCCGGTTCTGGTAATCGGTTTCGACTACCGCGGCAGCACCCACATGCCCGACACGGCCCAGAGATGTATAATAGAAATAGACGATATCTCCCCTTCTAGGTACAGAAAACCATCTGCCTTTTTTGGTGAAATAAGACTTTCCAGTAGGTGTGTACTGGCTATAATCGCCACATAACAGTTTCTGCCCTCTTGCGTATGCATTATCAATCATAATTTCCTCCTTATGCATAAAAGGGGAAGCCCTCTGCCTCCCCTCCTGTTGACTTGTTACATATTAGATTTCGGACCACCTCCGGCTATTTGGTCGCCACCCGCTCCTCTGCCTCAGGTTCTTTTCCTGTGTTTCCTGTGGCCGCCGCATCCGTCAGCCCCTCGCCGATTATGTATGCAATCAGAGTGGCCCCTCCCATAATAATAGCGGTCACCTGGGTAATTTCATTGTCTCCCGCCCCTGCTGCCACCATAATCGGGCTTACAAATCCAACTACAGCCGCCCAAAATTTCCGGCTTGTCAGTTTTCTTGTCCAATCTACGTGCTTCATCGTCATTCCTCTCTTTCTTTTTCTAAGTCTCCAATTCTATGGTTGGCCACCTTGATTTGTTCCTGCATAACAGCCTGCGCTTCTTCGAGTTTGTAAGTCCGTTCAATGACTGTGTTATGCTTTTCTACCTTTTTTTCCAGTTCGCTTAAACGATATGCCGTTAATTTGGCTGACACCATGATTCCGGTAAACGTGCCCGCAGCACTTCCCAGCAGCCCAATTAATGCAACTATGACTTCCGTTGGCACAAGATTCCTCCATCAATCCGCTGTATTCTGTTCCAGCCATTTTTCAGTCATTGTTTTCCAAAGCCTGGGAACTTTCTCCAGTGTCATTTCGTTATTCCTGATTTTCAGGCCATAATAACGTCCCATTATGCTTTCCCTCCTTCTGTAGTCTCCGCTACAGCACTTATGACAGCTCCCATATCTCCAATCGCGCCATCATGTACACTTAAAGTTTCACTCATGGCTGCTACCTGCTCCTTTAACAGTTCCAATTCCGTTCTGCCACGGATTCCAAATGTTGCCTGAATTTTTCCATCTTCGGTTTTATCTACCGACTGGAAAGCCGGACTGCACAGGACCATATTGTTATAGTTTCCTACCGCAGCTCCCCCGGAATCTTTGATTGCCACTGTTGACAGATTAGCGGGTGTGAGCTTGTCCCATAATGTTCCAAGTTCTGACAGATTATCAACAATAATCTGTATGTTATGAATGCCGTCATCATTGACAATGATTATTTCTGTGGCATCTTTTAAAACTAATATATTTCTATTCATGAGACTTTCCCCATTTCTATTATTTTTTAAAGTAGCAAAGAATATTACTCAGCAAACACCCAATCCTCAGCCAACATATCAGCCTGGCTTGCCAGCCATCCCATCTGCACGCCACTCGTGCCAACAAAAGCAATGGCTTTATTCCCTATGTCATTATGTATGCAGTTTACAACCTCTCCCTCTGCATTTTTATAGCTGATACTGGTTGCCAGTTCAATGTGCTGATTTTTTCCATTCCATCCCTGTCTTTTAACTTTCAAGCCGCGTTTCATGTATTTAATGGCATCACCAAAATCAAATGTGGCAGTTCCTCCCAGGATGGGTGTGTTTTCTCCATTGGCCGGAACCCAATCCTCCGATAACACATTCCGCAATGTATATTCCACTCTTTGTGTTTCGCGAATATCAATCCGCTGATTATCCTTTGTGTACATGACGACGGTTTCCTTCTTCGGGTCCCAGCACCAATACCCTCCCCAGGACGGGAGTTTCATTGGGATACCTTTTTTCATATTATTTAAGGCTTCTAAAAATTTCATAAAGACCTCTCTTTCTACTGTTTCAAGGACAGCTCCTTTATTATTCAAAATAGCAATTTAGGTAATATCAGTGATGATATTAATCCACTTAAGTCCAACTACGTTAGCCATATAAATGTAAATGTATTAAATAAGGTTAACCTAGTGTTGTGGGACGCCAACACAGCGGATACCCCGTTTAAAGCAGGTAATACTGTTTATGGTAACGGCTTTTGTATCACATACAGTAGTGGTGTAGAGCAATGGCTATGTCAGTTGGCAATGGCTGTAGGAGATTCACATCTATTTACCAGGCATCAGAGAGAGGGCGTTTGGAGCGGATGGACAACAATAGGTTCTCCTAGCAGTTAATAATTATTTGGTAGGATAAATCATCTCGAAGTAAAATATACTATTGCCTTTAGCCCCTGAATCAATTGTTATGTTCCCAGTGCCGGCTATAACCTTAAACACACCATAACCTGTTGTACCATGAAACAAACATACTTTTTCTTGATCAGCGGAAGGCAATCCGCTGATCAATAGAGTATTATTGACTGTCGTATCTTGCTTTAAAGTTATAAGGGCATTGACCACACACTGTTTACCAATAGCATAATAATTTGCAGACCCAGTAGCCCAATCAGTGTTTATATTAGCAGCGCCTGTTTTTAATGCTAAATTGCTATTTGCAGTAACAATATCGTCCGTATTCTTCTTTACTTTGGCCGCCAGTGAGCCGGCAACATTTGGATTCATTTGCCGCGCATCCGCCACAAATCCCTCTTCCGTAACCAGGCCCGTATTATTGATACTGGACGTTGCAATGTATCCGCTTAATATCTCGACCAATTTTGTATTGCTCACCAATTCCAGCGCAACCTTTTGTGCCAACGCATCAAGCAACTCCTGCACATTGCTTGTTCCATCCGCTCCTCCTAATAATCCTTGTTCATCCACGGCCGAAACCGAGGATGCCTTGCCATTAAAACCACCCAGCCCCTGTGCAATCTGATTTGCTTCCTCAGCGCTTCTCTCGGCCTCAGTTGCTTTATTCGTTGCCGTTGCGGCCGCCTGACTGGCCGTATTCGCGCTTTGGTTGGCGGCTGTAGCGCTTCTTTCTGCCTCTGTCGCTCTGGTTGTTGCCGTATCGGCCGCGTGGCTGGCTGTATTCGCACTTTGGTTGGCGGCTGTGGAGCTAGCCTCTGCTGCTTCTGCCTTAGCAGTCGCCGTGCTGGCCGCCTGGCTGGCTGTGCTCTCGCTCCGGCTGGCGGCTGTAGCGCTTCTTTCTGCCTCTGTTGCTCTGGTTGCTGCCGTATTGGCCGCCTGGCTGGCTGTATTCGCACTTTGGTTGGCGGCCTCGGAGCTAGCCTCTGCTGCCTCTGCCTTAACAGTCGCTGCGGCGGCCGCCTGTGTTGCTTCCTCCGCCTTTTCCGTCGCCTTTTCCAATGTTGTATTGGCTTTCGCTATGGCTGTCTCTGCCTGCCGCTGCCATTCAGCCTCATTGTTTACCCTTCGTTCTTCATTGGCTTTGCGCTGTTCCTCTGCTCCCTGTCTTTTACTCTCGTTAGCATCCAGTGTTTCTGCCTTTTGAGTAATTCGTTCCTCCAGCTGTTCAAATTCGGCAAGGTGGCCTTTGTATGCTTCTCCATCAAATATCGTGTGTCCTGCGTACACGGCCCCTGGATTCGTAGCCCATTTGATGGTTCCATTTTCGTCGTATGCGCGAACAGCCATCCATACTGTACCCTTGTGAGATACACATGCGGCTGGAATGTTCCATGTCAGCAGGATATACGCTTCTTGTACTTCTGCGTCGAGCAGGCAGGTATCCAGTATGGCATCCTCATATTCCAAATCAAGTTTGAAGCGCAGGTTAGCCAGGTCCACACCGCCCGTCGTGATGCGGTTCAGCCTGATATGGCGCACCTCCGAATTGTTATCGTACGTCGTCCCTATCTGGCTATCCTTTTCAGGAATAACAAGTTTTCTGCCTACCACCGTAATCATCCCGTCTGCTCCTTCCTTATCCCTGAATCAGTTCAACCTGCTTTGCGTTCTCCATAACTTCTTCAGTTACTCTTGTCTGGTCCATGGAATTCATAATTACTTCATACACAGATTTAGGAAGTTCTACTTCCTTCCCGCGCTTTATCAGATACGATCTTCCATTCACCCCGACAAACAGCGGAGCCTTATATCGGTCATCATCCCTAAACAAAGCGAATTTTACCGTTTCTTCTTTATTTGTGGCTGCCATCATTTTGCCTCCGTTAATTTGCTTTATGGTCGTTGTATGTAGATGCTGTCTCAATACGTACCATGTACTGCTGGGACAAGATTTCAGTTACCTTCATGGCCTTCCATCCAACCGTAGAACGCTGGTTCAATGGATCGGCTGTACCTCCACTTCCCAGTGGCTTTACAATCGTTTCCAGCCCTCCTCCTTCAATTTTGGTGGTAGCATATGCGTTTTCTCCCAGCAGCAGCGTGGAATATACATCAATCCCACTCGCGCCGGCATTGGTAAACTTCTTTGCCTCAGTCGTCTCTATAAATCGCACGCCTTCCAGGGTTCCGATTTCGCCATTAAAAATCCGTTCCGGGTTTTTATACTTCACTACCTCAATGAATCTCGGATCCTCCGTGATATCATAGGCGCAATCCGGGTGGATAATAGCTACATAGTGTCCATTGATTTTAGCTGTATTCTGGACCTTTAAAGCCCTCACCGCCATCTTGATTGCTTTTACCGTCAGCTTCATTTCTGCTGTCAGTTCGGAGCGGGAGGAAACCTGCCCCTCTGCGTACTGCACGTTAGTACCGGCGTTTAACGCCTCTCTCGATATAGTGTCCAGGGTACTTCCTGCCTGGTTTCCAATGGCTGTCGTGGCTTCTACAACCACGTTGTCGATTGCCGTCATGCTAATCTGGTCAGATAATGATACAAAGCCGCCATACTGCTTTACCTCTGCCTCCTGCTTTGTTACAGTCATGGTCTGGCCTTCCGGCGTTACCCCCTCCGTTAAGGGCGTAAGCGCCTTTGGAAGCTGCTCAAATCGTCTAAATTCAATCCGTTTTCCTCCGTTCTTCGGAATGTTTCTTGTCTGTCCAAACTGGTCGTGTACCAGATGCGGTTTTGTATATCTCAGCAGATTTTTGTCGTAGAATGTTTTCATTTCTGCCGACAGGCTTCCTGTTCCGGTCGTATTGGCTGGTACAGATGTATCAAACATCCTGAGATTTAACTTCAAAGTTGCATTCATAGCTTTGTTCATAATTTCTCCTTTCTTTCCCTATCCGCTATCTAAGTGTGATTTGTTCTCCGTTTCGGACCCGTTCAATGATTGCGTCCATCTGTTCGTCCGTTAGGCTTGCAACGTCTACGTCTGTCTTTGTGGCGGCTCCTTTACTTGCTCCGTTTTCAGTTGGTCTTGCTGCGCCGGAACGAATTGTGTCAGCCACTTTTTTCTGCGTTTCCGTCTCTGTTTTTGCCATAAGGCCCTGGCTGAGTTCAGCAAAGTGTACAGCGCGATAGGCCGCCTCCATGCTTACTCCGCTTTCAAGCATTCGTGCAAAATCTGGGTTTTGGCATTCTAATACCATGTTGAACTGCGGGAACAGCTGTTTACACCTCTCTGCTTCCATGTTCCAACGGCTGTATATCTGTTCTCTCTGCCTGGCCTCATTCCATTCTCTCTGCTGTGCAAGCAGCTGCTGATTCTGCATCTGAAGGCTCATCATGGTACGGTACTGCTCAACCGACATTCCCGCCTGCGTAGCCGCCGCTTCATAAAAGCTGTCATCCTTCTCAATGGCTGCCACTACATCCTCTATCTTTCCTGAGTTTACCCCGTACCGGATATTCAGCAGGTTCATGAGCGGTTCATACGCTTTTAGCTGATTCTGCATCTTCTGGTTTTCTGCATTTCTGCGGTTTAACGCTTTCTCAATGTCCTTGGCAATCAGGTCATTGTAATCCGCACGGATGCGCTCATAGGCTTCCTCTCGGTTCTCCGGCTCGCTTACGGAAGGTTCCTGTGAAGCCTGTCCTTCGGCTGTTTCCTGTCCGGTTCCCGGCTCCTGTGGCTCTGTTGCCGCTTCGGCTCCTTCTCCAGTTTCACCCGCTGCGGCCCCTTCTCCTTCAAACATTCTCAGATTTAATTTGAGTTTGTTCATGTATTTTTCTCCTTTCCCGTCTATTACAGGCGGCATCTTCCTGCCTCCTGTAATAACCATATCACATTCTATTTTTTGTTTCCAACACCCCTAATTTTATGTAGTCTGGGTATTCATTTTCAAGCATGCTGTAACCTACCCTGATGGTTTCCAGCGTGGCTTCCACCTCTTCTATGTGGCTCTGCTTCACAACTGCATGCGCATCTATATTTCCAGCCTCATACCGGTTCAAACTGAGCAGTATTTTCTTTTCCTCTGCCAATGTCAGTAGGCGTTGTACTAATGTTTGTCCCAGAATGGATATAGCCGCACATACAATATCATGGCCTTCTGGCAGGTTATTCCTTGCAGCAAATCCAGCATGTCCTTTCACAGTTATCTTCACATAGCTCTTATCAAATAACATATTGACCTTCGTCATAATTTAACCTCCGTTGATGTGGCTGCCCTCTGCCTGGCCTTTCCTGCTGCGCTGCTGTCTCCCCCGATGGCCTGTCCTATGCTATTTGTTATTACTGGTTCTCCATTGGCATTTCCTGGCTTTACTTCTCCCTGTGGCAGTCCAGCTCCATCCATAACGGCAAGGATTTTTTGATTTCCGGTCATTTCATAGATTAAATTCGCCATCTGAGCCATGGTTGCCTGCATCTGCTGCATCTGCTGGTACATAGTTCCGTTTTCTTGCACCTGCTTAATGACTTCTTCTCGCTTGTCAAAATCCATCATCTTTATGACGGCAAGGGCCTGGTCTGCATTTTGCGGGGCAAACACGCCCATTCCATAAAGTTCCTTTGCCAGCTCATTATTTGCAATTCGGCTGTACAGGCTGGCCTTCTGGGCCGATACCTTGATATCAAAGACTGGTTTGCGCATGGAAAGTTCTCCATTTATCATGGCATCTTCCTGCGGTTTCAGTCCCTGGTTGTCCAGAGTAATGTATTCCGAACTTCCATTTGGCCGTGTAATCCTGTAACATCTCGGTATATCATAGAATTGCCGTATCAGCTCTATTACAAGCGTAACAATTTCCGAATAAGCACTATAGCTGTCCTTCAGCATATCCCTGGACAATTTACTTCCGGCCTCCTGTAGTGCGGCAATGGCGCTGGCCGCTGTCACTCCGGATGTAGTGGAACCCTGGGAGAAATCGCGATTTCCAGATGTCTCCTTCAATTCGTCAATTTTTGCCTGACGGATACTCAACACATCATTGGACATTTCGGGCGGCTTTATCGGCTGGATAGAGTTCTCACTTACATCTCCGCTACAATGCACCAGGTCCCTTGACAAGTCTGTAAATTCCTCTTCATTCACCTGCGCAGCTCCGGAAATAAAATACCTAGGCCGGCTTAAACTGGCGTGTTTTAGGATTACCTGGTCCAGCTTGTCTATGTATTCCTGCGGATTAATCATGACATCCAGATACCCAAATCCAGCCGGCGACCCCTTCTCCGGAAACATACAATCAAACACAAATGGGTATTTTCCATGGTCATACAGTCCTGTTTCTCTATACTTCGGGTCATTCTCCGTTGCAAACAAGACATGCCCTTCTACAAATTTGCAATAATGCAGGACTGTACGGTTTGTTCGGATTCCATTTACTTCCCCGTACACTCGGCGTTTATAGTACCAATCAAAGACGTTCACTTTCTTCGAGGTGTCCAATTTGGACACGTAGGCATATTCCGGCTTGTAAATGGCTCCTGATTGCAGTTTTCCTTTCAGCTGTGGATACTCTTCTTCCAGTGTCTCATAGTCCACCATATCAATAACGAACACATTTTCTGAATCCTGGATATTGCTTATCCCAGGCTCCCAGAATATGTCCATCATATCTATGTGTCTGATTTCAATGTCCCCCAGGCCATTTTCTTTATCCTGGTTCCAAAATATTCCATATACCGCAGTACCCGTCTTTGGTTTATCCCAGGAACACTCCGAATAAGTCTTGTCAAATCCATTCTGTTCCATGATAACCGGCACGACATCTGACAGCATCTTAGCAATGGGTTCGTCACTCTCCTCCCTGGGCAGGATAGCCGGAGAAGGGTAATTATCCTGAAAGTCAGCGTGTTTATTAATTACACTGTTAAACAACCATGCACTTGTGGGTCGCGGGTCATTGGGATTGCTGGATGGGCTTGTAAACCGCTCCCAATGGTTATTTTTCCACCATTCTTCCGCGTTTGTAATTCGCTTTGTCAGGTCATCTTTGGCATCCTTGTATTTCCGGAACATCTGCAAGGCATCTTCAATCGTCTTTTCATTCACTGGTTTCCAGTCCGTTCCAGGTACTTCCTGCATTGTTGTATCGTTCTCCATGCGTCCTCCTTACACTCTTATCACCCGGCTCCTACGCTCCCGCTCTTCTTTGTACAGGTCAAGCGGGTCTTCAATGGGCAGCGGTTTTTCTACATTCTTTCGGATTGCTATAATACGGGACATAAGCACATATCTGCATTCGTCGTAAATGTGATCCTCCTGTTTTGTATTCACGTCCTCCACGTCCTTTTCATCGTATACGAGATTGGGTACAGTGCGTATGAATTCTTTACAGTTCTTGAACACGTAAAACATAGAGCGTCCATGTTCGTCAAAAGCCATGCGGTAATGGTATTGCATCTTTCCGGCAATTCTATGATTGTCTCCAGGAGACCAGTACACACCCATTTTTGCCATGGTATCTGCGATGGATGGTCCCCGGTCCTTTGCAAATATGGATGGGTCCGCAATCCCTGTGATTCTCCTTCCCTTCAAATTCGGGTCCGTCTCCTCAATAGCCCGAATCTGTCTTGCTACGGCTGCCGGTTCTATCTTAATTCCTACGTTGTAGCAGTCCTTTTTCATCCCATAAAGTTCGCGTATACGGTAAATGCAGCCCGTATAATCCACTGCATACCAACCGACTGAAAATGGTTTTGCATAACCATGATCATAACCTCGAATGATTTCCCATCCATCCGGGATATTGAATGGATTTATTACATGGCTCCACTGTTGTGTATCATATCCTTCTGGGTCGTTTTTCCATTCTTCAAACACCTGACCGCTAAATGAATTCCAGTCACCATATAGTAATGCGTTCCGCTCTGCCTCAGGCAGCATAGCTAGCGACGCTAAATAATGTGGATTATTACGCATCAAGTCAGCATTATCAAATAAACTGCTGGGAATGAATATTCGGTCACTCTCTGTCTGGATTGGTTTTCCTGTTGGGTCTTTTATTTCTGTAATTTCCTTTATGGTCGTCTCCGGCTTCATTGCTGTTATGAATCGTGCCTTCACCCATCCGTGTCCCGGACCACCTGGGTTTGCCGTTGAACGGATGTACCCTCTTAATCCTGGTCCGCTTGACCTTGTACGCGAAAACAGATAAGAATATTCGTCCCAAGAGAAATGTGTCAGTTCATCGAATCCGACAAAGTCATAGTGCCTTCCTTGATACTTCAATTTATCCTTTTCATACTGCATACTTCCAAAGTATATTTTCGCTCCACTTGGAAATGTCCACACATGATCAGTTTTATTGTATTTGGCACGTGGAAAGGCACAACCATACAACTCCCTGGACCGGCTAATTAAATCCTCCAACTCCGGGAACGTTTTTCGTATAATGACAGCTCGATAGTATCCTATATGGACCTGTCTAAGTGCTTCCACCATCAGATAATCCGACTTTCCTCCGCCTGCGGAGCCTCCGAACAAGGCTTCAAATTCCATTCTTTGCATCATGGCTTGCTGTCTCGGCGATGGCGCCCATATGACATTATGGGTCTTGACAAATTCTTTCGCATCAAACTTCTGTTTGTTCTTACCGTTCTTCCTCACGTTGGTTTTGCTCTTCCTCCATCATTTTTTTAATTTCCTTGGCCTGTTCTGTTTCCATCACAATCATGCCAAATCCGGCTCCGTTTTCGTCCTCATCATTGTTATTTTTAAGTTGCACATACTTATTGCGCCATTCCGGCATACGGTTCTCCAGCCAAAATACAATGGCTTTTGTATCCCCTTCCACATGTACAGTCTCCTCCGCGTATTCAATCACTTCATCCTCTTTTATTTTCTTGCCGTTCTCGTACGTTACATGTCTTGTTTTGATAGGCTTTTTATTGGTTACTGTATATCCGAGGGCTGCCCTATACAAACTATTTTCCACAAGGCGGTCTGCATAATCCTTCCCCGTAGATAATGCTTCACTTATTTTTTCATGTTTCTTTTTCCACTCCCCCAGGGTGGAGCGGCTTATCCCAACCAACTTGGCTATTTCATCGTCAGTTTTTCCAGCCCTGGCCCAGGCTGCCAGAATAGTAAGCTTATCCTTGTTCTCTGCCCATTCCTGCCATTTCTGTCTTGCCATTCCACACCTCCTTGAAGGCTATTATACACGTTCCATTTTTTTGAATCCAACACCCCAAACTCTGGTCGATTTTGTCCGGTTTTCACCACACAAAAAAGACGCTGAACGCGTCAGTTCATTCCGATTCTCGCGCGCGTGCGCGTGCGCATACACATGTGCGTGTGCGCGCCTTCTGGTGTCCGGTTTTGTCTTATCCTCTTCCATCCTTGGCCCTTTGATAGATTGCTTTATAGTACGGGCAAGTGTCGTACATATCGGCACAAAACAGCTCCTGATAATTTTTCTTTTCTTCATGGCTTGTAAACTCCAGCTTATTCCTGACTTCAAACCCCAGGTTATTTTCTATGTTTTCACAGGTAATGGTTGGAGATTTTTTATTATACCGGCTGACCGTTATACAATATGGGCATCGTACCTCTTTTTTTTGGCGCACCCTCTCACATCCCTTCTTTTCGCATACCAAACGGCGGCCTTTATCTGGACCGCTTTTTCTTTCGTTGTCGCTTGGCAGCCTTATCATGGGCAGCCATATGATAACCCGGCAGAAGAACAAGGGTATATTCCAAAAATTTGTACCCATTCTTTTGTACCCCAAATTCTACTGTGTCTTTGTCTAAATAATACCCCTTTGGTACGGGTATAGCTCCAGGGTCAATGTTTGTTTTCTTGACTCTATCTTTATCCGGTACTGGGCGTATCAGATTCTGTGATGGATTGTATCTCTTTCCCTGCAATCGTCCTTCTGTTTTCATCGTTGTCTCGCTGTATTTGATGAAATATGCTGCAAGCTTATGGTAACTTCCGCTCTCATCCATGGGTCTCCCGTTTATCCATCCATACGGCCATACTTTTGCCAGTTCTTCCAGGGTAAATCCTCCAGATTGCACCATATGAATATGCTCCGCACCACGTTCTCCACGTTCGCCCGCCCAAATGTACCGAAACGGTATTCCTGCCTTCCGGTACATTTTTCTTAATTGTTTCAAGAGCTGTCTTACTATAGCCCTAAACTTTCTCGCATCTCCTGGCCTTTTCTCCAATGCAAAGGTATATGTAATATACAAATCCCTGCTGCTGAAATTTGCATCCATTATTACGGTCAGGTTCCTCAGTGTCATCTTCCTATTTATCTCTTTTTGCTGCTCACTGGTTGGATTTTTTTTATCTCCTCTCGCCTCCTTCTTCTTAGGGAGCTTTCCGTCATTGTATTTAGCTGTATAATAATTTCGTATTTTTTTCGTACGCCCTGCAAAGCATACACTCTCAACATGTGCCATATAATTATTTCACTCCTGTTTATGGCCCTTCCCCCTTAATCCAGAGAGAAGGGCCTAATCTTAATAACGTTATCGAGTCTAATCGCGGGGCCTCCCCCCGCTGGTTTCTATGTGTAAAAACTGTAAATATATGTAAATTATGCCGCCTTGTTTCTTACCACCCTCAGCGTGTCTGGGGTCGACTGCGCATAATATAAGGAAGTTACTCTTGAATCTGCATGTCCCATAATCTCCTGTATTGTTCCAATGTCAACGCCTTTGTTCTTCAGTTCCATTCCCAGGGTTTTTCGCATTTTATGCGGATACACCCTGCTTGTCACTCCAGCCCGCTTTGCTATGTCCTTAAGAATTCCTCGCACTGCGCATGTAGATAATGCCTGGTGCGGCTCCTTAGAGCTTAAGAATATGGCCGGGTTATGATCTGTCCTACTATTCAGATATTTCCTATAATGATAGATAGCGTCCGGGTCCAGATACAATGTGCGGTATCGGTTGCCCTTCTCGCCTAAAATCATTACGTCTCCTGTCTCCCAATTAACCAGGTCAATTGTAATTGCAACTACCTCGCCTACTCTGGCTCCGGTACTACGCAGTACCTCCAGTATGGCCCTCTCCCTCAGGCTTTCACATCCATCTTTCAATCGCGCCATCTCTTCGGGTGTGAAATAGTCAATCGGCTTTTTGGTAACCTTCTGCGGTTCAATTGCTTCAACTGGATTTGCACTAATCAGCTTTTCTTTACGCATCCAAGTAAAAAACGCGGAAAGAAACCGCCGCTCATTGTTGATGGTCTTTGGCTGGTTCTTTCGTCCTGTTTGTGAAACGTTCTTGTGTTCGTACCAGTCAAGGTAATAATAAATGTCTGGTTCTTCCATTTCGGTCAATGGTTTATATACCAAAGTGACCAGCCGCTTAACGGCACTTACATAACCATACTTTGTCCCCTCTGCCAACTTCTTCTTTTTATATAAGAAGAGTTGCAATATGTATCCGTTCTGACTGTCTATGCTGTCTTTCATTTCCATTGGCAGCGTATTGATTCGTTCAATCACTACGTCCACCAGATTCTTTGTTAGAACTCTTTCCAGCATTTCTAGCACGTCACTGCTCAGATAGTACGTCATTGCCACAATTACGTTATTAATAATTTCCGCTTTTACACTCTGATTATCTGTATTACTCATAACCCTTCCTCCTTCGTATTGCTTAAGGAATCAGAATATGGTATACTGTCCTTAAGCGTAATGGCGGTACAGATAACTTTGGTCGGTTGGTGTACCGCCTGTTTTATTTCCTCCCTGTTCTGTATTCATTCTTTTATCAAATAATCCCATTGGCATCCATCCCCTTTCCTTTTATTTGTTAATGAGCTGGCACGGAGTCGAACCGTGCTACAGTTGTGTTAATAACTTCCCTTTCAGCTCTATAATTCAATAACAAATTAAAAGCCACTAATCTAATACTGATTAGTGGCTTCAATAAATTCTTTCATCATTTTTGATAATTGTTTGGCTTGCGTTGTTCCTGCCGCTTCACAAGCTTTTGCAAAATCCTCTACAAGCGTTTTATTAAGCTTATAGGACTTGCTAATTAATCCGGCTTTTTTCTGCCATCTTTCTTGCGGCGTTCCCCTTCATATTGTTTTCCATTCAAGTGTAATCCTATGATTTTCTCCATCATACCAGCTTAATACCGGTTCATCTCCCCAACTTGATATGATTTCGTCAGCCATATAGGTCTTACCCTCCGGCGTATCAATAAGCAACTCCTCAAATTCATTCCGGGATACTTTCCATTTGTCTGGCAATGTGATTTCAATTTCTTCACTCACAGTTGCATGTGGGTGTTTTTCCGAAATAGTGAAGATTGTCTGCTTCTCATGTGCCAATACTCCGTAATTTGCGAATCCTTTGATTGTTGTCATAGTGTTTACCCCTTTTCTATTTATAATATGTTTTCTAACTGTCTTTATTATAACATAGGGTGCACCCAATGTCAACATTTTATTTCCACTAATCAATATTAAATTTTCAATGTACGTTTAAATCATTGTTCGCTCCTTCTGAAAAGCTTAATTCCTTTGCGCTTCCAGAACAGACTTTCTCGGACAGTAATAATGGGTAATCTGCCCGCTCTTGCCCGCCGGGACTGCAACCAGAACACGTTCGTGGATACTGATATGCCTATCATATTTGACGTGACTTGGTTTTACGTCATGCGGAAGAAGCAAATCTGCATCCTTTTTTGCTGGTACAATTGCTATGACCTTTCCCGTTTTTTTCTTGCCGCTGCCCTGGGCCTGGCTTGTCCAAGTAACTTCTTTTCCAACTTCAATCATGACATTTTTCCTCCCTATATGGCACATGATATTTCGGCTTATTTACCGATTTATCGTCGATATACACATCTGCAAAAATCTTCCGGCAGTCATTCCCATGCCACTCAATCATCTCTGGCAGATTCTCGTTTACCGCATCGAATGCCAGTCCATGTTCCCAGCACCAGTCAACAGCTTTGAGAAGCCGCTCTCCCTCACGGCAAGTCCAGAGAATGATTTTATTACCCTGCCTACGACGTTTCTTCAAATGCTCAATAAGTGCCAGATTCGGTGCGCCGATTCCGGGGTATACGCTTTCGCACAAGGTTCCGTCGAAATCAACCGCATAGATTGTGTATTTACGCTTCTCGCCCATATAACATTCCTTTTCTACTTGATAAATTAAAAACCAAAAATCCGTTTTCTCCTGATGGTATTTACAATTGTACAGTTCCCATCTTCGCATTTTACCGAAATGGTTCTCCCGAACACCAATACTCCTACGCCCGAAGTAGAAAAACAGCCAGCCATACAATGGAATTTTACTTTTTCCAAATTCTAATTCTGGTGTGCAAACAGCCACCATAATACCACCAGATACAATGCCCAAACCACATTATCGCACTTCCTATCCCATTGTAGTTCTTGGTACTGCATCCACTCCATGCCGTACCAGACCGCGGATATTGCCATGCTTACCACCAATGCCTTAATTAATGACAATTCCATTCCTCCTTCAAATGCTAATTTTCAAACAGTTTTTTAGGTTCTTTGCTCACAACCTCAATTTCGTAACTATTTACTTTTAGGTCACATAATTTTATCAACGAATCAAATAATTTATCATACCCCCAAAAGCAACCGTCCTTAAAAACAATGTGCACACCAACACAGGTACAGGGTTTTGTTATCAGACATTTTTCATTCTCCCAAATCAGTTTATCATTCTTATCCATAAGTCCGGTACATTGGCATAGAGTAGATGGCTCTATCTCAACCCATTCGGAATATCGCTCATCGAATCCGTGGTCAAGATCATATACTGGAAGGATGTAATGATGCCCTCTACATAAAACATAAAATCCTTCAACCCATTCTTCTTTATATATCTTCTTTGCCTTGTACAAATATCTATTGTTCATACATACACCTCTTAAATACTAATTCTGTGGAACAAATGGCTCCGGGTAATAATATGGCTGCCATGCGACAACCACCTCGTTCCACGCATCCTCATGGGGCCAGTCAGGGATCCAAAACATTTTTACCGTGGTTACACTGCCGTCCAAATGTCTCATTGCAACCCAATAGTCTCCTGGCTTATCCGGCAACCGCTCTGCTACCGGAATCCAATCGGGCTTTGATATGGTTGATATGATATCCCTAGCCCGAATAAGTCCATAGCATATATCAACCTGTTCGTGGTTGTGCGGCATATTTTTACGCAATTCTATTTCCCGCTCAATCTTATTAATGATTTCTTGTATCATCTCTTTCTGCGTTCCTCCGGTAATTATAACTTTGTCTCCAATTTTCATTTTTCTTTCCTCCACCTGTCAATTTTGGTGACTTTCCTGGCTCATTCCAAACCAACGCACACCGCGTAAAGGGATCTGCCTATTCTTACCATCGACCAACCGCATAAACAGCAGATCACAGCCAAATCTCACCTCTGTAGTTTCAAATTCTTCCATATATCCGTCCCACCAACGGACGGTAACTTTGTTTATATCCATGTCTGTCCCTTCCTCCGGTTTTCTCGGAAATGCTAATTATCTATTAATGAACCACAAACGCCGAACCTTCTTGCACTTATCACAGTAAAATTCATGACCGCTCAAGGCAATACGAAATCTGGTTCCGTTAAATAATACAATTCTTTCTGCCATGCAAATGGATTCTGGGTAATGCGTTTTTAGACACTTACTTTTTCGCATCCTATAACTCCTTCTGAAAACCTAAATTCCCCTCAACTGTTTCCATTTTGGAAAATGCTAATTTTTACGAGAATACAAAGATTCCACTGTATCCATAATCTTGTTATAGCAATCTGGACACACTTCATGTACCTCTTGCTTCCTATCGTGGGTTCCTGTAAATTCATCTCTGTATTCCCCAATTTTAAAATCAAGCCCATCAACTTTGTGGGCGTAATCTGTAAATATCTGGCACAAATCACATCTATATGCTTTCGCCATGTTTACCTCCTAAATGTTAACTAACGTTTCTTTTTGATATAACCAGTTAGCAGTCCAATACCATACATAAACATCCCATAAATAAGAACCCAATGTTCACTTAAAAATTCCATACAAACCTCCAAACCCTAATATTGATTATCGGTTACATGCTGTCCACACCATGGACAGCAATCCCACATCGGCATAATCTTTTCTCCGCACCCTGGGCAACAGTAAATATTGGGATTTGGCTTATGCATTTTCTGCACATAGCCTGCTCTTTTACCGCCCTTGCATCGACTACCGCCCGTCTCATTCCACCTTCTATAGGTTCATCCGGTATCGTTAATCTATCCACGTTCATTCCTCCTCCAAATAACGAAAAGTTTAATTGTAGTCATTAACCTCAAGTCCGAATGCCACATATCCATCTGACAATCCTATGAACTTATCATCTAAAACATAGGTTATTTTTGCATATATGGTTCTTCCGGAATATTTTATATTATCCCATTCTCTTAAAATGACATTGTCACCAACCTGGAATCCCCTGTCATTTCTCCTAATTTCAAATTTCTTCCTTCCATCCAGAATGGCATTGAAATACTTTTTATATATTTTCAACTCATGCAATTGATTTTCCATGTTTTTTTTCCTCCTCAAAATTTCGATTTTGGTTAATTGCCGGTACTGGCTCCCAGCTTTGGCTTTGGCCCAATCAACGGCCCCGGCTGCCGTCCAACTTTGGCATGGCGCTCCCGTTGCTTTCTCGGCGCGTTATCAGCTCACCCTCTTTTTTATTGTCTATCTGGTTTTTGCTCCAGAGATTTTTTTACAAGGTCCCTCGTTCGTCCTTGCGCCGTATAGCCGATATGACAGCATAACGATTTGGTTGACAAAAACATGCAAAATCTGTAAAACACGCTCATGTTTAGCAAATTATTAATTACTTAATGATAAATCCATCTAATATCTTCTGTGCAACTGGTTAATAATTCTTCCAGCTCCTTATTGTTGCAATAAAACCGGCAACTGTCACCCGGTCTTTTATATGCACCTTTATGGGTGCAGATGAGAATATATATCCCTTTTGGTGGATTTCTTCTAACTGAAAATGCACAGTCAGCACACTTATTTTTCATATCTCCTGCTCCCTGTCTATCTATCGTTCCTCTGTCTCCATGCTCCACTCAATATCCCATTTGATTCTCTGCCCACAGTGTCCACAATATGGATAATTTGAATTAACCCCTTCACCGCAAGATGGGCACAATCCGATATTCTCTTTGTCTTTAATAAAACACCTTTCATCCTCTGGTTTTTTTGTTATCTGTTTCTGTAGAGCTGATATGACAGCCTCAACATTTTTCAATGGTATATGTCTAAATGACTTAACCTCTTGGCATCCCATCAATTTTGCATTTTCAACTACCATTGATAGGTCTTTCGCGATTCCTTCTTCAATCATCCCTCTGCCTCCTTATATGGCTCCGGCAATGGCATCCAGGCCAGCACATTCAGTTTTTCCCACCCATCAGTAAATGATACTCCGTTCCAAAATGCCCTAATCACACAGTCTGTATTTTTGACAGACACTAAATATATCTCCAATGGCTTGTTATCATATAGCGGATTTTCTTTCGGTTTTTCCGGCAGCTGCTCCTTCACTGGAATCCACTTATGTCTCAGTCCTTCTATTTCCTTCGGACTCATACCAGTATTCTCATAGTCCATAAGTGTTTCCCTTAGGTCTGCCATTGCCCACATAAGGCGGTATACCAATGCGGTGCGCCCATTTGGGTCATTGATACCATATTGCAGGTTGTCCACGAGGATATCATCCAATGTTTTATTGTCATCCGGCAGTTCGATTCCCTCTGCCTCGCTGAATTTGCGGATGAAGTCCCGCAAATCCATGTCTGAATCATAATCTCTGTACCATGCCCACCTGTCCTTTGCGTACATACAATTATGTGCCAGATCTATCATGTTCATTTCGCTAGCAGGTTTTTCTACTGTCAATCTTTTCATTCCTCTGCCTCCTTCATTGTTACGAATCAAGCCATTTCCACATTATGATTCCAAAAACAATCAACATTACGATATAAACAGTCGCATCTGTTTGTACCATTTACTTAACCTCCGCTAAATGCATGCCAAATGAGTCAATTGCCTTCATAGCCTCTCCCAGGCTATCAAACACCATACCGTCATACAATATATCATCAATCCGGTACCCCAGTTCATCTCCATCGGATGGGGTTGCTACCCTCAAGGTGCAGATATCCATGCCTTTGTATTCCGTTACCTTTGCATATCTATTGCTTAAGTGCTTCATTTTCCCTCCTCCATAAATATCAGTTTTCCTTATAAGTCACAAAATCCTCGTACCCTTCCAGAATCTCCAGAAATATTTCTTCAAAGGGGATTAACCATTTTACAGAATTTTCATCAATGGTACTTGGTTCACTTAATCTGTTTAAAATGTAATCAACAAAATCCTGTTCTTTCCCTCTCTTTATATTGCTACCGTCATAGTTTTCAGGGCTGCATTTAAACAATTTCTTTAAATCCGTAACCTTCAAAGAAAAATGAATGATTTTCCCGTCTGCTGATAACTCTGTTTTTAACATTCCATTGTCGTATTTCTTTTTCATTTATCACCTTCCCCGGCAATGCCGTTCAATGCTAATTTTTTCATGTCTCGTTCATATAATTCTCTTAAGCTCATCTTCTCGCTTTCTGGATACAAACCCAGAGGGCATGCATTAGCACAGCAAGAACGTATTTTTTTCTTATGAGCTTCCAAATTGTCATTCCCATAGTCGCATAATGTGTAACCTATTTGACTTGTATATCTGTAACTACATTTTGGATACATTTTATACTCCTCGCTAAAATGTTAATATTGCTTATGTCAGTATGTCGAATGCATCCATTCAAAACTTTTCTATCGTCAATAACCTGAAACTCTTTTGGAACGCAAGAGTTACGTAAAATTGAATCAATCATATCTTTTAATGTGTATACAAAAGCAAAATCTAAAATTATTTGGTCGGCTCTATGTCCCATTAGGAAGCGTGTTTCAGGTCGGCTGACAGTATATAGTGTCCCGCCTTTGGTGCGTATTCTCTTTCGCGCTTTGCTATATTCTATGATAGGTTCTGTTTCCGCCGTGTATATTGCATCAAGGATTCTATCACCCCTTTGCATATTTTCTGGTATGATTAAAATGCGTAACACTTCACACCTTCTTTCTGCTAAAGTTTGTGCTTCTATCATTAAATATCTGGCCTGTAATATTATTGATACGAATATGCGATAGTGTATCAATGTCTGTCGGTGTTAAATTACCGCCTCTGAATACAATGGTTCCATCCGCTTTTATTTCGCTTACCACACCGATGCGGCCAAAAACTGAATCAATACTATTTCTTTTCACTTCATTTTGTCCTCTTATGGCTTCGTTCGGTTACTTTCATTAAAATATCCTGTAAAACTATTAAATCGTCGTCCGTTACAAGGCTTGCCTGCATCATGATTTCCTGCAATGTATATATGGCCCACTCCCTGGTAGACCATTCCTGTTTTTCCTCTTCTGACGGATCTGGCTGGTTCATTGCTGTATCTGCAAAACCTGTAGCGGTCATTTCTGCATTTTCTGCCGCTTTCTCTGCCTGTATCCCAGCCTGTGTAGCAGCTATCTGGGCATGTTCTGCTCGTTTTGCAGCCTTCTCTGCTCGTTCTGCGGCCTTCTGTGCAGCCTTGATTTCCTGCTTCTCCTTGACACGCTCTGCAATATCCTTGTGACTGACTTCTTTTCCTCCAGCAGCCGCGGCTGCAATCTCCTTCTGTTCCTCTGCCGGAAGCTTTGCCGTCTCATATGCGGCAGTTTTTCCAATTGTTCCTGCCTTAAACTGTTCTTTCGCCTCAGGCACCAGGCCCTTGTTTATTTTATCCATCCTTGCCACCTGGGTCTTGCTGGTCTTAAGGATATCCGCAACAATATCCCGCATTTTTCCCTTTATAATTATCCCATCTTCTTCTCTGGCCCGTATAAGGGCCGCTTTCAAACGGGCCGCTTGCTCTGTTTCTTCATATGGCGTAAGTTTGCGGTTAAAGGCATTTCCAATAATAAGAGACAATTCAAATAGGGCTGATGTCATTTCTTTGTACAGATACCTTGCCTTATAATCCCTGGGAAGCGCCCCGCATTCTATATTATGTATGTTGGCCAGATTCCTTCTATGGCCGCTTATGATTTTGTATACACCATCTACCCGTCCAAGTACAGTCGGCTGCTGTTGGCCCACGGTCAACATGGAATCTGCCAGCTCCTCAATGTTTTCCTGACTATAAAAATTGCTTTCTGATGGTTCCACTTCATAGGGGCTCAGATAAATTTCCGTAAAATCCGGATCTGATGCTTCCACGGTGTTTAATAGTTCTTTAAATGACCACGACATTGTTCCCCTTCCCCTCCTACAGATAGCTTTCTCCAAAACGCAACCGGAATTCACTTCTTGCCATTTCTTCTGTTAACCCACAGGCAACTTCATGTTTTTCCCACGCAAGCTGTCCGGCTATTTTGGATAGCTTCTCTGCCATTGGATTCTCATGTATGCGTTCAAGGACATCCCCCATGTTATGGCATTTATTGCAGCACGGAATTTTTATTCCATCATCTTCTGCCTTATCACGGTTTCCCTTCCCCCATATAAGGTGATGTTGTGCTTCTGTTGGCTTTCCGCAAAACACACAATAATCATTATATTCTGTCACAATGCCTTTACTCACTGGTTATCCTCCTATATTCTTCAACAAATTTCCGATAGCTGACTGCCGCCGCACTTCTTGGACTGTATTCCTCCAGCGGCTTCCCCATCATTATGCTTTCAGCCACTTTTTCGCTGTACCGTATTTTTTCCTTAAACATCTTATATCCCTGGTCCTGTAACCATTCAACACCAGCTACATTAGCATCGTTATTACGATACATTGTGACCAGGATTCCAAGTAGTTTTATTCCCGGGTTTCGCTCCCTGCATTCTGATATTTGGTTCTTGATAGTTTCCAGTCCATCTAACGCCCACTGGTCCAGTTTTACCGGCACAATTACGTCATCAGTGACCATTAGTGCATTTATTACATTAATCCCCATATCTGGAGGATTATCTATAATAATATAATCGTATGGCTTTCCATCCTCTGCCCTGGCATTGCGCAATCTCTCAAACTGCCCCACTTTCTCCCCTGATTTACCCATCAACTGGTATGTGGACGTCAGAAGGGACATATCGGCGCTCACCACTCCCATGCCTGGCTCACCCGTAAATCTCATGATTTTATTCACGTCCTGCCCATTCAGAAGCTGGGCCGTTCCGCATATATGGTCCTCTGCATAATGCTTTCCCATGGCCTGGCTCAGATTTCCTTGCTTGTCATTGTCCACCAGCAATACGCTCTGTCCGCATTTATGGTGCAATATGTATCCCAGCTCCAGCGCTGTCATGGTCTTTCCTACACCACCCTTTAAATTGATTATGCTTATAATCCTCACTATCTTCCTCCTAAAATACATGTGGATCTTCACACGGTCTTATATCCATGCCGCGTTTCTCCGCTATCTCCTCTAAGCATTTCATACGCCATTGATTCCCTATCGTTGCTGACTGTATTTCATAATCACGCGTTTTCAATGACATAATTCTAAGTTCTCTCATTAATTTCTGGAATTCACCTGGATATATGGTGGTATCCGCTTCCAAAATTCGTTTTACGTCAAAAGGCGAATACCCTGCTCTGACACACACTTCTCTTTCGCTCATTTCAAAGCATTCGGCTAACTCATGCAATACGCTCATTTTTTCTCCTCACACTTCTTTATTGCCCGGATGACCGTCGACCTGCTACAGCCTAACATACGCGCTATCTCGTTCAATCCGTGGCCAGATGCTCTCAGCTTGGCAATTTCTATGTGTCTTGCATTGATTTTGTCCTTTTTTAGCTTTGCACATCGGACAACACTGGCAACCGCCTGCTGACTATATCCAGTCTTTTCTGCTATCTCAGTATTGCTCATACCGCGATATACCAAATGCATTATCTTTTTCCTGCGTTCTTCTGACATTTCCTCTTGGCTCTGAACCACAGTCTCATGTTTCTTGGGACGTTTTACGTTGTATAACAGAGCTTCTTGTATAGTCATGCTCCGCTGTAGCCTTCCGAGTTGCAAAGTGATTATATGTCTATATACACCGGTCACTTGCATGCGCCTCTTGACCATCCTGGAACCCCCCACGCCATCGTTTCGTGGTACTGATTCATAATATATTAACTGGTCTCCTATCTTTAACGACTTCCTGAACGCTTCCAGTTCGTCTTTCTCTATCGGATTTTTTGTATCTATTCCCATATCTGCCTCCAAATCTTCTTGATTTCTTCGGCCATATCAGATATACTTAATTTGCACAGACTGGACGGGGCATCCCCCTGCCCACCCGGCTGATTTTATTCAGCCGGTTTTTTATTGCAATAACTGATTGGCCTTATTGACACCGGTTTATATCCGACTCCTTCAATTGATGTGTAATTTCGGTTCTGCATTTTTTGGCAATCACATTTTTCTCCTGGGTCCAATGCTCCCCCGCAATATTCACACGTTCCAAATTGTCTTGCCATGTTTCTTATCTTCCTCCGTACATCACCAAATACATGATGACCATTGTTGCAAATCCAAGCAGGTAAAATAAGGCTGCCGACCAACATTTATAATGTTCTCTTTCTTTCCTGGCCTTCCTGCACTCATATCTCCAATAATCTTCTCCCACTGCACGGCCTCCTTCATTCTTCGCTTCTCTTATACTCATAATAGATTTCCTCCATGGTATGCGGCGTAAAAAACATCTCACGGTTATAATAGTCTCCCACCCAGATAAACACTTCCAGCACCTCTCCTTCGTACCATTTCCCGGCCAGGAAAAACGTCTGGAAAACCTTCTTGTTTCCCTTAGTGTTCCATGGCGATACCCTTATTTTTATCTTGCCCGACTGGAAGTAATAGCCATATTCATCTTCCTTCATTAACTTCCCGGTCCCCAAGAGCTGCTTTGCCAGTTCTTCGGCCTTTTTCTTTGTGACCTTTCCTGTTCTCATGGTTCTTTCCTTTCCGATTCTTGTTTTTTCTCCCCTCCCGTCCTATAATGGACTTACAGGCCCCCGCCAGGGCTGAGTACGCAAGAAAGGAGGAGAACTATTTATGGTTGCTCAATATGTAAATGTAAACTGTCCTCGTAATTTGAAAATCAAAAAATTTTACTATTATGAAGTTCATCCGCCCGGTAAGCGGCTTCCTTATCCAACAGGTTGTGAGACCTGCTATTCTGGCAGTCGATTATGTCAACATTGCGCGGACTTCGTTGTTCGTACTATCATCAAATCCTGGGAGGATAAAACGTTTATTCCGAACCCAGTGGAAACCGCATTAGAGAACTTCTTAGACTATCTTCAAGATTGAGGTCTTTTATCAGTTCATCTATCGCTATCCGGAGGCCGAGGACAGTCATGTTCCTAAAGTATGGCTCGTCCCCCTCTGCTATGGGGAGGGTCTTAGGAATCGGTATGTACTCCCCATTTAAAACATCTTGTAAAATCTGGCTTAATACGGCTGCCGCGCCCTCTTTTTCGCTCATTGCTTTCCAGTCCATTTCCATTCTTCTCTTTCCCTTTCTTGTATCTTTATTTAGATAGTCGAAACGAATTTCTATATTATTTTTGTGTAAATCTGCCGTCATTAGCTGCTTTAACCTTTTGGCGGCTTCTTCTGTTTTCCTATTCACGTTCTCCCCTGCTGTCTCTTTGTAGCGTTTGGATTCTATTACCATGTTGCTTCTCCTTTCTGGGTTGATATCGGGTGATTGTTACACAATCTTTCGTTTGGGTATCAGATTTACAGGCTGTTTCACATGATGCTCCGCACTCTCTTTACCATTTACCATTTCAATCAGCAGGTCCAGGTTTACTAATCTTGTTTTCCCGGTTTTCCCGGCCTTGATATGCGGTATCTTTCCCTCCAGTACCCATGTCCTAAGAGTGCAATATGTAAGTTTAGTTTCTGGATCCTCCTGCTTGAAGTAATCAGCACATTCTTTTATTGTCCTCATTCTTGGAACTGACATTTTTATTTGTCTCCTTTCTGTTACTATGCTGAACGCGGCTCTTTTTCTTCTCTCTTTGCCTCTCGGTCCAGTCTCTCTTTAGCTTCCAAAGCATCAGTTGCAGCCTTCACGATAATAAGTGTGCTCATGTCCATTTGCTTCATCTTTTTTACTATCCCTACTATCACACTCTCTTTGAGTGATTCTGATGACATGTATTTCACCTCCTTTGTTCTTTTCGTTATCTTTGATTACATTATAGTGTTCAAAGATTACTTTGTCAAGGTTTTTTTGTAATCTCTGATAACTTTTTTATTGACTCTATAACGCATACGTGCTATTATCATGTCAGGAGGTGAATTTAATGATTGAAAATGAGCGTATAAAAGAAATTAGGAAATCGCTTAAAATGACTATGGAAAGATTTGGTGAAAGACTTGGTGTTACAAAAACTGCCATATCTAATATTGAAAAGTCGAACCGTAATGTAACAGAACAGATGCGCAAGGCAATCTGCCGAGAATTTAACGTAAATGAGGAATGGCTTCGGACCGGCAATGGGGAAATGTTCGTCCAGTTATCGCAAGATGACGAGACAGCACATATTGTTCAGGATATGCTGGGCAGTAATACAGGAAGTTTTTATAATATCATCTTAGAAATTGCCAAGAGTTACAAAAAGCTTAGCCCTACTTCTCAAAAAGCATTAAATGAGTTGGCAGACAATTTATTGGCTGGTTTGGTTAACAAAGAAGAGAAAGATGAATCCGAAATGACGTTTGATGAATTGATTGCTGAATGCCCAAAAACTCCAGAAGAGCTCGAACGTTTATATCCGCCAGTCAATATCAATCCTAAGGTTGTCAGTAAGCCTAAGGTTATTTAACAAAACACCCAAAATTCCGAAGGAAAATTTGGTACTGAGTTTAGAACAGCATTATTTTTTGTGTCGTTCCTGAGAAGTCTAAATTATAGTAGATAGTATGTAAACTGCGATAGTATATTGCGTATATAGTCTTTCTTTTATAATAAATGTACTTCTTACTCAACATAATAACCACAACCTTTCTTGTCGGAAGATTGGGTGCAAATATGATTATATTACTGTAAGCATTTGGAGGAACTGGTAATTTATTCCAGTTTAAACAATGAGTGAATTATTAATATTATCCATGATATTTTCAATATGCCTTTTTTTCCTTGCAAACAAGAAAAAGGTTAATTCTAATAGTAAATCAGAAGATATTCTGAATGTGAAAATTAAGCAATTGGAATTAAGCCTTGAAACTTCCCTTACTGAAAACAAAAATCTCGCCGCTCATAAAATGAGATTGCTCAAAGATTTGGAATCTCAATTAGAGAAATATAATGCTTTGCTTTCTGATTATAACAAACTAACGTGTGATTTAAATACATATATTGAACATCGTAATGACGATTTGAAAAATATTTTCTCAAACTGTGACCACGCCTTTTCGTATGTTGCAACTTTATATGCAGATTATCTTCTAGTGGATTATGAAAATGCCAGCAAATATCTGTTAAACAAAAAAAGGCCAGCCACCTCTGAAGGGCTTAGAATAGGAGCCTTAAAACTTCAAACAAAATCTTATTTGGTTGAGCTCAATAAAACAAAATACCAATTAAATTATCTGCTAAATTTATATCCAGAACTAGAAGATTTTATTGAATCTGACGATGACGGAGACAGGGAAGAAGCAGCTCGTTCTAACGATAAAATACCTGATGATACATGGCGTTCTCTATCTGAATCTCAAAAAAGCCAATTGCTACTTACAAATTACTTAAATCGGCGCAAGAGTAAGTGGGAAATTGGACGTGACTATGAACTGTATGTTGGTTATAAATATAGTTTGCAAGGTTATTCTGTCGATTATTTTGGTTCCTATAATGGTTTGGAAGATTTAGGGAGAGATTTGATTGTCAAAAAGAAGGGGGAGACTGGCATTATCCAATGCAAATATTGGTCCTCAAAAAAGAAAATACACGAAAAACACATTGCTCAGCTATATGGAACTGTCGTGAGTTATATAATAGAGAATAATTATATTCCTTCTTTGGTTCATGGAATCTTTATAACGAATATATCCTTATCTGATACTGCAAAAAAATTTGCAGATTTTTTGGATATTAAATATAAAGAAAACTATCCCATTGGTGAATTTCCACGTATCAAATGTAATATTAGCAAGGATGAATATGGTAATGAAACTAAAATATATCATCTTCCTACTGACCAGCAATATGATAACGTTAAAATAGAGCATACAGGAGAATGCTTTGCCTTTACAGTAGATGAAGCGGAAAAATTAGGTTTTCGTCACGCCTACAAATGGCATAATAAATGAATCGAGTAGGAGGCGGTGATTAACCGCCGTCCTCTCACAGCACCGTACGTACGG
>ERZ1106950.405-NODE-405-length-45893-cov-6.331494_pt1 | contig 45893 bp, 35 predicted proteins | sample MGYA00403675_ERZ1106950 | MGnify/ENA primary metagenome ERZ1106950 (study PRJEB35170, sample SAMEA104062410) | human gut metagenome | biome: human gut; feature: human-associated habitat; material: faeces | place: Denmark | collected 2012-06-13 ... | reverse complement strand
GGAAAGTCTGATCAGTTCTTAGCGGAATGCGTGGTCAGATGAGCCGGAATTTGCAACTCTTCAAAGTATTCGCAAAAATTTTTATTGAGATCAATTTTCATAAGCATATTTTCCTTTCATTTTTTGTTGTTATAAAAAGCCTCATGCAGAAATCCGCACGAGGCACATAGGCTTATGCAAACATTTTCTGTAAATAAGCCTGTTTTAAATGTTTTAATCTTTCCAGCTTATGCTGATGAAGGGTGATAAGGTTGTCGAGCTGCTGAAAGAAACCTCCAATAGTCTGTTGTTCTCGCATCGTTGGCGGCATCATCAGCTCCATTACAGCCATTTGCTTTCCCGAAACCTCGACGAAAGTTGATCCAGCCCCAACAAGCTCTCCATATCGTTTTAATTCTTCGGTTCGAGAAAAAATGAAGTAAGAATCAAGCTCTCCACGATGTGGGACAATGGACTGAAATCCCTGATTAGTACAGCCTTTTCGGGTTAAAATAGCTGTTTTCCCGATCCCTGCACGAGATGTAAACAGGACTGTACCGGGAGGAAGCATTTTGGCTGAACTATTCTCATAACCCAAGCCGGTTATCTTTTTCTGACTCGAATTTGCATAGATTTGATCCGCAATTTCAGCAGGTGCATACCAATCAATATCACCGTCCCAATAGCTCTGATTTCCTGTACTTGGGGTTCCACCACCCACAATGTCAGCAATATCCCCCAACTTACGCTGTTCCCAAGGTTCAGTAAATCCTTCAAATCTCATCTCAGGAACCGTTTCGCCATCTTTCGGGAACATTTTTTCCAAGTATGCCTTTTTCAAGTTTTTGAGACGGTCATACTTACGCTGATGAAGGGTGATGAGGTGGTCAAGCTGGCGAAAGAACTCTGCAATTTTGATTTGTTCATCTCTTGATGGAACCTTCATTATGTAATTCAGCATCTCATCAAGTTTCAAGACTCTGTTCCGACCTGCTCCTCCAGGTGACGCAAGCCATAAATGATGACGAAATTTTTCATCTGAAATTACGTAGCGGAAAAACTCCGGAACCATCCCTTCTACAAATGAAAATTGCGGAAATCTATGCGAAACCAGCTTTCCTGCGTCACTTTCATCTGTAATTGCAACTGCGTGTTCCCACCCAAAAGTAATATTCACAATAAAATTGCCAGATGCAACTCGGTGCATTTGAGCTGTTTCAAGTTCCTGCCCCTTAGCTACATAGCTATGAAATGTTCCTTTTGCATGACTTCTGATGCCAAGCCTATAATAGCCATCGTGTGGGGTAGGAACAGGATCTTCGTATTTGTTTGTGATTTCCCCAAACTTACGCTGTTCCCAAGGTTCAGTAAATCCCTCAAATCTCATTTCAGGAATTCTGCTCATAATGCACCTCCAAGAAACTTGATCCATTCTGCATTACCAAGATTGTCTGCCTCAGTGCCATGGAGACTTCCGAGCATTCCGGCAAGCTCCTGTTCGAGATTTTTAATTTCAGCATCTTCATCAGCATATGTTGTTTCATATTTCTTCGCCATCTTTTCTACGGTTGCGATACAATCCTTTACAACAATATCCGCAAGCTCCGAAATGTTCTTAATAAACGGATCAATCCATTTCTTTTCAAGCATAGATACAGCGGTATCATGATCCATATTCTTAATAGTCTCGATTGTTTTGCTGGTTAAGGCATCAGTGGCAGCATTAACTTTTGACTTTGCATTTTTAATCGCATCAAGCATTGAAGAAATCTTGATGATCTTATATTCTGTAGAATCTTCGTCAAAATCATTAAGCTTCTTATGTGCTTTCTTAAATTCCTTCATTGCGGATGCTACAGCCTTTGCATTTAAAGCATTCTTATCCTTATCGTAAAGAGGCATATCCCCTGCTTCATATTCTTTATCATCATCGGAAAGGACTTCTACAAAATCGCTTAATTCACTTTCCTTTTCTGATAAAGCAGAATTTAACTCATTCAGAGCTGTAAGATCATCTGCTAATAATTCTCTCTGAACAAGGTCGAACGGAAGAATTTTGCCACGATATGTACCATCCGGCATTTCCTTCTCCTCGTCCTTGATCTTCTTTACGACCATGTTCTCAACAACATCATTTACAGCAGTAAAGCCTTCAGAATGGATGATTTCAATATCCGCTGCAATCTGTAGCCATTCATCATAAAGGAACTGATATGCGGTATAGCGGTCGATTAACGGTGTATTAGAAATCCGGTTAAACAGTTCATCCGTAAGCGTATTTTCTGTTTCCTGCATCTTTACGGCATCCATATTGGTGATCAACGTTTCATACAGGAAAGCTCGCATATCATTGATCACGTTCTTATAGTCCGTCGTATATGTATTGACCGCATTATTGGCATGGAAAATATCCTTTACGTTACCATTCAGCGCATAGGATACCCCTTGCTTTGTGAACAGCTCGTCTTTTAACCCAGTAAATACATCAAAATACGGATTCAGCTTATCAACTTCATTAACAGGAATGCCGCCATTCAGAAGAGAATATATGTCCCACGCCTCACCTTCATCAGAAGCTTCAACGTAACGAGGAATGTTCAGATTATATTCATTCGCACGAATCTCTTCGATAGACACTTTTCTTGAAAACTTCGGAATATCGGTACGATCTCGAACGCAGTCCACGATGCGCTTGATATCGGATGCTCTGAGGGCGTTGTTTTTGCCGACTTTTTCATAATACTTTGATGCATCCACGAACAGAATATTTCCAGAATTTCCGTTTCTCTTTTTCTTTAAATAAAGAACGCATACCGGAATGCCGGTGCCATGGAACATATTTGGCGCAAGTCCGATAACGGCATCGATCACATTTAATTTCTCAATCAGATATTTTCTGATAGCAAGCTCTGTCGCCCCTCTGAAAAGTACGCCATGAGGAAGCAGGATTGCAGCTCGTCCATCATCTGACATGTGGTAAACAACGCTTTCTACAAATGCGAGGTCAGCCTTTCCCTTTGGCGCTAATACACCCGCTGCACGATAGCGTGGGTCTTCCAGATAGGAATCGGATGCTGAGGTATTTTCGGCAGAATAGGGCGGATTTTCCACCTGTATATCAAATTTAACAGGTTCTCCGTTTTCGTAAAAATTATCGGTCGTAAGGGTATCTGCATTAAATACGCTGAACTTTTTATAATCTACACCATGCATGATAAGGTTCATGCGGAGCAGATTGTAGGTCGTTCCGGTTTTCTCCTGTGCGTAATAGTGATGGACCTTATGTGATGGAAGATGTCTTGCAACTTCCAATAATAAAGAACCAGAACCAGCGCATCCGTCACTTACATTGTTTACTTCATTAAGTCCAATCGTCGTAAGCTGGGCCAAAAGTGTCGAAGCGCAAGTTGGAGTGAAGAACTCGCCCCCCTTCTTTCCGGCACCAGACTGGAATAAGCCAATAAGGATCATATACGCGGTTCCAAGAACATCGCCAGCTTCGGAGTTCTTTGCAAATGGTGTATCATTGATTTTTGCAATGATCTCTGACATCGCCTTTGTTCTGTCGGACACTTCCTTTCCAAGATCTGCATCATGCAGGTTCATTGCATCAAACAGGTTTGCGAAAGCTGCCTCTGATGGCTGCCCGATAGTAGAAGCAGTTAATCGCTTAATTGCTCGCTCGAAATCTTCAATAGTAAAGGAATTAGTTCTGATCTTTGCTACCAAAGAATCAAACAGGTCATCCGGCTCGATAATATAACCAAGCGTACTGAGAGACCAGTTTTTTACTTCTTCAGCAAGCTCCGGGTCTGCAAGTGCTTCACGATAAGTAACACCATCGTTCTTCAAGAGATCGTTCATATAGCTTTCCGCATGAGCAGAAAGATAGCGATAAAAAATAACGCCTAAAATATAATCCTTAAACTTAGATGCATCCATGTTTCCACGAAGCTTATTAGCAATCGCCCAGATCTGCTGTGCAAGCTTCTGTGATGCTGTATTTGCCATAATTTAATCCCCTTCCGTTGTATAAAGGTCATACATTTCTTTGATAAACTGGTTGATACTGATAAGCGCTTTCTTTAATGCAATAAGCCCAAGCTTTTTATCCTTAAGCTTTTGGCGGATTACTTCATCTGTAATGCTTCTCGGGTCCATGAAATAATCCATAACCATTCCGCTTATTAAGCTTTCATCAAGCTTATATTCTGTTGCAAATTCCTCGATACGTGCGCGCATCGATTCCTTTTCATACTCTTCATATGCTGCAATAATATCCGCATTAGGATCAAGGTTGAAAAATCGTTCGCGAATGAATGTTTTCATAAGATCTCTCTTATAGCGCATCTTTTCGTTATCTGAACGGTCAATCTCACGCAAAATAAGGTCGATTGATTTTTCCATTTCATCCTTATTATTACGATTGATATCCTTTAAGAGATTCAGAATATATACAACATTAATACGGTCTGTTTTTACAAGCTCAATCTCAAAATCTACATCTGCAAGAACCGGATTTCCCTTCGGGTCACGCTTCTGACGGTCATAATACTCCAGATACCAGGATTTATATGCCTGATACGTTTCTTCATCCATAAAGACATCCAGGTCCTTCCAATCAAACTTGGAAAAGGTCTTTAATGTTGCCAGTGTTTTTGCAAGCTGTCTGAATGCAATGATAAACTTTCTCTGATCGTCCTCAGACTGGAGATATCCGGCATCATCCGGCGTAGCCGCAATGTCATAAATAGCATCTGTCTCTGAACGATATCTTGACATATAGAAGTCATAGCTTTGAAGCAGATAATCGTCAGGGTTTCCATCACCGGAGAAAAGCTTGAGAGCGTCATCCTGAGCCTTTTTAATGTTCCTGTATGTAATAATCTGCCCGAACTGCTTTGTGCTCTTATCTACACGATTCGTTCTCGAATATGCCTGAACGAGTGTATGCCATACGAGGTCTTTATCAAGAATAAGCGTATTTGTTGGCTTACTGTCAAATCCAGTTAAGAACATATTTACGACAAGCAAAAGGTCAACCTGTGGAATATCCTTCTGCTTTAATCTCTTCGCAATATCTTTTCTGTAGGCATCAAACTTTGAAATGTCATAATCCGTGCCAAAGAGTTGATTATAGTCATTCATGCATTCCTGCAAATAATCAGAAGAGTATTCATCTGCACCGTCTTCCTCCGGGTCCTCATTCGCCTGATAAGTAAAGATTGCGGCGATCTTATATCCGTTCGGATTGGTATCTTTGTTGTATGCCTTTGGATTTTCCTTCATATAACGGTAGTAATCCATCAGATACTTGATTTTATCAATAGCAAAAATAGCAGTGTAGACATCTTTTCCTTCAGGGTGCGTATGCCGATCCAGATGGTCCATAATATCATCTGCGATATTCTTCATTCGTTCTGGATTATGATAAAGATTTGAAATATCGATATTATGACGCTTGCAATAATCAGCGTCATCAATCTTGTCTGGATCGATCTTTTTATCTTCCAAACCGTTTACCTTGATACTTCTCATGTATTCAACGGAGAACGGCAGTACGTTTCCATCAGCGATTGCTTCCTTAATCATGTATTTATGGATACATGATTTTGATTCGTTTGTCCCGCTCTTATCGTCATTTGGAACTTTGAATACATCCGCTGTTGTACGAGCATTGCTTCCGATATTTTCTTTGAAAATAGGAGTTCCGGTAAAACCGATATAATCCGCCTTTTGAAAATGACGTTCAATCGAACTATGCATAAGCCCAAACTGAGAACGATGACATTCATCAATAATAAATACACACTTCTTGTCCTTGTATTGATCCATAATGGATGCATATTTTGCAGAGCGAAGAGCGGAAGCCATTTTCTGAATCGTTGTAATAATCAGCTTTCGCTTTGTATCCTGTAAGTCATGAACAAGCATCTGTGTATTTTCGGTATTATCAACGCAGCCTTCTTCAAAAGAGTTATATTCATCGACCGTCTGATCGTCCAAATCCTTGCGATCAATCAGGAAGAATACTTTTTCGATTTGAGGATTATCTCTTAAAATTGAGGCGAGCTTATAAGAGGTTAAGGTTTTACCCGAACCTGTAGTATGGAATACATAACCGTTCATATCTGACACAAGAACACGATCTACTGCTTTTTTGACAGCGTAAATCTGATATGGTCTCATGACCATAAGAATCGGCTCTCTGTTCTTGATTACAAAATACTGAGTAAGCATTTCTGTAAGAGCACTTCTTACAAAAAACACATTCGTAAAATCAATAAGGTTGTTGATTCGCTTATTTGCGTCATCTGTCCAATAGAATACCAGAGACTTTAAGATTTGCTGTAGCTCACCATTCTGATTTCGTTCATTTGCATTTGCAAAATACTTTGTCTGAACGGAATTCGACACAACAAAAATCTGGATATAGCGGAATAGTCCTCTAAATGACTTGTTTCTGTATCGGTTGATCTGATTAACAGCCTCGTTAAGCTCAACACCCGGACGCTTTAATTCAATCTGGACAAGAGGAAGCCCGTTAATAAAGACTGTGACATCATATCGATTCTTCTGATCTACATCATCAAGATGTTCCTTATCCATCGTGATCTGATGGGACACCTGATATGTGTTCCTATTGTAATCAGGTGTTAGAAAATCCATATAAATACTTTTGCCATTATCCAGTTCGAGAATATATTGCTCACGAAGAATCTTTGCTGATTCATAAATGGTATGCCCCTCAAGGCGAAGCATAATTCGGTCAAATTCAGAATCTGAAAGTTCTGCCACACCCTTTGTCTCCATTAACTTCTCTGCATTCACCTTACAGATCTGTTTACGGAAGTTATCTTTGACATCATCGTAATTTTTAAGATCAATATATTCGTATCCGATTTCTGTTAATCTTTCGATAAATCGGTTCTCAACTTCGTATTCAGAGATTGCTTCTCCCATAATAATCACCGGCCCTTTCCACCAAAAACTTTACAGTTAATATCTTACCATAAAAAAAGATGGAAAGCAATTCTTTCCACCTTTTGCTTTAAAGATATTATGCATGAATAAATGGGAAAATTTCTTTAACACCACCCAAAAATTTAAAAACCCCTAATAATTATATTATCGTTGTATACAATAAGTATATATTATACTTTGTAGTTATACCTTTTTCTTCTTCCTCTTACTCCTTCCGCTCTCTGGCACTTCAATAACATTCACATTCTTCGCATTATAATCGCTCCGATCCGTCATAAACACCTTAAAATGCACATAATACCCTCTGTCGATCTGTTCCCCATACAAGTTCGATGCATGGATAAAATATGTATTACCGTCCTCGCCGCGAATGAATCCATATCCCTTGTCATCATAATATCTTGTCACTGTTCCAAACATAGAACTCCTTTCTTTGTCTGGCATGAGATGTGTTGCGTGTAGAATCCCTCTCTGAGCTTCTGTGCGCCCTGTGAGAAGGTTTTCACATCTCTCATACAGACTTTGTCGTTGTAATTTTAGGCATTAAAATAAGCCCTCTATCCACCAAGATTTTTTACTGGAAAACCAATAAAAACTCAATGAATAAAGGACTTATTTAGATGTCCAAAGGTACTCTCTGGTGTACGTTTTGGAGTAAGTTTTGCTGATTTTGGCGTAAATTTACGTTTGGCGTAAGATTTTTGGCGTAAGCTGCTTATTTATTACCGTCAATTTTGAACCCTTTTTTGAGCTTAAAAAGTCCGCAAACCCGCATATTTCCTATGGAAAATGCCATTTATGGTTTTGGAGTAAGCTTCATTTTGGGTTTACATAACATCTTATAAATATATCCCCTTACTCCATAATTTACTCCAAATTTCAATTTTTTATGAGCATTTATAAAGAGTTACGTTACACCATCTTACTTCAGATACTTCTCAAACCACTCCATCATCTCCGTCATTCTGCGGATTCTGTGTTTCGGTTTACCGCTTCTTGAGAGTTCGTGGTTCTCGCCATGGAAGAGGCACATGCGGGCTTCAACGCCAAAGTATTTTAACGCGGAGAACATCTGGATCGCGTCGCCCATCCAGCAGCGGTAGTCTTCATCTGACTGGATAAAGAGGGTCGGAGTTTTCGCCATGTTCGCGTATTTGAGCGGTGAGTGCTGCCACATCTTCTCCTGGCTGTTCCACGGATCTGCCTTGATCTGATCCATATTGAAGTAATAGCCAATATCGGTGGTCATGCACTTGGATACCCAGTTGGAGATACTTCTCTGGGAGCAGGCTGCCGCGAATCTTGTGGTATTTCCGATTACCCAGTTTGTCATAAATCCGCCGTAGCTTCCGCCCATAACGCCCAAGTGCTTCTCGTCAACCTGCGGATAGCGCTTCAATACCTCATCTGTGAGTGCCATGCAGCATTCAAAGTCGATTCCGCCGTGCTTTCCGGTGATGTCTGCGAACTCATTTCCGCGTCCGTCACTTCCAAGCGGGTTCGTAAAGAATACGAAATATCCGGCATTCGCAAATACCTCGCTCTCGTGGAAGAACGTCGGTCCGAAGGTCGCGCGCGGACCGCCGTGGATCGTTAAGATTCCCGGATATGTCTTATTCGGGTCAAAGTTCACCGGTTTGATCACATAGCCGTCCAGCTCCAGATCTTTATATGTAAAGGTAAACTCCTCAACCGGGCAAACACTTCTCTCCGCCATCACCGCGTCGTTAAAGGAAGTGAGCTTCGTCTCCTCTTTTCCGTCAAAGGCGTAACACTCGGTGAGTCCCATATCACGCATGCCTGTAAAGTAAATGGTATCGCCGGACTTCGCCAGTGTGTGGACGCTTCCCTGGCGGTCCAGGATCGTCTCCATGTGACCCTCAGCGTCAAAGGTACGAATCACGCTCTGTTTTCGCAGCGTCGCGATAAAGTAGATCTTGTCGTCGTCATGGATCGCGGAAGCTCCGTCCGCAAACTTGCAGTCGCAGCAGATCGAGTTGTGGACGCTGTCATCATAGTCGGAAAGAAGCTCTACCCTGCCGTTCTCCACCGTATACAGCTTGTCATTCTCATTAAAGCCGTATTCTTTCATGTAGGAACCGAAGAAGGTTACTTTTCCCTTGAGGATGCACGCGTAATCGATGCTCATATCCTTCTGCTCTACAAGAGTCTTTAACTCACCCGTGGAGATCGTATACTGCTTTAATCCCTGGTAGACATCCTTTTTATCCGTGTAAAGGCTGGAAACATAGAGGATCGTATCATCGCCCTCGACCCAGGAACTCTCGACATTCTCGTAATCCGGAGTCACAATCTCACAGGAACCGCTCTCCATGTCATAGACTGCAAGTCTCGTTCTCTTCTTATTTACAATGCCCTGACCATTCGCCCAGAACGGAAGCTCATCGAAGACTTCATAGTCTTTCTCGTCCTTCCACGCCTTTAAAGCAGCTCTCTTCTCCTCGCCCTCTTCCATGTGGGAGAGATCCGGCTTGTTGTAATCATATTTCACTGTGAGGACAAGTTTCTTTCCGGCTTTTTTCATCTTCACTGCCTTATACGGAACAGCGAACGCGAACTGTGCCTCACCGCCATGGATGTTCAGGGTGTAGAAGCAGGTCCAGTCTTCCTCATTCTTCGCTTTTTCCTGATATGTCTTCTCGCGGTCCGCAATAAAAAGGACTGTCTCGGAATCCATCCAGATAAATGTGCGCTCTTTCTTTCCGCTTGTCAGTCTGGACGTTTTCTTTGTCTCCATATCATAGAGCCATAAGCAGGACTCATAGCAGTTGTCCTTCTCGCTGGCATCCACCACCGCCATCACCGCGTGCTTTCCATCCGGTGCCGGGGTAAAGATCGTGGGATAATGATAATTTGTAAAGTCTCTGATATCGATCTGTTTCATGGTTCCAGGTCCTCTCTTTCCTTTTTTTGTATGTAGTTTTATCGCAGGATCATTTCCCTGTCAAATTTATTATATTTACAAAAGATGCTGCCCCCACAGCCCTGCGCAGCATAAATCACGTCAATTCTGTCGGCTGTTCCGATTGCAGAGCAAACAATCATTTAAAACAGTATACCCCCGCCAGATACCGGCGGGGGCATATAAATGTCTCCTTATTTGCCTTCCGTCAGATGGCATGCCACGAAATGATTCGGTTCGATCTCGCGGAGCACCGGTTCCTCGCTTCTGCAGCGGTCTGTCGCATACGGACAGCGGGCAGCAAAACGGCAACCTGGCTTCGGGTTGATCGGGGAAGTGATCTCACCCTTTAAGATGATACGCTCTCTCTTCTTTTTCAGGCTTGGTACCGGAATTGCAGAGAGCAGAGCCTGTGTATACGGATGAGTCGGCTTATCGAAAAGCTGTTCAGACGGAGCTTTCTCGATGAGCTGTCCAAGATACATAACCGCGATATCATCCGCAAAGTGGTTGACAACGGAAAGGTCGTGTGTGATGAAGATATAGGTCAATCCCATCTGTTCCTGAAGATCCTGCATCAGGTTTAAGATCTGTGCCTGAATGGATACGTCAAGGGCAGAAACCGGCTCGTCGCATACAATAAGCTTCGGTTTCATCGCAAGCGCTCTTGCAATACCGATACGCTGGCGGCGGCCACCGTCAAGCTCATGCGGGTATGTATTGATCAGGCGGTCTGCAAGACCTACAACCTGCATCAGCTCACGCACACGGTCCATACGGGCTTCCGGGTCCGTAATAAGCTTCTGGAGCTTTAACGGCTCAGCAATGATCTCACTGACTGTCTTTCTCGGGTCAAGGGACGCGTACGGGTCCTGAAAGATCAACTGCATGTCACGTCTTAAGAGACGGAGTTCATTTTTATTCTTTTTACATACATCCTCACCGTCGAAGATGACCTCACCGGAGGTCGGCTCGATGAGACGTAAGATCGAACGTCCTGTGGTGGACTTACCACATCCGGACTCACCTACGATACCGAGGGTCTTTCCACGTTCCAGAGTGAAGTTCACGTCATCGACCGCATGGAGCAGTCCCTTTGGAGTGTTGAAATATTTTTTCAGATGTTTTACTTCAAGGATCGTATCTGCCATTACTGCTCACTCCTTTCAATGGAAAATCCCGGCTCTTCGTAGCGGACGCAGCGCACATAATGCGTATCGCTCACCCACTTCTTTTCCGGTCTGTCTTTTTTGCACGCTTCTGTGCAGTACTTACATCTCGGGGAGAACGGGCAGCCTTTCGGAAGGTTTGTCGGATCCGGCATCAGGCCCGGAATCGGCTGAAGTCTCGCCTTGCGGTCCTCAATGTTCGGAAGGGAACCGAAAAGACCTTCTGTGTATGGGTGCATGGTATGGTTGAAGATATCTTCCAGAGTTCCATGCTCAACGATCTGTCCGGCATATACAACGGAGACCTCATCACAGACCTCTGCGATAATTCCCAGATCATGGGTGATCATGATCATCGCGGATCCAAATTTCTTTCTTAAATCCTTCATCGTCTCGAGAACCTGTGCCTGAATTGTCACATCGAGAGCGGTTGTCGGCTCATCGGCAAGAAGGAGCTTCGGGTTGCAGGCAAGAGCCATAGCGATAACGACACGCTGCTTCATACCACCGGAGAACTGGTGCGGATACTCGCCGAAACGTTCTCTCGGGATACCTACCACTTCCAGCATATCGCCGGCTCTCTGTTCAGCCTCTTTCTCACTGATCTTATCATGGAGCTTGATAACCTCGGCGATCTGGTCACCGACGGTGAGAACCGGGTTTAAGGATGTCATCGGATCCTGGAAGATCATGGAAACGGTATTTCCACGGATCGCCTCCAGCTCCTTCTGCGGCATATTTAAGATATCTTTTCCGTCAAGAAGGATGGAACCGTTTTTAATAACTCCCGGCGGGTCCGGAACGAGACGCAGGATTGAAAGAGCGGTTGTTGTCTTTCCGGATCCGGTCTCTCCTACCAGTCCTAATGTTTTTCCGTGCTCTAACTGGATATCGATGCCGTTTACCGCCTCTACAACGCCGTCATCGGTCTCATAATGGATCACAAGATCCTTAATATCAAGAATTAAGTTTTTGTTATCTTCCAATATTTTGTCCTCCCTACTTCTTCAGTTTCGGGTCTAACGCATCACGAAGACCATCGCCTAACAGGTTCAGGGAAAGGATCGTAATGATGATCGCAATACCCGGGAATACGGTCAGGTGCGGAGCGTTTCTTAAGTAAGCACGTCCGCCGGAAAGCATTGCGCCCCACTCCGGTGTCGGAGCCTTTACGCCAAGGCCCAGGAAGCTTAAACCGGATGTGGAAAGGATCGCGGATGCAACCTTTAAAGATACCTGAACGATGATCGGTGCCATACAGTTCGGGAGAATATGGGAGGAAATGATCTCGAAGTTGTTTGCTCCGATACATTTCGCCGCCTCTACAAATTCCTGATCCTTTACGGTAAGGACGGAAGCCCGGACGATTCTCGCATAGCCAGGCACAGAAGAGATCGCGATGGCAAGCATTAAGTTGAAGATGCTCGGTCCAAGTGCGGATACGATCGTGATGGAAAGAAGAAGGCTCGGTACCGCAAGGAAGATATCCATGATACGCATGATCACGTTATCGATCTTTCCGCCGTAGAAGCCTGCGATCGCACCTAAGGATCCGCCGATCAGAAGTGCGATGGATACGGCTATAACGCCAACGCTTAAGGATACTCTTGATCCGTGAACAAGACGTGCCAGAATATCGCGTCCGAACTCATCTGTTCCGAGCCAGTGAGCTGCGCTCGGAGTCTGGAGACGGATAGCTGTGTTCTGTTTGATAACAACGGTATTGTAATCGAACAGGAAATCCGCAAAAATGGAGATCAACACGAGGAAAACGACGATCCCAAGTCCGATCATTGCCATTCTATTCTTTTTCAAGCGGCGCCAGATCTCTTTAAACTGGCCGCGCTTCTTTACAGTCGCGCCGGATGCCGCTTCCTGATTCTTTGATGTTCCCATACGCTTTCCTCCTTATTTTTTCTTATACTGCGCTTTGATACGCGGGTCAATGAAAGCGTAGAGAATGTCCACGCAAAGGTTTACGATACTGAAGGTAATGGTCATCATGATAACACCGCCGAGGACTAACGGGGCATCTTTACTCTTGATGGAGTCTACCAGGAGACGGCCAACGCCAGGCCATGCAAATACGGTCTCGGTAAGAGTCGCGCCGCCAAGAAGGGAACCGAACTGAAGTCCGATAACGGTAACGACCGGGATCAGTGCATTCTTTAATGCGTGTTTCCGGATCACCATTTTCTCCGGCACACCCTTTGCTCTCGCGGTACGGATATAATCCTGACGGATGACCTCAAGCATGGAGGAACGCGTCATACGGCAGATCAGCGCTGCGTCGCCGGTACCAAGGGTGATCGCCGGCATAATGTAGTTCTTCCAGGATCCCATACCGCCGGATGGAAGCCATCCAAGATTTAAGGAGAATACGATAATGAGCATCAGGCCCAGCCAGAAGTTTGGCGTCGCGACACCCAATAGGGCGGCGACCATACCCACATTATCGATCATACTGTACTGCCTCGTGGCACTGATGATACCGATCGGAAGCGCGATGGCTACTGCTACCAGGATTGACCAGAACGCAAGCTTTGCTGTATTCGGGAATGCAGCCATGATCGTCGGGAAAACATCACGTTTTGTCTTGTAGGATTTACCCATATCGCCGTGAAGAAGGTTCAGCATATATTTTCCGTACTGAACGATAACCGGCTGGTCAAGTCCGAGGTCTTTTCTTGTCGCTTCGATCGTCTCTGCGTCTGCCGACTCACCTGCGATCATCGCTGCTGTATCACCTGGCGAAAGGCTTAAGATGAAATAAACCATGAATGTCACGCCGATCAATACCGGGATCAGCATCGCAAGTCTCTTTAACACATATTTGCTCATGCACACCATCCAATCTACCGCATCCCGCGGCTGTTTTTTTGTGTTTCCGAAACCCGTCTGTCGGGGCCGAAGTTCCGGATCCTTGTCTCAGGGTTTCTGGAATGTTTTCCGGGCTTTCACCGGATTCTGGAAATAGGTACGGATCCCTTTCGTGATCCGTACCCTGTCTTTGCATGGACTCTGTCCTTTTTGAGGATTAGATATTATTTTTCGTAATGGCAGTTGCCAAGGTAATGCTGTGCGCCTTTGTGAAGCTTGAAGCCCTTTAAGTCTGCGCGGACACCGACGTTATCGTATTTGTAGTATAACGGGCACCACGGGGAGATCTCGTGGAGACGATCCTGAAGCTCCTTGTAGAGTCCCATACGCTTGGTATCGTCGCTTTCCTTCTGAGCAGCGATGATGAGCTCATCGACCTTCTCATCTGTTAAGAATGCACGGTTGCCTGTTGTACCATGGTTCTCGGAGTAGAATAACTGGTAGGTACTTCCGTCTGCGTCGAAGCTTGTGTTGGACCAGCCGAGGATGAACATCTCGTGATCACCTGCGTTTAAGGAATCAAGTAATGCGCCCCACTCATACGTAGAAATATCAACGGTGATTCCAACTTCAGCGAGCTGTGCCTGAACGATCTGTGCGGAACGTGTACGAACGTCACCATTTACATAGAGACTGCACTCAAATCCATTCGGATAACCTGCTTCCGCAAGGAGCTCTTTTGCCTTTTCCGGATCATACGGGTAAGCTTCTTCTTCTTCAGACCAACCAGGAATTGTGGAGTTGATGTAGCTGTTTGCTACTGTTCCGCGGCCCTCAACGATCGTATCAACGAAGGTCTGCTTATCCAGTGCGTAGTTGATTGCCTGACGGACTCTCTCATCGGAGAACTTCTCTTTCGTTGTATTCATTCCGAGATACTCAATGGAAGAAGACGGCTGGGAAAGAAGCGCTACGTCGGAGTTTGCTTCCACATTCGCACAGTCTGTCGGGTCAACGTTCCATACAAGATCGACTTCTCCTGCCTCAAGGGCGATGGTTCTTGCACTTCCCTCCGGGATTACGCGGACGGTAATGGAGGTTGCGATCGGTTCCTCACCCCAGTATTTTTCGTTCTTTGTAAGGATATAGTGATCGTTCGGAACCCACTCCGTAACCGTGAACTCACCGGATCCGAGTACATTCTCCACATCGCCGTAAGCATCACCTGCTGCTGTGACGGCTGCCTCAGAAACGATACTTAAGTTTGTCTGGGTAACGATCGTCTTGAACGCTGCGTATGGCTGTGTGAGCTTGAAGGTTACGTGGTAATCATCGTCCGCGATAACCTCTGCGATCTTTGAGGTGTTGGACTTTGTCTTCGGCATATCCTTCGCGCGGTCAAACGTAAACTTGACATCCTTTGCGGTTACCGGTGTTCCGTCTGAGAAGCATGCATCCTCACGGAGCTTGAAGGTATACTCTGTATCACTCTTCATCTCATAGCTCTCAGCGAGGTCCGGAACAAGGTTTCCTTCCTCATCGATATCCATCAGTGTGCTGTATACGTGATGGATCAGTACTCCGGATGTGGTATCCTGCTGTCCTGCCGGATCCAGTGTGACAACGTCTGCGCCCATACCCACAACGATATCTGTTTTTGTGATCTCGCCGCTTCCGCCGTTATCGGTAGCTGTCTGTGCGCTGCCGCCTGTCGGTGCGTTTGCAGACTGATCAGTGTTTCCACCTCCGCCACCTCCGCAGGCTGTAAGGATCATAGCTGCTGCCATTGCCATTGCTGTTGTTCTTGCAATACCCCTTCTTTTCATTTACAAATTCCTCCTGTTATTTTCTTCCGCTCCCCACAGCGGTCGCACTTCATAACGGTAGCATATGTCAGTGTTCACTATACCCGTCATGCAGTACTTAGTTCGTTCTTATGAACCAAGAATAACAGTTTTGAACATATTTGTCAATAATTTTCAATTTATACAGGGTTATTTTAGCAATTTTAACAAATTATAGTTATCTTTTTTGTATTGTATTTACTATACTCCTATTAAGCTAATAGGTTGAACTGTCCGAAGATCCACTGCCTATAAACCGTCTTTAACGAAGTCGATGCTGCCGATCGCACTTCTCACTTCCGAGAGGCGCCCACGGCGTTTATTCGTCTCCTCCGGGTTATCCATGGCAGAGAAATATATCAGGGCGTTCGCCACAGACATATATCCCATCACGGAATTATAAAAGAACAGGTCGTGGTTATTGCAGGTAAAAACGGTCGTTCCGTAGGACGCGATCGGTGAAGTCCTCTGATCCGTGATGGCGATCTGCGGGATCTTCTTCTTGTCGAGATATCTTGCGGTATTCACGATATGTTTCGCGTATCCGGGTGCTGAAAAGATGATCGCGCAGTCCTCCGGTGTGGCGTGGGCCAGATAATTATTGTAGAGAGCCCGGCTCAGATTCGAGAGATCGAGCGCCTCCAGCCCCAACGTCAGGAGTCTTCTCGTCGTGTAGGCACAGAGTCCAGTTACCAGCTCGCTCCCCACCACATAGATCTTCCGGGACTGCCTGATGATGGCCACTGCGGAGAGGATATCCTTTAAGGAGACCTGTTCAAAGGTCTTCGCGATCACATTTTTCTCGTTCGCGACGAACTCCTGGAACATTTCTTCCTTATCGTGGTCACCGAACCGGATCCCGCCCACATGATCCGCGATTCTGTTCAAACCGTCCCCATGGACCAGTCTCGTCTGCAAATGCTCCCGCAGACGGTTCTTCATCTCCACGAAGCTCTGGGCCCCGATCTTCTTTGTGAACCTTAATATGGTCACCTCCGTCACACCCAGTGTCTCCGAAAGCTCTTTCAGGGAGTAAAAGCAGACCTGATCCGGATATTTGAAGATAAAATCCGCGATCCTTTTCTGAACCGGGCTGAGTTTTTCATAGCTTGCGTTTACTTCTTCGAGAATTCCCATGCTCATCTCCTCCTGTTTTACTATTCAGCCCTATCCCTATTTTATCAGCGAATTCTCTGAATAGTTATAATTCACTATACATCTTACTATACATGATAGTGACATTATAACCGAACATTCCATGCATTTCCAGTATTTTTTGTGTAATTTTCAAAGAATGGGTTCTTACACCTCCGGGCATCCCGTGTGGCCGTTTGCGGCGATCTGCATCTTCGCACGGGTGCGTGTCGTTGAAAAGGGGCAGACACCTTCATGCCTGCCCCCGTCTTTCACATTTTAAATATTATCAATCTTCATAGTGGCAGTTGCCAAGGTAGTGCGTTGCGCCCTTGTGAAGCTTGAATCCCTTTAAGTCTGCGCGGACACCGACATTGTCATTTTTGTAGTATAACGGACACCACGGGGAGATCTCATGGAGATATACCTGAAGCTCTTTGTATAACTCCATACGCTTGGTGTCGTCACTCTCTTTCTGCGCGTTGATGATCAGCTCATCGACTTTATCATCAGTTAAGAATGCACGGTTACCGGTTGCTCCATGGTTTCCGGAATAGAATAACTGGTAAGTACTTCCATCCGCGTCGAAGCTTGAATTCGACCATCCGAGGAGGAACATCTCATGCTCACCTGCATTTAAGGAATCGAGAAGAGCGCCCCACTCATAGGTAGAGATATCAACCGTGATTCCAACCTCTGCAAGCTGGGCCTGAATGATCTGGGCGGAACGGGTACGAACGTCGCCGTTTACATAGATCTTGCATTCGAATCCGTTCGGATAGCCAGCTTCCGCAAGAAGCTCCTTCGCCTTCGCCGGATCATACGGATAAGCTTCCACCTCATCGGTCCAGCCCGGGATCATCGAATTGATGTAGCTGTTTGCTACAGTTCCACGACCCTCAATGATCGTATCAACAAATGCCTGTTTATCCAGCGCGTAATTGATCGCCTGTCTGACTCTCACATCCTTGAATTTCTCTTTTGTCGTATTCATACCGAGATATTCGATGGAAGAAGACGTCTGGCTCAACAGCGTCACATCCGGATTTGCCTCGATGTTCGCACAGTCTGTCGCGTCAACGTTCCATACAAGATCGACCTCTCCTGCCTCAAGGGCAATGGCGCGGGCGCTTCCCTCCGGGATCACGCGGCAGGTGATCGTTGTAGCGATCGGCATCTCACCCCAGTATTTTTCGTTTCTTGCCAGGGTGTAGTGATCGTTCGGAACCCACTCGGTAACTGTGAACTCACCGGATCCGAGAATATTGTCAACATCACCGTAAGACTCTCCCGCTGCTGTGACCGCTGCCTCGGAGACAATGCTTAAGTTGCTGTTTGTAATGATCGTCTTAAAAGCTGCATACGGCTGTGTCAGCTTGAAGGTAACATGGTGATCGTCGTCCGCGATAACCTCCTCGATCTTGGAGGTATTGGATTTCGTCTTCGGCATATCCTTCGCGCGGTCAAATGTAAACTTTACATCCTTCGCTGTAACCGGCGTGCCATCGGAGAAGCATGCGTCCTGTCTCAGGGTGAAGGTATATTCCGTATCACTCTTCATCTCGTAGCTCTCTGCCAGATCCGGAACAAGGTTGCCATCATCATCGATATCCATCAAGGTACTGTACACATGTTTCATAAGTACACTGGAAGTGGTATCCTGCTGTCCTGCCGGATCCAGAGTCACGACGTCAGAGGCCTGAGCAAAGACGATATCTGTCTTTGTGATATTTCCGCCGCCTGAGCTTTCCGCTGTTGCCTGAGTCTCACTGCCGCCTGCCGCCGCGGTCGTTGCCGCTGCATTGTTTCCGCCTCCGCACGCTGTCAGCATCATTGCTGCTCCGACAATGGCTGCCACCGATCTCGCTGCTGTTCTTTTTTTCATTCACATGCCCTCCTTCAAGTTATTTCTGTTTCGTCAGAGTGTTGTTGGTAATCCATGAATGTAAATATTTACTATACCTATATATACACTCTTTTCTGAATTTCATGATTAAAGGATATCATTTTCTAATATTTTTGTCAATAAAGTTTTCCTTTCTGCGCATTTTTTGTTTAATTTGTTTATTTTATTTGGTTTCAGCAATTCTATAGCCATAATTTGTTTACAATTTGTTCAAAATTAACAAAGTGGGATTTCTGCTATGTATAGTAAATGCCAACACTTTCCGGTCTTCGTATCTTCAGATGGATCGTTTTATCCTTTATTTTCTCAAAAGGGCGGGATCAAAAAGATCCCGCCCCAAATTTCTCTGAATATTTATATTATCAGAAATTTATTAAACGATTTGAATGCTCCTGATTTCGCTGTATCTATTCTTCGTAATGGCAGTTACCAAGATAATGCTGTGCGCCTGCATGAAGAGTAAATCCCTTTAAGTCTGCGCGCACACCAACGTTATTCTCTTTGTAGTATAACGGACACCACGGAGATTCTTCATGAAGTACAAACTGGAGTTCTTTGTAAAGTTCCATACGTTTTGACTCTTCGCTCTCCCGCTGTGCAGAAAGGATCAGTTCATCAACCTTGTCATTTGAGAAGAATGCGCGGTTTCCGGTTGCACCATGATTTCCGGAATAGAATAACTGATAGGTACTTCCGTCCGGATCAAAGCTCGTGTTGGACCAGCCAAGAAGAAACATTTCGTGTTCGCCTGCATTTAAAGTATCAAGAAGGGCACCCCACTCATATGTGGAAATGTCAACCTTGATTCCTACATCCGCAAGCTGAGCCTGAAGAATCTGTGCAGAACGGGTACGGAGATCGCCATTTACAAAAATCGAGCATTCAAATCCATCCGGATATCCGGCTTCCGCTAACAATTCTTTCGCTTTTTCCGGATCATACGGATAAGCTTCCACTTCATCGGTCCATCCCGGGATTGCTGCATTGATATAACTGTTTGCTACAAGACCGCGACCTTCAATGATCGTGTCAACAAAGGCCTGCTTGTCAAGGGCGTAGTTGATAGCCTGACGGACTCTTTTATCAGAAAACTTTTCTTTCTGGGTGTTCATTCCCACGTAGTCAATACCTGTTGACGGCTGCGAAAGAAGTTTTACGTCAGGATTTGACTCTACATTTGCGCAGTCTGTCGGATCTACGCTCCAGACAACATCAATCTCTCCTGCTTCAAGAGCGATCGTGCGGGCACTTCCCTCCGGGATCACACGACAGGTAATAGAGGTTGCGATCGGCATCTCCCCCCAATAATTATCGTTTCTTACAAGAGTATAATGATCGTTTGGCACCCACTCTGTCACTTTAAATGGCCCTGATCCGAGAAGATTATCCACATCACCATATGAATCCCCCGCTTCCGTCACGGCTTTCTCTGAAAGGATACTCAGGTTGTGCTGTGTTACGATTGTTTTAAATGCTGCATACGGCTCTGTCAGTTTAATCGTTACCTCATGATCCCCATTTACGGTAACCTCCTCGATCTTTGAGGTATTCGACTTTGTCTTCGGCATTCCCTTCGCGCGATCCAGAGAAAATTTAACATCCTGAGCTGTCACCGGAGTGCCGTCCCAGAAGCAGGCATCTTCGCGGAGTTTAAACACATACTCCGTGTCGCTCTTCATCTCATAGCTTTCTGCCAGGTCCGGAACCACCTTTCCTTCATTATCAACGTCCAAAAGCGTACTGTACGCATGTTTCATCAGCACACCCGAAGTCGTATCCTGTTGTCCCGCAGGATCAAGCGTAACAATATCCGACGCCTGACCGACAATGATATCTGTTTTTGTGATCTTCCCGCTTTCTGCACTCTCAGAAGCTGTCTGAGTCTCTCCTCCGGAAGAGGCACCTGCCGTAGGAGCTGTAGTGCTTCCGCCTCCACAGGCTGTGAGCACCATTGCTGCTCCCATAAGTGCCGCCATCGACCTCGCTGCTGTTCTTTTTTTCATTCGCATATCCTCCCTCTTATTTTCAGACAGGTATCTCATCTGCACTGTCCTTCTCTAAATTTATGAAATAAGAATATCACCATTTGTTACTTATTGTCAATTAAATTCACTATTTCACGATTATTTTGTTTATTTTGTATATTTTATTTTCTGTTTTTTGACATTATGTACATGCGCGAGGAGCATATGTCTTTATTGACTCACAGAAGCAAAAAAAGGCACTGAAAGCCGTTTCTGCTTAGGAAGCGACTTTCAATGCCTCAATTTGCTGCAGCAGGTCCCAGTCTCTATCACATGTCTGAACTGCTGCTCTTATTTATCGTAACTGTTCACTGCATTCAAGCTTATGCTTTACTGCAATCAATGCAGCAGATGCGCAGACCTGCTGAATCATTACTTTTTATTTTACAACAATATTTACGATCTTCTTCGGAACATAGATCTCCTTCACGATGTTTCCGGTGATCTTTCCTTCTACCGCAGCTTTACCCGCAGCGATCGCGTCCTCTTTTGCGATGTCAGCCGGAACCATGATGACCGCTTTTACCTTACCGTTAACCTGTACGGCAACCTCGATCTCATCGTCCTTCATCGCTTCCTCATCGCACTCCGGCCATGTTGCGTGGAATACGCTGTCTGTGCCTCCAAGCTCTCTCCAGAGCTCCTCGCCGAGATGCGGAGTAAACGGAGCCAGTAAGATCACGAAGGTTTTTAAGGTCTCCTTGTCGATTCCGCCCTCTTTCTTCGCAACATCTGTCAGCTTATTGCAGTACTCCATGAATCCGGATACGACGGTATTCAAGCTGAACTGGTTGAAACGTGTCTCGATATCGTAGACAAGCTTGTGGCGAAGCTTCACCATCTCCTTTGTCTCCTTGATATCCTTGTCCTTGCTGTCCATCACAAGGTTGTAGAAACGATTCAAGAATCTGGCAACGCCCTCGATTCCTCTGTCGTCCCACTCGGCATCCAGCTCCGGCGGTCCAACGAAGAGCTCGTACATTCTTAACGCATCACAACCGTAATCTCTTACAAGATCATCCGGGGAAACAACGTTTCCTTTGGACTTACTCATCTTGATACCGTTCTTGCCGGTGATCATACCCTGGTTGAACAGCTTCTTGAACGGCTCATCGAAGTCGATCACTCCGATATCGTATAAGAACTTCGTGTAGAATCTGGAGTACAGAAGGTGAAGAACGGCATGCTCAACACCGCCGATGTACATATCTACCGGAAGGTACTTGTCTGCTTTCTCTTTGGATACAAGTTCCTTGTCGTTCTTGTTATCTACATAACGTAAGAAGTACCAGGAGGAACCAGCCCACTGAGGCATTGTGTTTGTCTCACGTTTTGCCGGAGCGCCGCAGCACGGGCATGTGGTGTTTACCCAGGAGTCGATCGCCGCAAGCGGGGACTCACCGGTACCGGTCGGCTGATAGCTCTCAACCTCCGGAAGTTTTAACGGAAGCTGATCCTCCGGGACCGGAACATTGCCGCACTTCGGGCAGTGAACGATCGGGATCGGCTCGCCCCAGTAACGCTGACGGGAGAATACCCAGTCACGAAGCTTGTAGTTCACGGTCTTCTTACCGATTCCCATCTTCTCGATGATGTGCGGAGCTTCTTTCTTTAATACGGAAGATTCCATGCCGTTCCACTCACCGGAGTTGATCATGGTTCCCTTCGCGTCTGTGTAAGCCTCTGTCATGTTCTCGATCTCTTTGCCGTCCTGAGCGATAACCTGAATGATCGGGAGACCAAATTTCTTTGCGAACTCGAAGTCACGGTCATCATGGGCAGGTACGCACATGATGGCACCTGTACCGTAATCAGCAAGTACATAGTCGGACAGCCAGATCGGAACTTCTTTGCCGTTTAACGGGTTAATGGCGTAGGAGCCTGTGAATACGCCTGTCTTTTCCTTGCCCTGGAGACGGTCTACGTTGGACTTCATGGAAGCGTCGAAGATGTACTTCTCTACTGCTTCTCTTGTCTCGTCTGTCGCCAGCTCTTTTGCGAGCTTGTGCTCCGGGGAGAGAACCATGAAGGTCGCGCCGTGGAGCGTATCCGGTCTTGTCGTATAAACGGTGATCTTCTCGTCACGTCCTTTAACCGGGAAATCCACCTCTGCGCCGTAGGATTTACCGATCCAGTCTGTCTGCATCTTTTTAACTTTCTCCGGCCAGTCGAGCTTGTCGAGGTCGTTTAAGAGACGGTCTGCGTATGCGGTGATCTTTAACATCCACTGGCGGAGGTTCTTCTTTGTAACCGGTGTGCCGCAGCGCTCGCAGCAGCCATTTACAACTTCCTCATTTGCGAGACCTGTCTTACAGGACGGGCACCAGTTGATCGGGAATTCCTTCTCGTATGCAAGACCTTTTTTGAACATCTGTACGAAGATCCACTGGGTCCATTTGTAGAAGGACGGATCTGTCGTGTTTACTTCCATATCCCAGTCATAGAGCGCTGCGATCTGGTTGATCTGGCGTTTGATATTTTTGATATTTGACTCTGTGGAGATTGCCGGATGAACGCCCATCTTGATCGCGTAGTTCTCAGCCGGAAGACCGAATGCATCCCATCCCATCGGATGGATCACATATTTGCCCTTTAATAACTGATAACGGCTCCATACATCGGAGATTACATAACCTCTCCAGTGACCTACATGAAGTCCGCTGCCGGACGGATACGGGAACATATCCAGACAGTAATACTTCTCTTTCTTTCCATCATTGACATTGATCGGGTTCTTTTCCCAGTTCTCACGCCACTTGCTCTCAATGGCGGTGTGGTTGTACTGTGCCATGACGCTTTTCTCCTCCATTTCATATCGTTGAAAGCGGTTCAAAATACGCTCTGCGAATTTCGTCCGCCGCTGCATTTACCAGAATCCAGGAAGATCCTGATTCTGTTTCATTGCCCCTGAGCGCCCTTTAAAGACGTCCGGCAATAAAAAAAGTCCCTCTATCTCTATCATTTTTATAGAGACGTGGGGGACTTACATTCTCACGCGGTACCACTCTATTTCATACTGGGTCTTCACCCGTATGCACTCTTTTTCCGATAACGGCGGAAACCGGCAATGCCTACCAAGAATACCGACGGGCAGTGCCTCGTTTTTCACTGCTTACGCCCACTTTTTCAGCATGCTGCTCCGAGGCGAGTTCGGAAAGCTTCTGGATGCTGCCTCGCACCGGCCGGCAGTTCTCTGTGCTCCGTATTCTCTCTTACTGGTCCTCTTCGACGCATTTTAACTCAATAAATTTACCATAGAATCCAGGTTATGTCAAGGTTTCAGAAAACCGATTGACTTTTTCCGGATTCTTATATAGTATGGAAGAACAGGTCTCTGCTTGAGATTCCATCAGAAAAAGCGGCATTTCGACATTTTTTCATCTGGCAGCCGCAAAATACAAGGGGGAATATCTATGGAATATGTCCACAATCTCATCTGGCTCTGCCCGCTCCTCTTTATTGCGGGATTTATCGACTCCATCGCTGGTGGAGGCGGATTGATTGCGCTCCCGGCCTATATGATGTGCGGAATGCCGATCTACTACGTCTACGGCTGCAATAAATTCCAGTGCGCCTTCGGAAGCACTATCGCCGCATGGAAATATTTTAAGAGCGGCTGCCTCGACCTGAAGGTCACGCTGATCAGCGCCATAACCGCCTTTCTCTCCTCCATGCTCGGCACGAGGATCATTTTCTACCTGAAGGAGGAGCAGATCCGTTCCATGTTGATGGTTCTTCTTCCGCTCACCGCGATCCTTGTGATCTTTATGAAGAATGCCTGGAACTATACGGACACACGGAAATCCCTGACGGTTCCTGTCGCCCTGAAGGCGCTCCTCATCGGCATGACCCTCGGTCTCTATGACAGTATGTACGGTCCGGGCGGCGGAACGATCGCGATGCTGCTCTTTACCTTCCTGTTAAAATATGATATCCGCACCGCCTCCGGAAACGCGAAGCTCACGCTGATCGTCTCCAACTACACGGCGCTTCTCTCCTACGTTCTTTCCGGAAACGTGCTGTACGCCATTGCAGTTCCATGCGCATTCTGCAATGTTCTCGGAAACTATCTAGGCGCCGGTTTCGCCATCAAAAACGGTGCAAAGATCATCCGTCCGGTGATGATCTGTGTGGTGACGGTATTGATCATCAAGATCATTCTTGGAAAATAAGAATAACACGGGAAGTAGCCTCTAAAAGTACCCTTCCCTTTACCCCATAAATTCTGTGCGCCCGGGGATCTTCATGATAGTTTTTGTCGGTCGTTTCCTTCTTGAAGAACATTGGAAACTATTAGTATTGGCAGAACTGCCTGTTTTGAGTTAGAATAAATGTGTGTTATTTCTTCATTACAGATTAATTTAACACAAAAAGAGGACCTTGGATTCATTATGAACCCTTGGTCCTTCTTTCTTCAGAACGATATTATTTCTACCGGACATGATCGTAACGGTTTTCTCCTTCAACATCGATCCGTCTCCAGGCGCCTAGTTAAATCCGAAGAATTTCTGCGCGATCTTATATCCCGCGATGGAGAGGGATCTTCCGCCTTTTCCCGGAAGGTTCATGCCCTGTCCCAAGAAGCCCCAGCGGAGTCGCAGGTAGAGCGCCGGATTGGATTTCTTTAACTCTTCCCACAATGCTTTTTTCTTTGCCATATTCTCCTCGCTGCCGGACTTGATCGCGAGGATCGAGCAGATGACCATCATGATCTCCAGATAGCGTACCATATAGTGGCGGAGCTTCCGGTTCTGGATCTTTGTCACATCGTAGTAGCCAAGCATCAGCTTCGTCACGCGGATCTGCTGGTCGATTCTTCCGATCATGACCTGTTCATTGACAGACTGGTCGGAGCGGCCGATAAAGTAGCGGTAGAAGTTCACATCCAGGTAGTACATCGTATGTACATGCGGGAGCGGCTCGTAGACGAAGATATTGTCCACGTAGAATGTGTGCTCCGGGAGCTCCAGTTTACAGTCTCTCAAAAGTTCCGTTCTGTAAACGACAGAATGCATCAGGATATACTGGCCTGCAACGAACACCTTCACATCGCTCCAGGTAAAGATCTCGTTCTTCGGAAGCGCCAGATTATAGTTCATGACTTTCTTGTGCTTCGCGCCCTGTTTCTCATAGACAAAGTTTGTGATCAGCATATCCAGGGTATCTTTTCCGTAAACAAAGCGGCGCAGGGTGTCAAGCACCTGCCTGTAGGCCTGCTCATTTACCCAGTCATCGCTGTCCACAACCTTAAAATAGATTCCGGTCGCGGCCTTTAATCCCGCGTTAACCGCAGCGCCGTGTCCACCGTTCTCCTGGTGGATCGCCTTACAGATACCCGGATATTCTTTCTCATAACGGTCAGCGATCTCCGCCGTATTGTCTTTTGTGGAACCATCATCCACGATCAGGATCTCCACCTCATTTCCGCCCGGAAGCAGAGACTTGATACAGTTTTCCATATACGCCGCTGAATTGTAGCATGGAATTGCTATCGATAACAGCTTCAAAATTGTTTCCTCCTTACGTTCCCCGTGTTGGGGATCATTCACTGCCGCCACACAGAGCGCACGCCACAGTGATCTCTCGACTCAGTTGTTCCTATTTTAGCATAAGTTATCTGAAAATGCAAAAAATTATTTCTTTCAATTCTCTTTCATTCCGGCATAAAATTCATCCCGTAAGCTTCTGCCGCCGCAGCGCCATATATAATTTTCAGTTCAGGAAATTTCTCCTGTACTCAATCATAAAACTTTGAGTTTTTTCTTCCATAATCTATCAAAATATGGTAAAATATCTGAAAATACACAGGCGCAGACCGTTTTGTGCCGGTCCGCGGAGAAAACTTATCCGCGGCTCCCGCGCAATTTTATCTGCCCAGACGATATCGGTACATAATAGAAATGAGGTATTAGATATGGCAAAGAAAAGACTTGTTTTAGCACTTGGACATGACGCTCTCGGAACGAACCTTCCGGAGCAGAAGACCGCCGTTACAAAGACGGCGAAAGCCATCGCTGATTTTATTCAGGACGGCTGGCAGGTTGTGATCACCCACGGAAATACTCCGCAGCTCGGTATGATCCACACCGCGTTAAATGAATTTGCGAAAAACCATGAAGATTACACTCCGGCTCCGATGTCTGTCTGCTCCGCAATGAGCCAGGGATATATCGGCTACGATCTCCAGAACGCTCTCCGCTCCGAGCTTATCAAACGCGGCATTTACAAAGCTGTATCTACGATCTTAACACAGGTTACAGTTGACCCGTACGATGAGTCCTCCTACACTCCAATGAAGGTGGTTGGACGTGTGATGAACGCCGAGGAGGCAAAAGAGGAAGAGGCAAAGGGTAACTTCGTTGTGAAGGAAGGCGACGGCTACCGCCGTATCGTTGCGGCTCCGAAGCCGGTCGCAATCGTTGAGATCGACGCGATCCGCGCTCTCGCTGATGCTGACCAGCCGGTGATCGCGGCAGGCGGCGGCGGAATCCCGGTAATGGAACAGGGCCCCAACTTAAAGGGTGCCAGTGCTGTGATTGAAAAAGACCGCGCAGCCGGTCTTCTTGCAAAAGAGCTCGATGCTGATGTCTTAATGTTTATCACCGGTGTTCCGAATGTCGTATTAAATTATGGCACCGACCGCCCGATCAACATCGACAAGATGACAACGGCTGAGGCAGCCCGCTATGCCGGGGAAGGCCACTTTAAGACAGGGTCGATGCTGCCGAAGGTTGAAAGCTCCATCGACTTCATCAACGCAGGAAAAGGTCGACGCGCGATCATCACTTCCCTTGATGGTGCAAAGAGTGCTTTAGCAGGTAAAGGCGGCACGACGATCCAGTAGGCAATACATTCTGATTTGACTCAGGTCAATCTTATTTAAATCTGGAACAAACAAGAATATGATCCCAGGGAGTTCTATACAGGAACTTCTCTGGGATCTTTTTTCAACTAATCTTCTCCCAACTGTTCTAATCGTCCAAATCTCTTTAGTGAAAATAATAAAGAATGCACCTTGGCGTATTCTCGTGCCTCGCGCGGTCGCTTGCGACAATCTGCATCTTCGCGCGAGTATGTATTATTGTCACGTTAGTGCCTTTTGTGTAATAGGAAATTCCTTGTAATCTCCTATTACACAAAAAAGACCCGCCAGAAGGCATTTCTGCCTTCCGCGGGTCTTTCATTTTTCTACAAGTTGTTATCCAATCAGATAATAACATGTGCCGGGCACTTAGCCGCGCACTTGCCGCATCCGGTACACTTTGTGTAATCAATCACAGCAACGTTGTTATCCATATGGATCGCATCGAATTCACACTGCTTTGTGCAGAGCGTACATCCGATACAGCCTGCCTCGCAGACCTTCTTGACAGCCGGTCCTTTGTCGTGGGAGCTGCACTGTACGAGGTGGTTTGCCTTGTACGGAACAAGCTCGATCAGGTGACGCGGACAAGCCTCCGCACACTTACCACAGGCAACACACTTCTCCTTGTCGACAACGGCAACACCGTTCACAACATGGATCGCGTCAAACTGACATGCCTTTACACAGCTTCCGGAACCGAGACATCCGTAGTTACATCCCTTGGAGCCGCCGCCCGGAACTGCATCTGCGATCTTGTGGCAGTCATCAATACCGTAGTAATTGTATTTAACAGTTGCCTTATCGCAGGTACCTTTACATTTTACAAATGCAACCTTCTTCTCAGCGGAACCAGCCTCAACGCCCATGATCGCAGCGATTTTTTCTCCTACCGGAGCGCCGCCGACCGGACACTGGTCAACCTTTGCCTTGCCCTCTGCAATTGCTTTTGCAAGAGCGTCACAGCCTGCGTAACCGCAGCCGCCGCAGTTGTTGCCCGGAAGCTCTGCACGAACCAGAATTTCCTTCTCGTCTACTTCTACTTTAAACTTCTCGCTGGCGATTCCAAGGAGTACGCCGATGACGATACCGACGATACCGACAACCGCAGCAGCGATGATAATGCCTGTCATGTTCATCTCTCGTTCCTCCTTAAATCATTCCGGAAAATCCGAAGAGAGCGATCGACATTAAGCTTGCTGTGATCAGGACGATCGGGGATCCCTGAAAAGCGTGCGGCACATCATTGTGCTCGATCTTCTCACGGATACCTGCAAGCAGGACGATGGCGATCAGGAATCCAACGGAAATACCGATACCGTTTACGACACTCTGAATGAAGTTGTAGCCCTTCTGTACGTTTGTCAGCGCAACACCGAGAACCGCACAGTTTGTTGTAATTAACGGAAGGTATACGCCAAGTGCCTCATAAAGGCTTACCATGTTCTTCTTTAAGAACATCTCAACGAACTGAACCAGAGCCGCGATTACAAGGATAAATACGATCGTCTGTAAATACTCGATATGGAGCTTTACGAGAACGAAATCATAAACAAGGCTTGTGCAGGCAGATGCGATCGTAATAACGAATACGACTGCAGCGCCCATACCAGCTGCTGTCTCTGTTTTCTTGGATACACCAAGGAACGGGCAAAGACCGAGGAACTGGCTTAAAACAACGTTATTCACCAGGGCAGAACCGATGGCGATCAATAAAAGTTCTTTCATTTCTCCATTTCCTCCTTAATTTTCTTTGCCGGCATCTGCTGCTTCAGTCTTAGCTGCCTCTGCCGCTTTTGCAGCCTCAGCTGCCTTCTTAGCTGCGAGAGCCTTCTCTGCTGCTGCCTTCTTTGCTGCCGCTGCGGCTGCGGCTTCCTCTGCCTTCTTCTCAGCAAGAGCAGCATGGTTTGTCATGCTGACACAGCCTGCACAGCTTGCACAGTTACCGCCGCATACAAGATCAGACTTCGGTGCGTCGCCGTTTGTCGCGCATGGAAGACGGAGCTTGTTCTGGATCGCGGAAAGCATAGCCAGAGTGAACAGAGCACCCGGTGCAAGGATGATGATGGAAATGTGGTAAGCTTCCGGAATGATAGTGTGTCCGAAGATCGCACCTGCACCGAAGAACTCACGGCACATACCGATGACGGTAAGGGAAAGGGAGAATCCAAGTCCCATACCAAGACCATCGAAGAAAGATTCAACCGGACCGTTCTTGCAGGCATATGCCTCTGCACGGCCAAGGATGATACAGTTAACAACGATAAGCGGGATGTAAATACCCAGGGATGCATACAGGGACGGAACGTAGCCCTGCATTAAGAGCTGTACGACTGTAACCAGGCTGGCTACGACTACGATGAATGCCGGAATACGGACTCTGTCCGGAATGATCTTACGCAGTGCGGAGATCAGCAGGTTGGAAAACATCAGTACGGCTGTTGTGGAAAGTCCCATGCCGAGACCGTTGATGGCGGATGTTGTCGTCGCAAGAGTCGGACACATACCTAACATCAGGATGAAGGTTGGGTTTTCCTTGATAATACCGTTATATAAACGTTCTACGCATTTATTCATGAATGCCCACCTCCTAGTTTAAGCAGTTATGCAGATAGTATAAAGCTGCATTGACTGCGTTTGTTGTAGCGTTTGATGTGATGGTGGCACCGCTGATGGCATTGATCTCAGTGTCAGACGCAGAACCGGATTTTGTTACGCTTAAGCTCTCGCAGTTCTTGCCAACGTACTGATTTCTGTAGTCATCATCTTTTGCCTTTAAGCCAAGACCAGGAGTATCACTTGTCTCACGGATACCAACACCTGTGATAGTGCCGTCTGCATCAAAGCCGATGGAGAGCTTGACAGCTCCGCCGTAGGAGTCGTTGGACAGGGAGTTGATCACATGTCCTACTACTTCGCCGCTTGCGTCCTTTGCCTCGAGAACGGACTCGATCGCAACGCCGCCGAAGCCGAGGTTTGCGATCTCATCTGCTGTCTCAGCGATCTTTTCTGTGGAACCTTCCACATCATCGAAGCTCTCTGCCTCCGGAAGGACCTGTTTGTAGGTTGCGTTGTTGGCTGCGATGGTAGCCGCCTCGATCGGAGCTTTTGTCACATCATAGACAACACCGAGACATAAACCGGAAACCAGGGTGATCGCAAAAAGGATCAGGGCATCTTTCATAAATCCAGACTTACTTGCTGCCATTTTTCTTACCCCCTTTTCCGAATGCTGTCGGGAGAGTTACCTTCTCAATCAACGGAACAAGCATGTTGCAGAAGATAATTGCGTAGGAAACGCCCTCTGCACCGCTTCCGAAGATACGGAACAGTCCTGTTAAAATACCAAGGCAGATACCGAATACGATCTGTCCTTTTGCAGTGATCGGGCTTGTTACATAGTCGGTAGCCATGAAGAATGCACCGAAGATCAGTCCGCCGCCGCAAACCTCTGCGAGCACGTAGTTAATATTGTGCTGGCCGAAGATAAATGCAAATACTGCGAAGGAAAGGATGTATGCTGCCGGGATGCGGATCGTAATTACTTTCTTAACGAGCAGGTAAGCTGCACCGATTAAAAGGGCAATTACGGAAACCTCACCGATGGTTCCCGGAATCTTACCAATGAACATAGCTGCGAGATCATATGTATCACCGGCTTTGATCGCCGCAAGAGGAGTTGCACTCGCAACTGCGTCTGTTACCGGGTCTGTGAACTTTGTCATAGCCTGTGCAAAGGAGATCAGCATAAAGCATCTCGCTGCCAGAGCCGGGTTCATCCAGTTCTGACCAAGTCCGCCGTAAAGCTGTTTTACGACGATGATCGCGAATACACCGCCAAGGATCGGCATCCATAACGGAATTGCCGGCGGCATATTTAAGCCTAAGATCATACCTGTGACAAGGGCACTGCCGTCACTGATAGTAACCGGCTTGTGCATCAGTGTCTCAAAAAGATATTCACTGAGTACACAGGAAAGAACCGTTGCAACAACAACGATAAGGGAATAGATACCGAACTGCATCACGCCCCAGATCGTAGCCGGAAGCATTGCGATCGCCACATCGTACATTAAGTTCTTTGTGGAAACACCGCAGCGTACGTGAGGGGATGATGATACGTTTAATAATTTACTCATTTGTCACACCTCCTACGCTTTCTTTCTTCTGGCTGCCATGACAGCTTTACGCATCTCTTTGAATGCCTGTGTCAGCGGTCTGTGGGCAGGACAGATGAAAGTACAGGAGCCGCATTCGCAGCACTCCATACCATTTAATTTTTCGAACAGGGCAAGATCATTTCTTTCTGCTGCCGCCATCATCATCTGCGGAACAACATGACCTGGACATACCTCGATACAGCGTCCACAGCGGATACACGGAGATTCCGGATTTGCTGCAACCTGATCTTTTGTGAAGCAGGTCAGGGCAGAGGAGTTCTTCATAACCGGAATGTCCAGAGAGAATAATGCCTGTCCCATCATAGGACCACCGGAGATCATCTTCTCCGGCTCTTCCTTAAAGCCGCCTGCAGCTTCAAGGATCTCGCGATAGCACATACCGAGCGGAACCTGGAAGTTCTGCGGATTCTTAACCGCATCACCGGTAACGGTAATGATCTTACGAATTAACGGTGTGCTCTCACAGACTGCATTGTAAATGGAGATAACGGTATCTACGTTATCTACGATACATCCTGCATCCGCCGGAAGCATCGTGGAGTTGATCTCGCGTCCGCCTGTAACCGCATAGATCAGGAAACGCTCGCCGCCCTGCGGGTACTTTGTCTTTAACGGACATACCGAGATCTTCGGCTCATCCTTTACGAGACCTTCCAGAAGCTTGATCGCCTCCGGCTTGTTCTCCTCGATTCCGATCACGCCTTTCGCGTTCGGGAACATGCTTAACATGACTTTGATGCCGCCGATCAGTCTCTCCGGCTGCTCCATCATCAGGCGATAGTCACTTGTCAGATACGGCTCACATTCAGCCGCGTTTACGATAATGTGATCGATCGCGTTGTCATCCTTCGGTGCAAGTTTTACGTTGGTCGGGAAACCTGCGCCGCCAAGACCTACGATACCGGCTTCTTTTACGATATTCCGGATCTCTTCCTTGGAAAGTTTTGTGTAATCGCGTTTTTCGCCAAAACCTTCGATTGCTGTGTACTCGTTATCGTTCTCAACGATAATGGACTGTACGATTGCTCCGTTCGCAACCAGACGCGGTTCGATTCCCTTTACTGTACCGGATACGGAACAGATAACATTTGCGGAAATGAAGCCGCCTGCTTCAGCGATCTTCTGGCCAACCAGAACCTTGTCACCCTTGGCAACAAGTGGTTTCGCCGGAGCACCGATATGCTGGGAGAGAGGATAAACCAGCTCACCCTTCGGCTGGATCACCTGAATCGGCTTATCTGCGGACAGTTCTTTTCCCTCATAAGGATGAACGCCGCCTATAAATGTGCTCAGACCCATTTAACAAACCTTCTTTCTATAAAATTTCATAGTACCCATCACACCGTAGTATAGCATATTTGGAATTTTTCTACAATTGGAAATCGGTTAACTTTTTAACAGAAATGGCCTTTTTCGGCGTTTGTATCAAAAAAAAAACAAAAATATGGTGGGAAACCACTTAAGAAAATGAAGTTTTCAACAAAAAAAGCGGACAGGAACCGCGATTCCGTCCACTTTTTTCCATTTTCTGTTAGTTTTTACTAATTTAATTCAGCCATACCTGTATACAATCGGTAATAACGTCCTTTTTCTTTCAGGAGATTCTCATGATCACCGCGCTCGATGATCTCTCCGTTCTCCAGAACCATGATGGCGTTGGCGTTGCGCACGGTGGAGAGACGGTGAGCGATCACGAAGGTGGTCCGTTCTGCCATCAGACGATCCATGCCCTGCTCGATGTGCTTTTCCGTTCTCGTATCGACAGAACTCGTCGCTTCATCGAGGATCAGGATCGGCGCCTTGGATACCGCCGCTCTCGCGATATTAAGAAGCTGCCTCTGGCCCTGGCTCAAGTTCGCGCCATCGCTCTCAAGAACGGTGTCATAGCCCTTTGGAAGCCGCATGATAAAGGAATGGGCAGATGCCATCTTCGCCGCCTGAATGACCTCCTCGTCTGTGGCATCAAGCCGTCCGTAGCGGATATTCTCCATGACCGTTCCCGTAAACAGGTGGGTGTCCTGAAGCACCATGGCGATGTGACGGCGCAGGTCGTCCCGCTTAATATGGCAGATATCAACGCCGTCGATGGTGATGGTCCCGCTCTGGATATCGTAGAAGCGGTTGATGAGGTTCGTGATCGTCGTCTTTCCGGCTCCCGTGGAACCCACGAAGGCGATCTTCTGCCCCGGCCTCGCGTAGAGGCTGATATCCTTTAAGATGATTTTATCCGGGTTGTAACCGAAGGTCACATGATCTAATACCACTTCCCCGCTCATACTGTCCATGGATACTGCGTCCTTATCATCCGCCGCCTCCGGCTCCTCATCCATCACGGAGAAAACGCGCTCCGCTCCGGCGAGGGCTGAGAACACGTTGGAAACCTGCATGGAGATCTCGTTGATCGGCCTTGAGAACTGCCTCGAAAAGTTCAAAAATACCGTGAGCCCGCCGACATCGAAGTTTTTCACCACACAGAGGATCCCGCCGATGCACGCCGTCAGGGAATAGTTTATCTGGCTTAAGTTGTTCATCACAGGTCCCATCATGCCCCCAAGGAATTGGGCGCGGATCTGTTTTTCGCGGAGATCCCTGTTTAATATATCAAATTCTTCCTCCGCGATCTCCTCATGGCAGAAGACTTTTACTACCTTCTGTCCGGTGATGGTCTCCTCGATGTATCCATTTAAAGCACCGAGAGCCGACTGCTGGGCGCTGAAGTATTTCTGACTCCGTTTCGCGACCTCTCCGCCGGCCCGCAACATGAGCGGGATCATGATCAGGGTCACAGCTGTCAGCCAGATGTTCGTGTAAAGCATGAGAAACAAGGTTCCGATGATGCTTAAGGTTCCGGAAAAGAGCTGCACAAGAGTACTGCTCAGCATATTTCCGATGGTGTCCACGTCGTTTGTGAAGCGGCTCATCAGATCCCCGTTGGAATTTGTATCGTAAAATCTCACCGGAAGCTTCTGCATCTTTGTAAAGAGGTCTGTCCGGATCCGCACAAGGGCGCTCTGGGCAACCTCTAACATCAGTCTTGACTGGAGATAATTTGCGATAACTCCCAGAAGATAGACGCACGCCATCATGGTCAGCCCTTTAAAAAGTCCCGCCACATTTCCGGGACTTCCGTCCGGCGGTGCAATAAAGCGATTGATGATCGGGCGCAGCATATAGGAACCGGTCAGTGTCGCCACCGTGTTTACAATGACACAGAAAAATGCGATCCCCATCCGGAGCCTGTCCGCTTCCAGATAAGAAAGCAGACGCTTTAAGGCCGCTCCTGTGCTCTTTGGGCGTCCTCCGCCTCTGGGAGCACCCGGTCCTCTTCCCATTCCTCTCCTTTTCGGTGCGGCTGCCACGCGTCCGGCATATCGTTTTTTCAGACTCGCTTCGCGGTCTGCTCTCGTGACGCTCATACTGCCGCCTCCTCTCCTGCCCCAATGGACTGATTTCCGATCTGGGTCGTATAGATCTCGCTGTATGTCTCACAGGTCTTTAAAAGTTCCTCGTGGGTTCCGTGACCGATGATCTTTCCGTCCTCCAGTACCAGAATCTGGTCTGCCTCCTGAACGGAGGAGATCCTCTGGGCGATGATGATCTTTGTGGTATCCCCAAGATCATGATAGAGACTCTCCCGGATCTTTGCCTCCGTCGCCGTGTCAACAGCACTGGTGGAGTCATCCAAAATCAGGATCTTCGGGCGCTTTAAGAGTGCTCTCGCGATACAGAGACGCTGTTTCTGACCGCCGGAGACATTGACGCCGCCCTGCCCCATCTCGGTACCATATCCGTTTTTGAAGGTCTTAACGAAGGGATCTGCCTGGGCGCTCTCCGAGAACCGGATTACATCCTCCATCGGCGCGTCCTCATTTCCCCATCGAAGATTTTCCTCGATCGTTCCCGAAAAGAGGATATTTTTCTGGAGGACCATGCCGACGCCCTCACGCAGGTGTTTTAAAGAGTACTCTTTGACGTTCACGCCGTCGACAAGGACTTCGCCTCCGGTCACGTCATAAAGTCTCGGGATCAGCTGCACGAGGGAGGTCTTTCCGCTTCCCGTGGAGCCGATGATCCCGATGGTCTGTCCCGGTTCTGCCGTAAAGGAGATCCCTTCCAGAACGAGATCCTTTCTCCCGTTCTCTCCGCTATAGCCAAAGCTTACATTCTTAAACTCCACACGACCTTCCGTGACTTTTTTATCCTTATTTTTCGCGTTATCATCATTTAAGCCGATCTCTGTGTCGAAGATCTCATTGATCCGCTTCATGGATGCGCTGGCGCGGGAGCTCTGTAAGAATACCATGGAAAGCATCATGAGGGACATCAGGATCTGCACGATATACGTCGTAAACGCAGTGAGATCCCCCACCGGCATCTTTCCGGCAATGATGATATTTCCTCCATACCAGACGACAGCCAGTGTCGTCACATTCATGGCGAACATCATCACCGGCATCGTAGTGATCACGATCCGGAGGGCCCGGAGACTGCTCTCCTTTAAGTCGCGGTTCAGTCTGCTGAATTTTTCGATCTCATGAGCCTCCCGGACAAAGGATTTGACCACGCGGACATTCGTCAGGGATTCCTGAATCCCGGAATTCAAACGGTCCAGTCTCCTCTGCATCTCCCCAAAACGTGGGAATGCAGTCTTTAAGATCAGAATAATCGCCGTGAGAAGAAGTGGGATCACGATGAGGATGATGACCGCAAGCTGACGGTTCATCATAAATGCCATGATCAGGGCACCGAGAAACATTCCGGGCGCCCTAAGTGCCATACGGAGACCCATCATCAGGACGTTCTGAACCTGCTGGACATCGTTCGTGAGCCTCGTGACGAGAGAACCGGTGCTGTAGCCGTCGATGTTCTCAAAGGAGAACTGCTGGACCTTTTGAAACAGATCATTTCTCATGTCACTGGTAAAGGAGATAGACGCCTTTGCGGAAAAATAGGCGCCGAGGATCCCACCCACCGCCATAAAAAGGACGGTCAGGACCATCAGTGTACCCATCTTTCCGATATAGGCAACATTTCGACTTGCGACACCGTTGTTGATAATCATGGACATAAATTTCGGGAGCATGACCTCTCCCGCCACCTCGGTGAGCATCATCAGCGGACCGATCACGAAGGCACTGAGATACGGGGTGATGTATTTTTTGTATCGTTTCAATTCTGTCGTTTCCTTTCTGGTCAGATCTGCATTCGTTGGATTCTTTTGATGCTGTTTATCACGCATCTTCCCTCGGAAGTTTTCTCCTAACGATATAGAAGCAGATCATATGAGCCGTCGCCGTGACGATCCAGGTAAACGGATAAGATAAGTATAACACCGTCAGGTTATGGTATACTTGGAACACCGTAAAGATCCAGACGATCCGGAGTCCGCACGCTCCCAGAAGGGAGACGCACATCGGCATGACGGAGTATCCAAGACCACGGATGCTGCCCACCATCGTATCCATGATCCCACAGAGGAAATATGTCGTTCCAAAGACCACAAGCCTTCTCATTCCGTATACCATGACCTCCGGGTCTGAGGAATAGATCCTGATCAGGGCATGTCCGCAAAGATAAGCCGGAATTCCCATTCCGAGTCCCACGGCTGTCACAACGCCGAGGCAGGTAACCATGATCCGGTTGATCCTCGAATACTTTTTGCCGCCGAAGTTCTGGCTTGTGAAGCTTAAGTTTGCCTGATAAACCGCATTCATGGCATTATAGATGAATCCCTCAATATTCTGGGAAGTCGTATTTCCTGCCATCGCGACAGAGCCGAAGGAATTCACAGAGGACTGGATCAGAACGTTGGAAATCGAGAATACTGCGCCCTGCATCCCCGCCGGAAGGCCTACCTGAATGATCTGACGGAATTTCGAGCGGTGGATCTTCAGATCTTTTAAATGAAGCTTCAGACCGCCCTCGCTCTCCATCAGACAAAGGATCACCAGGAACGCCGAGATCGCCTGAGAGATCGCAGTCGCCAAGGCAACTCCCGCCACATCCATCCGGAACATGATCACGAAAAAGAGGTTTAAGACCACATTGATCACGCCCGCCGCCGTAAGGAAATACAGTGGGCGCTTCGTGTCTCCCACCGCGCGGAGAATCGCGCTTCCGAAGTTGTAGATCATATTCGCAGGCATGCCGATAAAGATGATCCGCATATAAATCGTAGATTTATCGATCACATCGTCCGGAGTTCCCATGAGTTCCAGCATTGGCCTCGAGAGAAGCTGACCCACAATGATCAGAAAAAGACCGCTGACGATGCTGAGTGCCATGGCCGTGTGGATCGTATCCTGCACGTCTTTTTCCCGCTTCGCTCCGTAATATCTCGCCACGATGACATTGACACCCACGGACAGTCCGATAAAGATATTGATCATCAGGTTGATCAGCGCCGTTGTGGAACCCACCGCCGCCAGAGACTGGCTACCCGCGAAACGTCCCACAACGATCACATCCGCAGCGTTGAACAGAAGCTGCAGGATTCCGGAAAAGATCAGCGGAATCGTAAAGGTGAGCAGTTTTCCGAGGATCGGACCGCTGCACATGTCCATTTCGTAATTTTTCTTCATAATACTCCTTTTTCCCGTATCTGTATTTTCTTTCCGGCAGCATCCGGAAAGAAAAGCAGACTGGCATTTCCCGCCCCTGTCCGTCTGCTCATTCTATCCACGGCTGCTCCCGGTGCCGGAATGCGTAAGGCACATTCCTTTTATCTATTACGCAGATTATAGACGATTTTTACAAATAATGCAATCCTGCCACAACACGCTTCAGTCCTCAAGGACATACACCTGGAAGAGACCGGACCACGGATTTCCGATAATATAGCAGGTGTAGGCTCTTCCCGCACGGACGTTGACGTTGAAGGTGAGAAGCGGATTCGGCACGGTGCAGGTCGGGCAGGAAACGCCGACGATGGAGGAAAGGACAAGGACCGGAAGCTCGCCTAATGCCGAAACTGCATACTGGGAACCTGTCACAAAGAAGGTATAGGTTCCGCTGGATGTCTGTTTATAGCTCGTCACTTCCTTGTATCCGACCCCCGCAAATGCTGTCTGGTTGTTGAAGGTCCGCACATCGTAGCTGGATCCCGCGTAGGACATGTTCGCGACACGGAGGCAGCCGTAACCTGACGGAACGTTCGTGCAGCCCATGTCGGAGACACGGGTCAGGGACACTCCGGAAACCGTGTCTAAGATCACCATCGTGAGCCTCTCACCGGACACAAAGGCAATCGTCTGCTGATAATAGATCTGACCGTTGGTCCTGCGCACAGTGACGGTATGGAATCCGTCCGTCACGCGGATATAAGAAGAGATCGTGGCAAATTCGGAACCGGAAAAGATATTCCGGCCATCGATATAGACGTCCAGAGTTCGGCCTGATGTGCTGGCATTTAAAAACCGGACTCTGCTGTAGTAATTCCCTCCTGAGACCGTCGGGTATGTGATCGGAAAAGAAATCGTCGGAAAGCCCGGGCGTCCGATGGTATTGTCGGGATAGACGGGACGTCCGCCAGACGGCGCGACCGGTGTCGTCGGGATTCCAGCGAGATCGTCATCTCCCGGATAAACAGGTTTTCCGCCCGGTGGAGCGATGGGCGGCACAGGGATCCCCGCAAGATCATCGTCTCCCGGATAAACAAAAACTCCTCCTAATGGCTCAGCCGATGTCTCCGGTACATTTGCGTCGTTCTTCCCTGCTACGACCTCCGCCGTATTCTCTCCCGACGGTTCCGGCATTGATGTTGGATTCTCTGGCATATTAACACCTCAATATCTTTTTTACTACAAAATATGAAAGCAGAACGGAAAATGTTCCCTGCACATGTTTGAACCTCCATGAGCTTTCCGAGGAATTGATCTTTTTGTATGAAAAATTTATTCAAATTTTTTTGTTTTTATCGTTGACAAACCTGTTGATCCATGATACTATATTGGAGGTTCGAAAAACACAGTAAATGTGTTCGCTGCCTTGGCTCAGCTGGTAGAGCGTCGCCTTGGTAAGGCGGAGGTCGGCAGTTCAAATCTGCTAGGCAGCTTAAACCATGAGGCTTTCCGGAATATCCGGGAAGCCTTTTTTCGCGTGACAGGGAATTTCCTGTTGTACGAAAAGGTACGAACGCGCCAGTGATGTACACACACGCAGGACGCCCGGACATGTCAGAGCAATTGTTTATTACAATTGATAAGACTCCCGCCTCTTTCAGGCGGTGAGTACTTGCAGGAAATCCTTCGCGCACAAAAAAGACCCGGGAAACTCCTCTCCACGGGTCTTTTTTCATAATCAAAATTTTAAATTCTATGCCTTCGCCAGTCTCTGTCTCACGATCTCATACGCGAGAACACCTGTCGCAACGGACGCGTTCAGGGAATCGATATCACCCTTCATTGGGATCGACGCGATCATATCGCATTTTTCCTTCACAAGACGGCTCACGCCCTCCCCCTCATTTCCAATCACAAGGCCGATCGGTCCGGTGAGGTTTAAACGGTACATGCTCTCTCCACCCATGTCAGCGCAGACGAACCAGATGCCGCGTTTCTTTAAATCCTCGATCGTCGCCGCCATATTGGTGACCTTTGCGACCGGCGTATAGTTTAACGCACCTGCGGAGGTTCTCGCAACCGTCGCAGTAAGTCCCACCGCGCGGCGTTTCGGAATGATCACTCCGTGAGCGCCCGCAAGGTTCGCGGTACGGATGATCGCTCCAAGGTTGTGCGGATCCTCAATTCCGTCAAGCAGGAATAAAAACGGCGGCTCGCCCTTCTCTTCCGCGATTTTCAAAATATCTTCCACTTCAGCGTACTCGTAAGCAGCGGCATACGCCATCACGCCCTGATGGTGTCCCGTCTCGGACATGGAATCCAGACGTTCCTTCGGAACAAAGTTTACGATCGTGTCATGCTTTTTCGCCTCTCTCACGATCGTGCGCACCGGTCCGTCCTGACATCCGTCAAGGACAAACAGCCGGTCGATGGTCTTTCCAGAGCGGAACGCCTCCAAAACAGCGTTGCGCCCTTCAATCGTCAGTTCTTCATATCTCATCGGAGTTCTCCTCTTTTTGTTTTTCCGTATCGCCGGAGTCAGCTTTTCCGGTCTTTGTCATCGCCAGCGCCACAAGATCCACCATGCGTTCCGTTCTTCCGGACAGGTAAAGATATCCCATCAGAGCCTCAAAGCCTGTCGCCATCCGGTAATCCTTCATCGTTGCATTCTTGGCCATAGAGAAAGACTTCGCGTTTCTTCCCCGTTTGTAGACCGCATGCTCCTCCTCGGTCAGGTCATCCTCGATGGCCATCAGGAATTTTGCCTGGGCGGCAGCCTTCACAAGAGCCGAAGACTTCTTGTGAAGCTTATTCACCTGCATATTTCCCTCACTGACCACGATGGTACGGATCAGGATCTCGTAAGCCGCATCACCGAGATAGGCGAGCACAAGCGGAGAGTACTGGCCTGCATCCGTGTCCTTTAAGTGGAATTTTTCCTTTAAAAGCATTAAGCTCTCTTCCATTTTACGCCCTCTCTTGTGTCCTCGAGGACGATTCCCATGTCGAGAAGTTTTCCTCTGATCTCATCGGCAAGGGCAAAGTTCTTTGCCTTTCTCGCTGCCTGTCTCTGGGCGATCAGGTCCTCCACCTCAGAGTCAAGGACTTCCGCCTTCTTTTCTGTAATGATCCCCATTACATCGCAGAGTCTCTGGATCTCATTCTTCATCCAGGAAACATACTCCTTTGTGCTTGCCCCGGAGACTGTGGAGTTGGAGAGTTTGATGAGCTCGAAGATCGCAGAGATCGCGTCCGCGGTGTTGAAATCATCATCCATCGCCGCCTCATACTTTGCGACAAGCTCCATTGCCTTCTTCTGGTTTTCCAGTTCTTCCGCTGTCATTGTGCCGCTGGACACCTTTGTCTCCGCCTCACGGAGCTTTTCCATACCGGTGAGGATTCTCTCAAGACCGTTCTTGGAGGCTTCCATTAAGTCCGCGCTGAAGTTTAACGGACTTCTGTAATGTGCGCTCAGCATAAAGAAACGGAGCACCTGAAGATCGTATTTTTCGCTGATCTCACGGACGGTAAAGAAGTTTCCGAGCGATTTTGACATCTTCTTATTATCGATATTTAAGAACGCGTTGTGCATCCAGTATTTCGCGAAGGGCTTTCCGTTTGCAGCCTCACTCTGGGCGATCTCGTTCTCATGATGCGGGAAAATTAAGTCCTCACCGCCTGCATGAATATCGATCTCGTCGCCGAGGTATCTCTTTGCCATAACGGAACACTCGATATGCCAGCCCGGGCGGCCCTCGCACCACGGGGACTCCCAGTACGGCTCACCCTCTTTTTTCGGTTTCCAGAGAACGAAGTCATTCGGGTCCTGCTTGCCCTCCTCACCGGTTACCTTGATCTCACGGAATCCGGACTGGAGATCGTCAAGATTCTTATGAGAAAGCTTTCCGTAATCTTTAAATTTCCGGACGCTGTAATAAACTGTTCCGTCAGCAGCCACATAGGCGTAACCTTTTTCGATCAGAGTGCTGATCATATTCAGCATGCCGCAGATCTCTTCTGTCGCGAGCGGATTCTTTGTCGCCGGTTCGATATTCATGCCTTCCATGTCTTTTTTGCACTCTGCGATGTAGCGTTTGGAGATCGTCTCGGCGTCAACGCCTTCCTCGATCGCTTTCTTGATGATCTTGTCATCGACATCGGTAAAGTTGGATACATAATTGACATCGTATCCTTTATATTCGAAGTAACGTCTCACCGTATCAAATACGATCATCGGTCTTGCGTTTCCGATATGGATAAAGTTGTACACGGTCGGCCCGCATACATACATTTTTACTTTTCCCGGCTCGACCGGAACAAATTCTTCTTTTCTCTTTGTAAGTGTATTGTAGATCTTCATACCTTAGCTCCTTCATCTATCTTTCTGTCTGTGAGTCTCTTTTCATCCCTGCTGTTTACAGCCCGGGCAGCCTCCACAGCCCCCGGAGATCACTCCGACGCGGTCCTCCGGCGCGTAATCCGCAACCGAACTCAAAAGCGCGATCGCCTGGGCGGAGATTCCTTCCCCGGCCCCGGTAAATCCAAGACCTTCCTCCGTCGTCGCCTTCACGCTCACCTGATCAGGCTCGATCCCCAGCGCATCCGCGATATTTTTCGCCATCTGCGGACGGTACGGCAGAAGTTTTGGTCTCTGCGCGATCACCGTGGAATCGATATTCTCGATCAGATATCCGTTTTCCTGCAGGATCTTTCCGACTTCTTTTAAAAGTTCAACGCTCGAGATCCCTTTATATCTTTCATCTGAATCCGGGAAGTGCTGACCGATATCTCCGAGAGCCGCAGCCCCTAAAAGCGCGTCCATCACCGCGTGAAGAAGGACATCCGCATCCGAATGTCCTAAAAGTCCCTTTTCATACGGGATCTCCACACCGCCGAGGATCAGTTTTCTCCCTTCTACCAGACGATGTACATCATATCCCTGTCCGATTCTCATGAGAATCTCCTTTCCATAGCTGTTCATCTTCTTCCGTTTATGGGCAGTCCAAGACCGGCCCCGATACCACCTCAAGAACCGATCATCCGCATCCGCTTCGGGATACAGCGCACCACGAGATTCTGCTGGCACATACAGCTCTCACCGTCCATATGGACCGCGAGCGGTCTTGCCAGATGGACTTCCGCCTCGTTGCACTCAAAGACCCGGATCCCACGTTCTTTTTTCCGGACCCCCATCACAAGGTCCCGGAGGATCGGGATCATTTTTGTCTTTCTCGCGCTGTTTCCGATATAAACCGTCATCTTGCCATCATCATTCATCAGTTCGCTGTTCTTCCGTTTCTTCTTGTCTTCCCTGCGGACCATAAACGTAATGAAATATATATGATTAAACTCCACTTTCTGCGTCCCGTCAAGCAAAATATATCCTTTTGTCGGTTTTGCGAGAAAAAGCTGCTTGAGACCAAGGCCGAATCTGAGTATTTTCGTCAGATGAAGTCTCGTCATCTGGTTTCTCACCGGGCAGCACAGAAGATTATGGCAGATCGCCGCGTCCAGTCCGATCCCGCACCGGCCCGCAAACCGCCTGCTCACGATCTCCTCATCTCCGAATGTTGCGACCCCATAGTCCAGCATCCGGTAATATTTCGGATGAAGGATCCGTTTTGCCTGACAGTTGACCTTCCAGAAGGATTCAAATCCCTTCGACAGTGCATTCCGAAAACCCGCCGGTACATATCCGAATGTCAGGAGTCCCCGGAAGGATACGCCATTCAGCACTTCATTATAAGTTCCTTCCCCGCCGACGATCACGATCACTTTCGCGTCATCCCGCTCGGCAGTCAGTACTTTTGCGATCTCAGCCGCGTCCCCCTGGTGTTCCGTAAAAAAGACCCGGTACTCCCGGCTGTCCATCTCCAGCTGATGTTCCAGTCGTTTCCAGATCCGGTATCCTCTTCCGGCACCGGCACTGGGATTTACGATAAACTGATACATAACGTCCTCCGAATCTTATATGTTCAGAATTTTCCGTGCAGCCATACACATCCTGACCGGGTCAGTACCATATGACATACGATATAGATTATAGTATATCACATAACCGCTAAAAAAAGGCTAAATTTTTTCTAAACTTCATGCAAGTGCACCGCGGGCACGTTACTGTTCGTTCCTTGCGCAGACAGTAACTGATTTTGCCGAGGCTTCGCATTCCAAATCAGCGAAATGCACACACCACTCTATTGTCCGGAATTTTCAGTTCAGAAAATTCCTGCCCGCATACAGTAGCACGGACACATCCGCGTTGAAACGTAAGGAAATAGTAAATATCTCTTTCTTGTCAGCCAATATCTGTATCGATTATAATAAAAACAGATATAAGAAGCAAAGATATATAATTTTATGAACCCAAGCTCTGAAAGGAGGTCCCTGCTATGAAAAAAAGAATGCATGTCAGGCTTTTCATGTTGCTGTTCTATCTGATCTTTACAGTCACAGCACTTCCGATCACCGCAAAAGCTGATTCGGGTCCAAAGCCCTCGGTGCGCATCCAGTTCAAAAATATGGGTGATGACCTGTGCTACGGCACGCTGCTTTCAAAGGAGAAATGTACAGGACCTGCACGTGTCTGGGACGGCACCGCCAGAAACGAGCAGCTCTATGATCTCGACCGGAGCATATGGAAAGCTTTTGTAGATTACAAAGATCCTGACGGATATTATTTCCTGCAGAGGGGCTGGACGGTAAGCGAAACAGGCGAGATCGCCTGGACCTATTATCCACCCGAGGATTTTAAGATCCTCCTGTATTATCCGGAAGCCGGGACCTTTGTATCAAGCGGAAGCTATGAGCGTTATGCATTTGATACTTATTACACCGTTGACATGGAGGGCGTCCGGATCGGATCCGTGGAATACAATGAGGGTCTGAGCACAAACGAGCGGATCAACGCGTATCGTTCCTATAATTATCGAAAGGAGCTTTTATCGCTCGCGGTCCGTATCCTTCTTACGATCGCAATTGAAATGGTCGTCGGGCTGTTATTCGGCTTCCGGCAGAAAAAGCAGCTGCAGATCCTTGCGCTTGTAAATATCACGACGCACCTTCTCTTAAATCTGCTTCTCAATATCATTCATTACAATGCCGGTCCGTTGGCCTTTATCACAAGCTATGTCTTTTTCGAGGTCATAGTCTTTGCGCTGGAGGCAGGTCTGTATTGCAGGTTTTTGAAGAGAGTGTCCCCCAAAAAGGAAAACGGTGACTTCGTTCTCTATTCGTTTATCGCGAATTCAGCATCATTCTGGGTCGGATATTATCTTGCAACAGTATTACCGGGAATCTTTTAAGTGAGAATCCAGGCACCGACAGAGCCTCCCTTATGTCTGCAAGATCATTGCGGATGTTCTTTCCCGTTTTGGTGCAGCAGAATATTTCAGAAAAATTATTATGATCAAAAAAAATCCCGGGATTCTTCTCAGATTCTCGGGATTTCCAATCGTAGCGGAAGGGAGATTTGAACTCTCGACACCACGGGTATGAACCGTGTGCTCTA
>ERZ1106950.387-NODE-387-length-47564-cov-8.645015_pt1 | contig 47564 bp, 38 predicted proteins | sample MGYA00403675_ERZ1106950 | MGnify/ENA primary metagenome ERZ1106950 (study PRJEB35170, sample SAMEA104062410) | human gut metagenome | biome: human gut; feature: human-associated habitat; material: faeces | place: Denmark | collected 2012-06-13 ... | reverse complement strand
TGCTTTCTTTAAGTCATATTCTTTATATGGTTCTGGCAAATCAAGAAACTCTAACCGTTCTGTATTGCGATGAAACTGCACAAAAATAGGACGCAGAATCTCTCCCACGTCCTCAAAACTATCTGGCTTTATTCTCTTTATTGCTTTGTTCTTTTGAAGATTCATCATATTTTGTAATACTCTTTAGTCCGCTTGCCTCGAACTCATCTGCATTATACACACGCCCGCGCTCTACTTGAAATACTTTGCTTGTTCCTACATACTTCGATTCCTTTTGTATCATATCAAGTTCTGTAATGATGCTATCGAACTGCGTCTTTATATCAATAACATTCTTTTTATCGTCCTTATCAAGTTTTTTAATTTCCTTAACAAATCTAACATGAATATCACGAAATTCTGCTTCTGAAATCAATTCATGATCAATATTATTAAATTTATTGCACATGAGCAGATATAGTTCTGCGTTTTCTTTATGCAAAAATATGCATGATCTGTGGATTGCTTAAAGCACGTGTCACCAGATCTGCTGTGACAGTAGAATCCTTTCCTCCGCTGAACGAGACAAACATATCTGTGATATCAAAATTCTCTGTCATGCTTCTGATATACCCCTTCGCCTCTTCCACGATCCGGTTATATCGTTCTTTATTGCACAAAATAAAACGTTCCATCTGTTTTTCAAAATACTGATAAGTATTCTGCGCTTTTAATTCTTCATATTGCTTTCGAATTACATCTGCATCCTTATTTTTCAGGTCTTTGACAGAAAATTTAATTTTTTTCCCATTTACAAAATAATTATTTCCGTTGCCGTTCCAGACAGAATCTTTTTCAAATGCAAACGGCTTTTCCAAAATGATTTCTAACAGCAGACGTTCTTCCGGAAACACCGGTCTTACATCACTGGTCAGCTTTTTTCCTTCCTGTCCACAAACCGGACAAATCTTCTCATAAATTGGCACCTGACATTCTTGGCACCAGAAAATCTCTGAAATGGCATCTGCCCGTCCGCCACAACTAGGACATATACTTGTCTCACATCGATTATTTGTACATGGCAGATTCTCACCTGTTTTGTCATTTTTATTGTGACAAATATATGTGATCATAATTGCACTTTTTCCTAACTTCTAAGACTTATTCTTATATATCAAGAATATATGTTCATTATAGTCTTAGATATAAAGAAATTAAACATATTTTCTCTTGTGTAAAGACTTTTGGATTACAAACAAAATATTGCAGTCTGACATACTTACAAAAGCATGAATGTGAAATGGACGGATATTGTATTTCGTTGCGTTATGGAGATGAAACTCTCCCTAACGCAAAACGAAAACAATATCCGTCCATTTTACATAATAGGTTTGTTCTATTTCGTTAAGACTATTGCAAATACATTTTTGATGTGCTAAAATGTGTAGGTATAAAAAATAACAAGCAAGTATCCGTTAGACGGTTTGAGTCAATATGTGGTGTGTTGGCTAATATAAACTAAATATCAACGCAAAAACGACCGCTTATTAACTATGGCGGTTATTTTTGTGTCAATTTATCTACAAGACGTACTATGTATGTGGTAAATAAACCACTCACAATTCTGCCAATAATTCCTATAATAAATTGCAAGGAATTGAACACCTTGAATTTTGCGACTACCAAATAGACACTCATCCCATAACCGGAGTTCCATAACGTAACTCGCAGATTTTGTAGCGCACTTCATAACGTTGATTGGGCATATATAAGCGTCCTTTCACAAGTCATTCATAACGTAAATGAAAGAAAAACGGTATAAACAAATATTATTTTCTTTGTGAGCTATGGAGATAGGATTCTAACAATCTTGGGAAGCACTGCTTCTCAAGATTGTTGCTCAGAAGCCTATCGGAATGTCCAGCGAACAGAAACATAATATTTCGTTTATGCCGTTTTTCTTTTTCATTACATATAAAATTCTGACATGTGAGAGGACGCTTAGATCTGCCCTTCACGCCCTAGGAAAGCACCACAAAATCTGCTGCTCCACGGTAAGTTAAACTCCGATTATTTAAACAGATTTTTGAAGAACTCCCCAATCGCACTAAAGATATTTCCAAAGAAATTACCAATAGATGCAATGATTCCGGAAGAACTTCCTCCATTTTTAAAGGAATTGTAGAGAGAGGCTGCGTAATCCACCAGTCCACTTAAATCAATTCCAAGAGAAGTAATTTTCAAAAGAAGATCAACGATTTTCTGTCTCTCATCATCAGATAAAGTGACGCCATATTTATCACAGGCTTCATCAATTGCTTCGTTGATACTCTTCTCGTCAGTCAGTCCTTTTTCTGCGATCAGTGACTTGATGTAAGCAATAAACTCCTCCACTTCCTGATCGGTCAGACCCTGAATGGAAGCTTCCAGTTCTCCGGTGACAACAAGTTCATTTAACGCTGCATCTACAACGTTATCCTGTACTGTTTCCCCGGTCATTGCCTCATATGCCTCAAAGATTCCAACCAGTGCAGCGGTTCCGGAGATTGGCTTTGGGCCTGCAACGATGATATCTGCATCTGTAATTCCAGCAGTTGTCAGCGCATTTTTGTACATACCAACGGTACAGTATGTGATATTGTTCGTAGAAATGTTTAATCCATTTCCTTTTTTACGTTTTACGATCACGACAGAAGACCATGACTTGCTTCCAATTTTGGAAGAATCCACATAGGAATCCAGATACTGATGCTCCTGTGCATTTGTAACGTAAGTCACGTTATAATTTGCCAGATTGGCAGGATCGATTCCCATAAGGGATAATACGGTATTTTTCTGGTCATCGGACAAATCCGCACCGAGTGCAAGATAAGGTTTATCATCTTTCTTAATCTCAACATTATCGTTATTCTCATCCACAATGACATCTCCAGTCACATTTTCTGTGGATTTTTTATCATCTTCTACCGTTACCCCACCTGTAACATTATCGGTTGTGCCACTGGTGGAAGTATTTGTGCTGTCAGAATTTGTTGTTGTACTGCTCTGCGAATCTGAAGCAGAATTATTTGTCGTGCTGTTCTGTGCATCTGAAGCAGAATTATTTGTTGTGCTGTTCTGTGCATCTGAAGCAGAATTATTTGTTGTGCTGTTCTTCGTATCTGAAGCAGAGCTGTTTTGTGTAGTTGTAGTTCCGGTTGTAGCTGCATTGGTATCTGTACCTGTTGTGCTGCTGTCATTCTGCGTTGCCGCCTGATTCTCCGACTGTGTTGTCTGGGAATCACCGGATGTAGCATTGTCTGTCTCCTGCCCTGCGTTATTCTGTGCAGAAGCATCTGCTGCAAATGATGTTACATGTGTTGGTATCATCATCACTGCTGCTAAAATAATTGCTGCAATTCTCTTTGTCATTCTCTTTCTCTTCACTTTTTTTCCCTCTCTTTTTATTTACGTATCGATCCGCACTCTCATCCATGCAAGAAGATCTGCATACACTTTATCGCGGTCTGTCTCATTTAAAATTTCATGTCTGTCATTTTCGTAAAGCTTATATGTAATATCCAGAGAACCTGCCTCTTTGAAGAGATCATACACTTTTTTCACGCCGACACCATTATCTCCCACCGGATCATCCTGACCAGATACAATAAAAATTGGAAGCTTGTTTGGTACTTTCTTCACATTTTCCAACTGATTATCGTAGAGAACTGCTTCCATCAGCCCCAGATAGCCGTTTAATGTAAATTTGAACGTACACCGTGGTTCGCTATAATAAAATTTTACAATATCCTCATCTTTTGTAAGCCAGCTGTTTGAAAGTGTTTTTCCAGAAAGATCATATTTCTTATATGGTCCGCCAAACGACAGCGATTCTACCAGTTTGCTTCTGTGATGCCAGCCAAAAATTTTTGCCAGGAATTTGCACACGTTGATTCCAAGTTTGGTCGTATTGTCCGGCACACAACCGGTTCCCATAATGATTGCCCCTCTCAAATCATCATTGTGAATGGTGAGGTATTTCCGGAGCATATAAGATCCCATACTGTGTCCCATCATAAAATAAGGAACACCCGGATTTTCTTTCTGGATCATCGTACGCAGTGCATGCATGTCTGCGATCACCGTGTCACTCGGATTTTCTGCAAAATATCCCCAGTCATCTTTGGATGCTACGGAATCCCCATGTCCTAAATGGTCATGTCCCACCACCATAAAGCCATTCTCTGTCAAGAATTCAGCAAATAGTCTGTAGCGCTCTACAAACTCTATCATGCCATGTGTGATCTGTAAAATTGCCTCATACTTTCCATCTTCCGGAATCCATTTGACTGCATGGATGGTTGTTTTGCCATCCGCTGATAAAAATGTAAACTTCTCCTCTTTTGCCATACTTTTCCCCTCTCTTTTCCATGATTATAAATTAGATATATTTTAAAACCTGTGGCTTCTTTATTCTGTCTGGACGAAACGATGGACTTCCTCCACATTGCGTTCTAATTCATCCGCACATTCTTTGTGCTCTTTCCACTCCTGGCGCAGTGTTTCCGCTTTGGATAACACTCTGCTCTGCACTTCGAAAAATTCATTTTCACCCTGACAGAGACTTTCTAATATTTCTTCAATATTTGTTTCTTCTTCCACATTTTCATGATCCGTTTCCACTGCCTCTGTGTCCCTGTCTTCCAGAAGTTTCACCAGAGAACCGTTATTTTCTTTTAAGAGATCATTTAACGCATGAATCTGTTTTTCCGCCTCTGTGGCAGTTTCCTCAAAACCACTGATTCTCGCAAGCACATCCGCAACCGCCGAAGTATACTGCTCTGCGTTCACACGCACTTCCTCTGCCGCTGTCACAAATTTTCTTCCGTCTTCTCCCATGCGTCCTGCCTCGATTGCTGCGCCGAGTGCCAGAACTCCCATATTCTGTGAAATATCTGCCAGTTTCTGTAACGCCTCTTCAACAGACTCTCTCTCCTGACAATATGCCTCATAGAACGATTCTATCTCCTTCATGGGTGTGGTGACGTACTTGTTCTTCTCTACAACTTTTGCAATTTTCTCGTGCTCACCCTCCATTTGCTGGCAGAATGCTTCTTTTTCCTGCTGCAATCTGATATTCTGTTCATTCTTTTTTGCAAGCTGCTGTTTCAACAGTACGGTCTGTCCTGAATTCGCCTCTGAACACTCCTTTAACAGTTCCAATTCCTCTGAAACCGCCGTGATTGTCTCATCCAGTTCCGTTTTTGAGATCGTCATCTGTACCAATGTCTCTTCTGCGCTGTCTTTTGCTTTTGCAATATTAGAAATCTGCTCCTGCAGACGGTTCTGTTTTTCCCGTAATGCCAGAAGTTCCTCTTCCAGTTCTTTTGCTTTTTTTCCACCAAACATATGCCATCCTCCAGCTTTTACTGATAATTTCGAATGATAACCTGTACGCTTTCCACTCCATTATACTCGTTAATCTCCGGATAGTACACAATCATTATCCTCAATTTGTTTATCTGACCGCGAAAAGCTTTTTCCACTTCCGCACTTCCATACTTTTCCGCATAATATGCTTTGAACGCCTCAATATCACCAAAATAGACTGCCGATACCGCCTCTCCCGCGGCTGTCACCAGGTTCAGCCGCAACACATTCTGATTTTTTCCGACCACAAAAGCCTTTGTGATACTCAGGTTTTTGTCGGCAAACTGTGGTTTGATATTGGCTTTTCCAAAAGGCTCTAACACTGCAAATTCCCGGATAAGACCGGCATCCGCATACGCTGCTGGCATCGGAATATCAATTTTGATCTTCGGAATCAGGTCATCCTCCGTGAGATTTGCACAGGCATTGATTTTTTCACGGAACTTATCCACGTTTTCTTCCGGAAGAGATAATCCTGCCGCCATCGGATGTCCGCCGAATTTTTCCAGAAGTTCCCTGCACTTACATAGTTCCTCATACATGGAGTACTCCTCAATGGAACGCCCGGAGCCCTTCACGCCCTCCTCCGCCTTCGTCAGCACAAATACCGGCTTATGATAAGCCTCCCGGATACGCCCTGCAATGATTCCTGCAAGACTTTCGTGCACCTGTGGCAGATAAATGACAAGCACTTTATCCGACATGTAATGTTCCTCCACCACACGTTTTGCCTCCTCGACGCCATCTGCTGTCATATCTTTGCGCTGCTGGTTTAACTCCACAAGCTCCCTTGCCGTTTTTGCTGCCTCTTCCTCTCCCTGTAAAAAAAGAGACAGAGACAGTTTTGCTGTATCAAGTCTGCCACTCGCATTGATACACGGTCCTAACACAAAACCAAAATGATATGCATTGATCTGCTCCGGTTCTAAATGATTCTGAAAGATCAGGGCGCGCATCCCCGGATTTTTTGTGCGGTGAATGCGGTTTAATCCCTCTTTCACCAAAATGCGGTTTTCGTCTGTCAGATCCATGACATCGCCAACGGTTGCAAATGCGACATTTTCCAGAAATTCATAGGTTTCTTCCAGGGCAAAACCCATTTTTTCATACAATACCTGCAGCACTTTCCATGCGACTGCTGCTCCACATAACTCTTTAAAAGGATACGCACATTCCTGCTGCTTTGGATTCACGATTGCATCTGCGTTGCTGCGAAGGAACTGCTTTTCCCCGTTCTCCTCTGTATAGGGAATCTCGTGGTGATCGGTCACTAACACGGTCATCCCAAGTTCTTTGGCATGCGCAATCTCTGAGATTGCAGCAATTCCGTTATCGCACGTAAGAATGGTATCCATTCCGTCTCTTTTTGCCTGATCGATCAGATTCTCATTGATTCCATAGCCATCCTTCATGCGGTCCGGAATCTGCGTGGAAACATTTCCACCACAGTGTTTAATTCCCCGGTATAAAATATAGGTTGACATAACTCCATCTATATCATAGTCGCCGATAATACGGATCGGCTTTTGCTCTTCTATTTTAACTTTTAAAATATCTGTCAAACGATCTGCATCTTTCAATAAATGTGGATCGTATAAATCCTTTAAACTTCCATTCAGATATCTTTCAAATGCCGCCTCCCCGATCACCTCACGGTTTCGGATAAGACGCGCTGTGACAGGGCTGATCCCGAACTCTTTTCCAAGCTTTTCAAAATCAGCCCCCTTGTTGATTACAAACCATTTTTCCATGTAACACCTGCTGCCTGTTTTTTCTTATGAATTTATCTTTTAATAATGCACTTCCATCAGCATCAGTCCACATGCCGGCGCTGTATAGCCTGCGTTCTCCCGGTTTTTGCTCTCTAAGATCTGTGGCAGCTCCTCCGGCGCTCTCCTGCCATCCCCGACCTCGATCAGCGTACCCGTCAGGATCCGCACCATATTTTGCAAAAATCCATTGCCCCGGTAATCGATCCAGAGATCATTCCCTTTCTTCGTAAAATTGATCTCATAAATTGTGCGGACTGCCGTTTTTTTCATTTTCTTATTTCCGCAAAATGAAGTAAAATCATGTGTTCCGATCAGATAGGAAGCGGCTTCTTTCATGCGCTCCACATCGAGTATTTTCTCATACTGGTACTCATATTTCCGCTCGAAAACATCCGAGATCTCTCCCATATGGATGTGATAGCGGTAGGTCTTTTTCTTTGCGGCGTAACGGCTGTGAAAACGCTCGTCCACCTGCTCAATCGCAATGACTGCAATGTCATCCGGCAGATAATGATTCAGATAGGACAGGATCTTTCCCTCCGTAAAATGCTCCTCAATATGAAAATTTGCCACCTGGCCTTTGGCATGCACGCCCGCATCCGTTCTCCCCGAACCAATAACTTCCACCGCATGTCCTGCCATCTGTCCCAGCACTGCTTCTATTTTTCCCTGAATGGTCAGACCGGTGCTGTTCTGCCCCTGCCAGCCCTTGTATCTTGTTCCGTCATACTGGATTGTGATTTTATAGTTGTTCATACTTTTTATCCCTGCTTTACTGCAATTTAAACTGTCTTTTAGTTTAACACACTTTCCACTCAAATCCTAGTCTGCGATCTGTCCTGAAACGTTTTTGTGCCGGGGAACTGAAAAATACCAATCCCCCGGCACATTTACTCTGCATTTTATACCAGTTCTGCAATCCTTGTCACCGCAACGTAGATCTCCGATATTTTATACCAGGTACGGTAATCTACCACTCCCGTCACAGGCAAGCCAAAAATAGACTGGAATTTTTCTACTGCTGCCCTCGTTGCCTCTCCGTAAATCCCATCCGGTGTGATCGTCGGGATTGCCGGATAAGCCTGCGAGATTCTCGCTAACTGTTCCTGGATCTGCCGGACCTTATCTCCGGCAGCTCCCACTTCCAGATTATACCGCGGCCAGGATGCCGGGATACCGGAAATCTCCTCCGCTGTATTGATAAACATATTATCACCATAATAATAACGGAGAATTTCTATCGTTTCGTAGTTCTGATCCCCAAGATATTTGCTTCCCCACTGGCTCAGCCAGTTGCTGCACGTCACGCGCTGTCCGTCACAATACTGCGTCAGGATTGGCTGTCTCACATTCGGTCTGGAAAGATAATTCTGGAACATTTCCTCTACCACATCCGAGATACTCTGGAAAATATTTCTTCCATATACAAATTTCTGGTCATAAGCAGTGGATGTTGTGATGGTGAAGTTATAGCCTTTGTTCCGGTACCATTCCGTGTAAACCCTGTTTAACGTAAAGGACATGATCGCAAGGATATTGGCACGCAGCGTGCTGTCCGGCCACGTGCTGTATATCTCGCTGGATGCCACATTTTTGATGTAATCCCGGTAACGGACATAATAATTTGCCGCATTGGGATCCGATGGCGGTCCGTCATGAACAACGACAAATTCCGGGATCACCACTTTACTCAGCACGATCTCCCCTGAGTCGGAGACAGGCTTGATCTCGGACTCTGCTATTTTTGCCGGGAAATTGCCAAACAACGTATTGACCGGAATCACAATGGAATCTATTTGATTTTCTTCCTCATTTTCTTCCGCCATTCGCACCTGTTGCAATGCGAGCTGCTCTGAAAAAACCTGAACACCCGAAATACTGACGGGACGATATCCCGGTGCGGTAACTTTGACCGTATATTGGGCAAATGGCTGATTTTCGGAGGGTTCCATCGAGTATTCAAGCGGAGGCGCATCAAGCGTAAGTTTCTCCGACATTCCTGAATCATCTGCGCTTACCTCCTCCACCGTGGAATCCGGCTTGCCCGAATAGGAAATCGTGATTTTCGCTCCCTCGATCGGTCGTCTGGTCCGGTTCGCAAGTACTTCTACCTTGAGGCTTCCTTTATCTACAGCCTCTGTCTGGGCATATTTGATATCTGGCATGAACAACCTCTTCCTATATTTCCTTATATTATATGCTCAGACATGCGATCCTGTTCTGCTTCCTGTGCAAAACATTCGATTTCCCAACTTCTCAATTTTTATTTCCGTTCTTTATCCAAATCCCCCAAAACTTAATTCTTACTCTACCGTAACTACCTTCGCCAGATTTCTTGGCTTATCAACATCAAATCCCTTATCGGATGACACGTAATATGCTAAAAGCTGTAATGCAACCGATGCAGGTAAAACCATAAATTCATCCTGCATATCCGGAAGCTTGATCACCTGATATTCGGTATCAAGATCACCAGAAAGTGCCTCTTTGATAAATAATACAATATCTGCACCTCTGGATTTTACTTCCTTAATATTGGAAAGCTCTTTTGACATGAGTTTTTCCTGTGTTACCGTTGCAACAACCGGTGTGTTAGTCGTGATCAGTGCAATTGGTCCGTGTTTTAATTCGCCGGAGGCATAAGCCTCAGAGTGAATATAAGAAACCTCTTTCAGTTTCAATGATCCTTCCAGTAAAATAGAGTAATCCAGTCCACGTCCGATCATAAACAGATCCTTTGCTTCCAGAATCTTCTTTGCGATCACATGGATGTCACGTCTTTTCTCCAATACTTTCTGCATCACTTCCGGAACACGCTCTAATTCTGCGATAAAGCTCTTTGTCTGCTCCTCTGTGTAGACACCTCGCAATAATGCCATTTTTGCAACCACAAGATAAAATACGGAAAGCTGTGTTGTGTAAGCTTTTGTACTTGCCACTGCAATTTCAGGTCCTGCTGCGGTGTATAACACATAATCACTTTCTCTTGCAATGGAAGAACCTTTTACGTTGATAACGGATAAACATTTTGCGCCCTGTCTCTTCGCATATTTTAATGCTTCCAAGGTATCAATTGTCTCACCGGACTGTGATACTGCGATCACCAATGTTTTCTCATCAATGACCGGATCGGAATACATAAACTCTGATGCAAGTTCTACGTCCATCTGCACATGAACGATAGATTTTACCAGAGCCTGTGCCACAAGTCCCGCATGCATGGCTGTTCCGCATGCTACCACACAAATTCTGTCACAGTCTGTAAAAAGAGAATCCGGCACACCATCCGAGGTAAAATCAGGCAGACCGTTCACGATACGGTCTTTGATCGTATTCCTGATTGCTTCCGGCTGCTCCATAATCTCTTTTTCCATATAAAATGGATAACCATTCTTTCCCGCGCTGTTCAACTCCCAGTCAACGGACAAAAATTCTGGTTCTACCACATTGTCATTTAAATCCGTAAGTACCACATGATCTTTGTGCAACTCTAAAATGTGATATTCCGGTACAACAAAGTATTCATTTGTAAAACGGCAGAGTGCAGTCAGATCTGATGCAAGCATTGCTCCCTCTTTGCATATGGTTGCAACGATCGGGCTGACATTCCGGATCGAGTAAATCACATCCGGCTGATCTTCAAACAGGATCACAAGCGCAAAGGTACCCTTTAATTTGCTCACTGTTTTTTTGATCGCTTCCTTTGGATCTCCCTTGTAATAATGATTTAATAATGCAGCCGCAACTTCACTATCTGTTTCAGAATGAAGGATTTCCTGCAAATCGTAATCAGCGATCAGCTCACGATAGTTTTCGATGATCCCGTTATGAACCAGAGTCACTTTTCCCTGCTGATGCGGATGTGCATTCTGGTCTGTAACTCCACCGTGAGTTGCCCATCTTGTATGTCCGATACCGCAGGCAGACAAAATCTTCTTTGAATCACAAATTGCTCTTAAATCACTTACTCTTCCGGCACATTTATAAACATTTGTCACATGGGAAGTTTCGTCTTTCACTGCAATACCCGCACTGTCATATCCACGATACTCTAATAATTCCAACGCATCTAATAAAACATCTTTTACGTTTTCACTGCCTGTATAACCTATAATTCCACACATATTAAATTTCCTCTTCTTTTCTATTTAAAATTTAAATCATATTCGAATTCAATTGTCCCATTATACCGTATTTGTTTTGCAGTCACCTGCATATTTGCCGGCATATCTCGCACTGGGAAGTACGAAAGGGCGTCCGCCGAATTTTCGATAACCCTTTTCCTCGTTAACCTGTGTATGGTCGTCCTCACAGGTACATGGCGCTAGAAGAGAAACCTAAATGTCTGCAATCAGTCACAGACAAGATTGCATATCTGAAAATATAAACCTTATTCGATTATCAATGTGCTATATATATTGTAAATGCCTTCATAAATGCTGCTACATCTATGAAGGCATCTATAACATGATTACTATACTATGATATGTGAAAAATGTCCAGAAGTTATTTTACTTCTACTGTCCAGCCATATTTATCCGGGATTCTTCCCCACTGGATGCCGGTTAAGGTATCATATAATTTCTGTGTCAGTTCTCCAATCTCAAAGTTGTTGACTGTCACAACATCATCTTTGTAACGGAGCTCTCCGACTGGTGAGATAACGGCTGCTGTACCTGTACCGAATACCTCTTCCAATGTACCGTCATGTCCGGCTTTCATCAGATCATCTACGGAAAGTCTTGTCTCATTTACTTTGTAGCCCCAATCACGGAGCAGATGGATCATGGAATCTCTTGTAACACCCGGAAGAACGGTTCCTTCGATTGGTGCTGTGTAGATTTCACCGGCAATCTTGAACATGATGTTCATGGTTCCAACTTCCTCTACATATTTACGATGCTCACCATCTAACCAGAGAACCTGTGCATAGCCAAGCTTCTCTGCTTTCACCTGTCCTAAAATAGAACCTGCGTAGTTACCACCACATTTTGTAAAGCCTGTACCACCTTTTACAGCACGGACAAGTTCATCCTCAACCAGAATCTTAACCGGATTAAGACCTGCTGCATAGTAAGCACCTACCGGACAGCAGATAATCATAAACTTGTATGCGTTTGCCATATGTACGCCGAGTGCTGCTTCTGTTGCAAACATAAATGGTCTGATATAAAGGGAAGTATTTGGTTCAGATGGAACCCAGTCAGCTTCCACTTTTACAAGTGCTTCCACTGCTTCGACAAACATATCAACCGGGAATTCCGGCATACAAAGTCTTGCATTGGAATTGATCATTCTCTTTGCGTTCATCTCCGGACGGAACAGCTGGATTTTGCCTTCTGCTGTACGGTATGCTTTCATACCTTCGAATGTTTCCTGCGCATAGTGAAGTGTCACGCATGCCGGATCCATTGTGATAGGTCCTTCCGGAACGATTCTTGCATCTTTCCATCCGTCTTCTTTTGTCCAATCCATGACAAACATGTAATCTGTCATATACTTGCCAAAACCAAGATTCTTCTGGTCTGGTTTCTCCTTTAATACTGGTCTTTTTTCAAATCTGATATCCATAATATCCTCCTTTTCCCATTACACTTTTCAGGCAATTGCGAAACTCATCCTACTCTTCTTTTAATTGTTCAAAATTAACAAAATTTTCGAAAACACGCTCTCGCTACGTGTCGCTGGTAACGGTACTAAGAAGCCAGTCACGATTGACATCGTTCCTGCCTTCTAAGTACCGACCGCTCCCCAGTGTTTTCTCAAGCTTTTGTTAATTTTTCACAATTCAATTTAGATTTTCATGAGTTTCGCAATTATCTATTACACTTTTGGGAAATTAACTTTGACAACCATTATGATACTTTCTTTTTTTCATGTCAAGATTATTCCGAAGCCTTATGTTATGTATAACTATTAGTTATTGTCTGTTTTATTTTCTATAACCTGATTTTATTATCTTTTTCAAGTGACTTTTCCACTCTCCTGTAATATAATAAAACTACCTAAAAAATTTTGAGAGGTGATCCCTATGCATACATTTCAGCCAATTCCAGTTGACATGCTGGACATGAATCCATTTACAAAAATCGGCAAAGAATGGGCGCTGCTCACAGCCGGAAATAAACAGGAATCCAATACAATGACCATTAGCTGGGGCGGTGTTGGTGTTTTATGGGGCAAAAATGTTGTCTATGTTTTTGTCCGTGATTCCAGATATACCAAGGAACTGATCGATGCAGGAGACTTTTTCTCCCTTACATTTGTAAGTGACCAGTACCGCGATGCCTTGAATTACTGTGGCTCCCATTCCGGCCGGAACGAGGATAAGATTGCAAACGCAGGGCTTACCGTGGACTACCGGCATGGAATCCCATACATTGATGAGGGAAATCTTGTTTTGGTCTGTGAAAAAATGTCTGCTACCAGAATCACGGATGATTCCTTCCTCGATTCCGAGATTGCTGACAAATGGTACAAAGACGGCGATATGCACACCATGTACGTTGGACAGATCATTGATGTGCTCGCAAGATGATCATTTCTGCTAAACTCTTATTTTTTTGCAAAACGCTGCATTCCTAAACCACAAAAGCCTCCCGGCAAAAATGATCCGGATTGCCTTTCATCGCAATTCCCACATTTTTATCGGGAGGCTTTTTTACTCATGAAGCAGATAACCACTTCTTATTCAACAAAAAAATTTATTTTATTTCAATGGATATTTCTCTGTCAAAGATTTCACGATCGCCTTTGCCTTGTCAGCTGCCGGCTCACCCTCTTTGATCATCACTGCGATCGCCTCTGCGATCTGATCCATATCATCCGTGTTTAATCCGCGGGAAGTTACCGCCGGAGTTCCAAGACGTACACCACTTGTCACAAATGGAGATTTCGGGTCGTTTGGAATGGTATTCTTATTGCAGGTAATGTTGACGGAATCCAGAAGTTTCTCAACTGCTTTTCCGGTAAGATCATAATTGGTCAGATCTACGAGCATGAGGTGATTGTCTGTTCCACCGGATACAATCTTAATTCCACGATCCATCAGTCCCTTGCAGAGTGCCTGTGCGTTGTCAATAATATTCTGCTGGTAAACCTTAAATTCCGGCTGCAATGCCTCTTTGAAGCAGACTGCCTTGGCTGCGATCACATGCATCAGCGGTCCGCCCTGAATACCCGGGAAGATTGCTTTGTTAAAGTTATACTTGTCCGCAACTTCCTGACTGCTCAAAATCATTCCGCCTCTCGGTCCGCGCAGTGTCTTGTGTGTTGTGGTCGTCACAACGTGTGCATATGGAATTGGGCTTGGATGAAGTCCTGCTGCCACAAGTCCTGCAATATGCGCCATATCGACCATGAGCACTGCACCACATGCGTCTGCAATCTCACGGAATCTCTTGAAATCAATGGTTCTCGCATAAGCGGATGCCCCTGCAATGATCATTTTTGGTTTACATTCCATTGCAAGTTCTTCCACTTTATCATAATCAATGAATCCCTCGTCATTGACACCATATGGTACTACATGAAAATAACTTCCGGAAAAATTGACCGGAGAACCATGTGTCAGATGTCCACCATGGTCTAAGTTCATTCCCATGATCGTATCACCCGGTTTTAAAATTGCAAACTGTACCGCCATATTTGCCTGCGCACCGGAATGTGGCTGCACATTGACATACTCACACCCAAATAATTCTTTTGCGCGCTCTCTTGCCAGTTCTTCCACAACGTCCACGCACTCGCAGCCACCGTAATATCTCTTTCCCGGATAACCTTCCGCATATTTATTCGTCAGGACACTCCCCATTGCAGACATAACCGCCGGGCTTACCCAGTTTTCGGATGCGATCAGCTCAATATGACTGTTCTGTCTGTCAAGTTCATCGGTAATTGCCTGTGCAACTTCCATATCCACTGCCTGAATATCTTCTAATGTGTACATAAAATCCTCCTTGTCTTCCGCCAGATTTTAAAGTTCATTATAAAGGACTTTCTGTAAATATTCAATTATAAATTTATTTAAAAAATGTATACGCTGTCGCAAACCATGCCTTTATCACATCCCAAACCCATGCGTTTTCCAGATCAATACCGCAATGCATATCTGCAAGATCAGGATCGCCGGCATTCCCACCACAAAATACCAGTGCTTTGTCTTATGATGAAACAGATACATGCCGGCCCACGTTCCGACACTGCCGCCTAAAATGCTCACAAGGAAAAGTGTTTTCTCCGGTATCCGCCATGCATGATGTCTCGCCTTGCTTTTGTCCATTGCCATCACTGCAAGTCCAATGAGATTCATAACGATCAGATAGATCAAAAGTCCTTTTTGCATTCTCCTGTCTCCCTTCGTTTTTTCTGTAAATGTGAAATGCAAAAACGGCCGCCAGAAGGCAGCCGTTTTCCTATTTCACAACTATTTTGTTGCTTTATTTTTTCCTAAATGTACTTTCATGACATACCATAACTCTGTTGCGATGCAGATAGAAGAATAAGCACCACATACAAGACCTGCCATAAGTGGAAGTGAGAAATCACGGATACTTGCCACACCTAAAATGTAAAGCATTACGACCATAATAAAAGTTGTAATAGAAGTATTGATACTTCTGGATAATGTCTGAGTTAAACTCTTGTTTGCGATTTCTCTCAAATCCTCCGCAGTCTGTTTTCCGGTCTTTAATGCAAGATTCTCACGGATACGGTCAAAGATAACGATCGTATCATTGATAGAGTAACCTACGATGGTAAGAACACATGCAATAAAGGTACTTCCTACAGAAATACGCACAAGTGCATATACTGTGATCACAACAAGAACGTCATGAACCAATGCAAGGATCGCACTTGCTGCAAATCTGATATCTTTAAAACGGAACCAGATGTAAAGTAACATAAAGATACAGGACACGATAACCGCTTTCAATGCATCGGAACGCATCTCGCCACTGATGGTAGAACTGATACTCTGGGAAGTGATGGTGGATGCATCCACATCACAATTTTCTGCCAGTGTATCTTCCAATTCCTGACGCTCATCAAGACTTAAGGTACGTGTCTTAATTGTAACCTGTGTTGTTCCTTCTACTTTTGTTGCCTGCACATCGGAATCCCCGGTTACTTCTTCCACATAAGGAACGATGTCATTCTCGATATCCTCGATGGTCATATCTTTGCCAAAATCAGCCGTTGTGGAAGTTCCACCCATAAAGTCAAGACCATAGTTCAATGCCTTGCCCTCTGTTGCGGAATGTACTCCCATACTGATCAGTCCGGCAGCGATAATGATACCGGAAATTGTAAAGAATACTGCTTTTTTTCCAATAAAATCAATGCTCTTTCTCTCTTTTGCACGACCGTAAAGTTTTTCACTCTTCAGTCCCAATGCATACAGAGAATACAGAATGTATCTGGTCACAACCATCGCTGTAAAAAGGGAAAGGATGATACCGATCATTAATGTATAGGCAAAGCCTTTTACGGTACCGGAACCTAACGCCATAAGCACAACAGATGCGATCAGGGTTGTAATGTTACCATCTAAGATAGCTGACATCGCTTTCTGGAAACCGATCTTCATAGATGTCTGGACCGATTTTCCGGTTGCGATTTCCTCACGGATACGTGCAAATACGATAACGTTCGCATCCACCGCCATACCGATGCCAAGGATAATACCTGCGATACCCGGAAGCGTCAGTGTAATATCGAATAAATATAAGGTTGCGATCACTAAAGTTGTATAAATTGCAAGTGCTAAGGATGCTGCAATACCCGGTACTGCGTACATCACGATCATAAATACCATGACGATTGCAAGACCGATCGCACCTGCTTTTAAACTGGAGGCGATCGCCTGGCTTCCCAACTGTGCTCCTACGACAGAGGACTCTAACTCGGAAAGCTGTAAAGAAAGAGAACCGATACGGATCTGGGTTGCCAGATTATCTGCCTCTTCAAAAGAAGACATTCCTGTGATCTGTGCTTCACCACCTGTGATTGCACTCTGCACCTGCGGATAACTGATCGTCTCCCCATCATATACGATTGGAAGGTTCTTGCCAATATTCTCGCTTGTTACTTCACCGAATATCTTTGCACCTTCGTCTGTTAACTTTAAAGATACAATATATTGTTTGTTTCCATATCTGTCGGTCGCTGTTGCTCCCTGAGCATCTTCCACCATGTCACCGGTCATGAAAACTGATCCATCCGGCATCTGGAACTCTAAAGATCCCGGATTTCCAAGATCCTCTAAAATCTCATTTGCATCCTGCACACCAGGGATCTCAACCGTAATTCTGTCGTCTCCAACCTGATATACGGAAGCTTCTGTACTGTAACTGTCTACACGTTTCTGAAGTTTATAAATGGTATCACTCATATCTTCAGCACTTGGATTCTCGTCCACTACCTGATAAGTAATGGAAACACCACCGGAGAGATCCAGTCCCAGAGGAATTGACATATCTTCGCCGATTCCGGTGGATGAAAGAATAATTGATGCATAATAAGCAAGTCCCACAAACGCTGCAAGGATCACTGCCAATATGACTGCTGCTTTACTCTTTTTCATTGTTTTACCCTTCCTTTATTCTTCGTCTGCCTCGGCAGCCTTAATCATGATCGCGCATTCAATACGCTTTTTCTGAAGTGCACATCCGATGTCGTATGCATTGTGGATATCTCCATGGAAATTGTAGGAGTTTGCTGCACATCCGCCACTGCAATAGAATTTTGCAAAACAGTTACGGCATTTTTCTTTCGCATAAACATTGCAGCACTTAAATTCATCACAGATATCCTGACGTTTGATACCCTCGTCCACATTTCCAAGCAGGAAATCCTCATTTCCAACAAACTGATGACAAGGATAAAGGTCACCCCAAGGTGTCACTGCCAGATACTCTGTTCCTGAACCACAGCCGGAAAGACGTTTTGCCACGCACGGTCCACCCTCCAGATCTATCATAAAATGGAAGAAGTTGAAATCATTTCCATTTTTATGTCTCTTTACCATCTCAGCAGCCAGCTTGTCATATTCCTCATAAAGCTGTGGAAGGTCTTCCTCACGGATTGCATAATCCTCGGTTGGCTGTGCCACTACAGGCTCTACTGAGATCTGTTTGAATCCAAGATCTGCCAGATGCAGCACATCATTGGAGAAATCAAGGTTATTGTGTGTGAAAGTACCTCTCACATAATACTTGTCCTGATTGCGGCTCTCTGCAAATTTCTGGAACTTCGGCACGATCAGGTCATAGCTTCCTGCTCCCTTGCGGAATGGTCTCATATGATCATGGACTTCTTTTCTTCCGTCAATGCTTAAAACCACATTGCCCATTTCTTTGTTGGCAAATTCCATGATCTCATCATTTAATAAAACGCCGTTTGTAGTAAGTGTAAAACGGAAGTTCTTGTTGTGGATCTTCTCCTGCTCTCTTCCGTAGGCTACGAGGTCTTTTACAACCTGCCAGTTCATAAGAGGTTCTCCACCAAAGAAATCCACCTCTAAGTTTCTTCTGTTACCGGAATTTGCGATCAGGAAATCCAATGCTTTTTTACCGGTCTCAAAGGACATCAATGCCCTTCTTCCATGATACTCGCCCTCTTCTGCAAAGCAGTAACGACAGGCAAGATTGCAGTCATGTGCGATATGTAAACAAAGGGCTTTTACAACGGTCGGACGCCTTTTGAAATCCATCATATAGTTTTCATAGGTGTCCTTTGTGAAAAGTTCCTCATTTTTGATCAATGTCTGAACTTCGTCAATCGCTTCTTCTACTTCTTCTTTTCCATATTTGCCGGATAATGCAGTTACAATCTCTTCCGCAGATGTATCTGCTGCGTTCTCACGTGCAGCGTACATCTCAATGACATCATATGTCACATCGTCAACTACGTGGATTGCACCGCTGTTTACATCCAGAACAATATCATAGCCGTTGTTCTTATACTGATGAACCACTATAATATTTCCTCACTTTCTATCATCTTTTCCTCATAATATGTGCAATCATTACACATATCTATAACGTACAAATGACCGCACGCTTCGCGAACGGTCGTTTGTGAGTGTCATTATTCACTTTTGAGTTAAAACTTATTTGTTCTCGCAAGTCTGGTTTCCTACTGTGCAGGATGTCTTACAAGCAGACTGGCAGGATGTCTGACATTCGCCGCATCCACCTTTTTTTACTGTGTTCTGTAATTTTCTAGTATTTAATGTTTTAACGTGTTTCATGATTATTTCTCCTTTAAAAATCTTTTTCACTGCTTTATAGTATAACACATAGTTTTTCATAAGAAAAGCATTTTTTTAACTGATCATGCCGCCGGCAGTTCCCGCACACGCACAGAGCACCCAGGTTGTGATCATTTTCACCGGTTCAATGCCTGCTCCCCCCTTTATGATCAGTGAGACGGCAAACAAAATTCCAAAATAAACCGTTCCTGCCACAAATCCCCAGAGGAACTTTTTATCCCTGATCTTTTTTCCCATCAGAATGCCTCCAGTCAGCCCCGTTATGATATAAATAACGATCACTGCCACTTTGACAACTGCCTCCGAGAGCTCCAGCCGGTATAAAAGCAATGCCAGAAACAATAACAATAACGCACTTATGATAAACATGATAAAAAGAACCATTGCCAGCACTTTTGCCGGGTTTTCCTTTGCATCTCTCGCCCTTAATCTCAATCCTGTTCCCAATCCGCCACCGCCAGACTTTCACTTCTGTCTATATATATGAAGCAATCCGGCTGCTTATGCGGATTTTTTTAAATGAGCGCTTATGTCCTGCCGTGGCAGATGAAAGTTTTCTTCTTTTTTACAGGTAACGGATGCTGTAAGAAGCCTCAAATGTCTGCTCCGGCTCCACTGCGTTCTCGTATGCCCGTTCCTCTAATGTACCATCAAAATCATCTGCATCACATCTTCCATACCACGGTTCAATGCAGACAAACGGTGCGTCTTTTCCTTCCGGTGACCAGATCGCAAATAAAGGTGCATCAAAATCCATAGTCACATAAGGCTTTCCATCCGGTGTGACCAGTGAAACTTCCCCGGTCTGTTTTCCTTCCACCATATAAGTGCAGCGGTCAAAAAATCCCGGTGTAAAGTACACTTTCTCATCCTCCAGCGGGATTACAATATCTTCACTCATTACTGCCAGTCCGGTATCCGGTGCATTTCCATGATGATGCACTTCCTTTAGTCCTGCAAATTGCAGACCATATCCAAGCTTATTTTCTTCGCCGTTAAATGGGCATAAGAAAGCCGGATGTGCGCCGATGGAAAAATATAAGGTCTTTGTATCCGGATTTTCCACTTTCCACATGACTTTTAATTCATTGCCTGTCAAATTGTATCCAATTTTCAAAACAAACGCGAATGGATATTTTTTCATGGTTTCTTCGTCGGAATGTAAAGAAAACCAGATGGTATCCTCTGTCTGGGATTCCATGGTATGTTCCATATCCCTTGCAAAGCCGTGCTGCCCTATTGCATACGTTTTTCCGCCATAGCGGTACTCTTTATTTCTGCAGTTCCCCACAAACGGAAACAACACAGGGGAGGTTCTTCCCCAGTATTTTTTGTCCGCATACCACATGTACTCTTTATCGTCGGATTTTCTCTTTACGGATTTAAGTTCTGCCCCAAAAGAATCGATCTCCACACGCAATGTGTCATTTTCCAAAACATATCTCATACAATCCATCTCCTTGTCATCTAAATATCGTAGCAGGCAATTGTCTAAAAATATCGTAGATGACAAAAAACACAATTGTTTTCGCAATCACCTACGATATGAAATACAATTTTATAATTCGCAGTTATTTACCGTTCTTGGGAATGGGATAACGTCACGGATATTGGACATACCTGTCAGGTACATGACGCAGCGCTCAAATCCCAGTCCGAATCCTGCATGTCTTGCAGAACCGTATTTACGGAGGTCAAGATAGAAACCGTAATCTTCCTCTTTCAGTCCAAGTTCATTGATCCTTGCAAGTAATTTTTCGTAATCATCCTCTCTCTGGCTTCCTCCGATGATCTCACCGATGCCAGGAACCAGACAGTCTACTGCTGCAACTGTTTTTCCGTCCGGATTCAGCTTCATGTAGAAAGCTTTGATCTCCTTTGGATAATCAGTTACAAATACCGGGCGTTTGAATACCTGCTCAGTCAGATAACGCTCATGCTCGGTCTGAAGATCGCAGCCCCAGGATACTTTGTAATCAAATTTATCGTTGTTCTTCTCTAAAATCTCAACTGCTTCTGTATAAGTCACACGTGCGAAATCAGAGTTTGCAACATGCTGTAATCTCTCTAACAGCCCTTTATCGATAAAGCTGTTGAAGAATGCCATCTCTTCCGGCGCATTCTCTAACACATAGTTGATGACATATTTTAACATGCTCTCAGCTAAGATCATGTCATCCTCTAAATCTGCAAATGCGATCTCCGGCTCGATCATCCAGAACTCTGCTGCATGTCTTGTCGTGTTGGAGTTTTCTGCACGGAAAGTAGGTCCAAAGGTATAGATGTTCTTAAATGCCATCGCATAAGTCTCACCATTCAGCTGTCCGCTTACAGTAAGATTAGTCGGTTTATTGAAGAAGTCTTTGCTGTAATCTACTTTTCCATCCTCTGTCATTGGAAGATCGTTCATGTCAAGTGTGGTTACCTGAAACATCTCGCCGGCGCCCTCACAATCGCTTCCGGTGATCAGTGGTGTGTGCACATACACGAAATCCCTCTCCTGGAAAAATTTATGGATTGCATAAGCGCAGAGGGAACGCACACGGAATACAGCCTCAAAAGTATTAGTTCTCGGTCTTAAATGAGAGATGGTTCTCAGATACTCAAAGCTGTGTTTTTTCTTCTGCAGTGGATAATCCGGTGTAGAAGGACCTTCTACTTCCACTTTTTCAGCCTGAATCTCAAATGGCTGTTTTGTACCCGGAGTTGCAACTAATTTACCGGTAACGATAATCGCTGCTCCGACATTTAATTTTTCTACCTCTTCAAAATTTTCCAGAACATCGGAATAAACAACCTGGACCGGCTCAAAAAAAGTTCCGTCGTTTACCACGATAAATCCAAAGTTTTTGGAGTTACGGATGTTTCTCACCCAGCCACCGATCGCGATGGTCTGATCCACATACTCATCCTGTCTGCGGAATAAATCTCTTACATTTACTAATTCCATTTTTCTACTCTCCCTTTCTCTCATCAACGTCTGTCGACTCCTTTATGATCTCATACCTCTGTTTCGGTATCGTTTTCTTATTCTTCTGTGCTGTCTGCGGATTCTGTACTTTCCACAGATTCTGTCGTTTCTTCTACTGCGTTCTCCGTAACCTCTGCTGTCTCTGCCAACTTATCTAAAACTAATCCTGCAAGATAAATCACACGGATCTGATTCTTTCCGTAAACAGAATCGCCATAACCATAGTTACTATATAATGTGTCAGCATCACCGAAACCGCCGCTGCTTACGATCGTGCTTACATAATCTTCAAATTCCGTATCGTCAATCTGGATATCTTCTTTTTCTGCAATGGCTTTTACGATCAATTCTAACCTGATACTGCTCTCCACACTGTCAGACCATTCCTGCTCAATGCTCTCTTCTGTATAGCCATAAGAGCTGAGTACCGTTTCCATCTGGCTCTCATCCCCGGAGCAATAACGGTCAATGAAATTGGCACGGATTGCTTCGATCACATCAGATCTGTAATCTGCCGGCATATCAACGGTACAATTTTCTAACAGATAATCCTCCAATGCGGAATAAATATCATTTTTATGAGTGCTCTCTGCGCTGGACTCCAGATACTGGCGTACCTGCTTGTACACTCCATCCACGGAATCCGCACCAAACTGTTTCGATGCAAATTCATCATCCATCGTATCCATGGTCACTTCCTTCTGGATAGAATTGACCGTAAACGTAAATACAACTTCTTTACCGGCAAGATCCGGGTTATTCGGGTATTCATCCGGGAACGTCACATTAGAATCGATCACATCGCCTACTGATGCACCGATCAGTCCGTCTGTAAATCCATCAATGTAACCGGAACCGCTTGTGGAAGAATTGTTGGACACATCAATATTCTGATCCTCTGCTGTTCCGCCGTCAAACGCCTCACCGTCTAATTTTCCGACATAGTCTACGTTTACAATGTCGCCCTCTTCCACTGTTGTCTTGTCCGGATCAGCCGTATAAAAAGGTCCGCCCTGTGTAAAAATCTTTTCCACATAATCAAGCACATCCTGATCTGTGACGTCATAATCTCCTGAAATCGTAACCGGGATTGCACTGTAGTCACACAATGTCACATAATCCGATCCCTTCAGATCATATTGTGCAAGCGGAACTGCCGGCACCTCTTCTGTGCTTTCGGTGTTCTCTACTGCTTCCGTTGCCTCAACTGATTCACCTTTGCTGCCGCATCCTGTCATGCTGATCGCTGTGGATACACACAATAAAAGTGCTAACACTCTCTTTTTCATTTAATCTTACCTTTCTTTTCCTCATTTCCTTTTCCGGCTTTTCTGCCGGAAATCCAAAAGACGGAGTCTGCCGTCTAACTTTTATAACATATCACAATTTTCCCTAAAATAAAAGGTATTTCCCCAAAATCACATTGCTTTTTCCAAAAATCAATGCTACAATAAAACACGAATTTGAAATTAGGGAGGATTTTCGTTGTGAGTCCAGTAACAATTGTATTATTAGTTATTTTAGCAGTGCTTATTGCTGCAACAATTGCTTTATATTTCCTCGGAAAGAAAGCTCAGAAGAGAAAAGACGAGCAGGATGCACAGCTTGCTGCAACTGCACAGACTGTTACCATGTTGATTATTGATAAGAAGAGAATGCGTCTGAACCAGTCCGGTCTGCCACAGGCAGTCATTGACCAGACACCAAAGCTTATGCGCCGTTCCAAGCTTCCGATCGTAAAGGCTAAGGTCGGACCAAAGGTTATGACTCTGATCGCTGATGATGCATGTTTTGATATGATCCCTGTGAAAAAAGAAGTCAAAGCTACAGTAAGTGGTATTTATATCACGAAAGTTACCGGTGTCCGCGGTCCATTAGAGAAACCGGAAGGCAAAGTAAGCTGGAGAACCAAGTTAAAGAGAAAAGCTGAGAGCGCCAACAAAGAACTTCAGAAAGAGAAAAAATCCATGAATGAAGAAAAGGCCGCTAAGAAATCTAAGACAAAATAAGAATGGACAGGTAAGGCTTCCAGCCCGGAGGGGTTGGAAGCCTTTTTTCACTTCTTCCTTATTTCTTCAATACAAATGAAGCTTTATTATCTGTCAAACTATCTTTTCCGATAAATATTTCGAATTCTCCTGCTTCGCTCTCATAGATTCCATTCTCCGTCAAGAAAAGAAGCTGTTGTTCTGTTATGGTAAAAACTACCTTCTTTTCCTCTCCCGGACGAAGCGTAACCTTCTTAAAATCTTTCAATTCTCTGACCGGACGTACTACAGAAGCAGCAATATCATGGATATAAAGCTGCAGGGTTTCTGTTCCCGTGCAGTTTCCTGTATTTTTTACAGTTACCTCCGCTTCGATCTGTCCCGATGTATCCATCCATGTCCGATCCAAATGAATATCTGATACCTCAAATGTTGTGTAACTCAGACCGTATCCAAACGGATACAATGGCTCATTTGGAATATCCAGATATTTCGAGCGGAATCTGTCTTTATCTTTTCCTTCTACATGTGGGCGTCCTGTTGAATATTCATTATAATGTACCGGTACCTGTCCTACACAGTATGGAAAACTCATCGGCAGTTTTCCGCTTGGATTATATTTTCCAAATAAAGTGTCCGCAATTGCCCTCGCTCCTTCTGTTCCAGGCAGCCACACCTGAAGGATGGCTTTTGCCTTTTTGTTTATTTCACGTATGTCTAACGGGCGTCCTGAAAATAAAACCACTACAATATTTTGATTGACTTCCGCAATTCTATCAAGCAATGCTTCCTGTACCTCAGGGATTCTGATATTTGCGTTACTGGTTGCTTCACCCGACTGTAAACGGTCTTCTCCTATTGCAAGTACTACGATATCTGCCTCTTCTGCTGCCTGTACCGCCTCACGCAGCATATGATTCTCCTGCTCCTTAGTATAAGATTGCTGCTGTTGTTCTCCAAATCCTTCCAGACATACATCCGCCCCTAACATTGGTGATCCCTGGCAAAATGTACTGTTTTCTGAAACGTACTGTTCCTGTACTGCCTCTTGCAGCGTCATAACATCTTTTGCATCTGCGATAAATGACCAGGCACCAAACAGGTTTCTGTTATCTACATACGGACCAATAAAGGCGATCTTTTTTTGTTGATCTAAAGGCAGAATATGTTCCTCATTTTTCAACAAAACAAAAGATTTCTTTGCAGCTTCCCTAGCCAGTTTCCGGTGCTCCTCACATAAAATATATTCCTGTTCTTTTTTCTGATCTGCATCTTTATATGGATTCTCAAAGAGTCCCAGATTATTTTTAAGCCGCAGAATACGAAGACATGCCTCATCTATAAGTTCTTCTCTTATTTTTCCATCCCTGACCATCTGACACAGATTTTCACTGTAAATTCCTGTCATCATGTCAATATCTACGCCTGCTTCCACTGCACGCACTGCTGCTTCTTCTCTGTCTGCACAATATCCATGATAAATGGTCTCCTCGATGGCTGCCCAGTCTGATATAAGTACACCATCGAACTTCATCTGCTCTCTCAAAATGTCCCGCATCAACTTTTTATTTCCGGTTGCCGGGATTCCGTTAACTGTATTAAAAGATGTCATAACAAGAGCTGCACCTGCATCTATTCCCGCCTGATACGATGGCAGATAGAACTCTCTGAATGTATGTTCTGAAAGTTCTACCGTATTATAATCCCGCCCTGCTGTCGGTGCACCATATCCTGCAAAATGTTTGACACATGCTGCAATTGCATAGTTATCTTTCAAGCTGTTTCCCTGAAATCCACGCACCATTGCTGCACAGAATAGACTGTTCAGGTAAGGATCTTCTCCCGTTGATTCCATGACACGTCCCCACCTTGCATCTCTCACCAGATCTGTCATAGGTGCAAATGTCACATGAAGACCGCTGACCGAAGCCTCCTTTGCTGCCACAGATGCACACTGTTCTGACAATTCCGGTTCAAAGGAAGCTCCCTGCGCAAGCGGAATTGGAAACACCGTCTTATAACCATTTATGACATCCAGCATAAACAGTAATGGAATATGGTGCGGATGCTTTTCCATATAGTTTTTTTGTATACTTTTCAGGGTTTCAGCGCCCATGGATCCGATGACTGATCCTGCAAGATTTACATTGTCTTCTGTAAATCCCTTATCCGCCATAGGACCTGTGACAACGATTTCACCATTAAAAAATCCTCCTGTCACCTGACTCATCTGATTTACTTTTTCTTCCAGAGACATGTCTCTCAAAAGTTCTGTTAATTTCTGTTCTGTCATACGTGTGTTTCCTCTCCAAATTTCCTTCTATATTCCAGTGGTGTCAATCCTGTATTCTCCTTAAACATTTTTGTAAAATAGGAAAAATTACTATATCCAATATGTAATGAAACCGTATTGATTGGAATACTGCTGCCACACAAAAGTTTTTTTGCTTCGTCTACCCTTTTCTGCAATATATAATTGCTTATAGATACTCCCTTTTCTTTTTTGAACATCCGAGACATATAGTCTGTATTCAAATAGACTAATTCTGCCAGTTCATCTCTGTGTATCTCTTCCCTGAAATGACTGTCAATATATGTACATATCTGATCTGCAACAGAGTCTTCTTTTGTGATATATAATTTATATCCAACCGCTTTCCGCATCAGATTTTCTACATACTCCATCATTTCGTTAAATCCATTTACAGCGCCGAGCATGTAATTCTCACTCTCTTTATCTGAAAAAAGTGCATTGGCATAAATCCCCATCTCTGACAGCCATACATACACCATCTGTGTAACGTCCGTCCTTAATGACAGCAAAAACTGCCGTGTGATCATCTCATTCTTCCTGACTGTCTCCAGATAACTGCGTATGCTTGCTATGACTGCTTCCACTTCCTCCCCTGCCAAAAGGGTTTTCCATGTATCCAGCTCCGGATTTTTATAGACTGTTCCACTTGGCTGGAACTCATACAGATATATAACCTCATTCCATACCGACAGACTGCTTTCACGCATCTTCTGCAAATCGTCAGCCTGTGCGGTCACTTCAGAAAATCCACTCCAAGTTCCCGCTCCACACCAAAAATAGGAATGTACATGATCTGTCATCCATTGCACAAAATGATTGAGCAGATCTTTTTCCCTTATTTTTTCTCCTTCCTCCGGCATTTTATCCGTTGACAGAACCACCCAGTATCGACATTCGTTTTCACAAAATACGGTGTCCACTCTGGCATAAAAGGAATTAAATAACTCCGTCAACACATTTTGCATGACAAATTCGATGGTCGAAGGTTCCCACTTTTGTGTCTCTTCCGCTTTATGATCCATATAAAAGCAGATCAGTTTAAAATATATCAATCCATCCTGATACAGATCCATCCTTTTTGCAGATTCGCAGAACTGGTTTTGTGTCATGTTACCGCTCAATAAATTTCTCCAGATATCCTTTTGCAGGATTGTCCGGTCTTTTTCCCACTGTTCACTCGCTTCTGTAAGTTTTTCGATATGTTTTTCCTGAAGCACTGCCTGTTCTGCTTTTTTTAATGCTTCTTCCAGTTTTTCAAAATCAATTGGTTTTAGCAGATATTCAACGCTTTCCAGCTGTATCGCACGTCTTGCATAGTCAAATTCCGCATAACTGGTCAAAAAAATAACCTGTATCCTGAAATTCTGCTCCCTCACCCATTGCACCAGATCAAATCCTGTTGCAGCAGGCATCACAATATCACTGATAATAATGTCCATTTTAACAGCTGTTATAATTTCCTGCGCCTGTTTCATTGTAAATGCTGTATAAATCTCAGTAATACCTGTCCGCTCCCAGCAGATATTTTTCTTTATACTTTCAATCACATAACGTTCATCATCCACCAGCAATAATTTCATTCCTGTGTATCGCTCCTTCCGATTTTATATGGAACATGAATATCCACAACGGCACCACCTAATGGACTATTGCTGAAATGGATCTCTCCCTGATCCCCATAATAATACTGAAACCGCCTCATACAGTTCCAAATACCGATATGTTTTCCATTGTCAGAAATGTTTTGTCCATTTTGTAGTTTACATAATATTTCGTCCGGAAATCCCTTTCCCGTATCCGAGATAAAAATATTAACGTATTTTTCATCGTCCCTGTCCTCAGGATATACCGTAACTGAGATCAGCATTTTTTCATCTGCCATCAATGCCTGTTTTGCAGCATTTTCAACATAAACCTGTATTAAGAATGGAAATATCTCCGCATCTGCCACTTCATCATGAACTTCAATATAATAGGTAAACTTATCCGGATACCTCAGCAGCAGGATTTTTAAATAATCTTCACAATGCTTTGATTCCGCTAAAACCGGAACTCTGTCCGTTGTATTCCGAAAAATATATGAAAGATAATCCGAAGTGATTTTTGTCATTGCCCTTGCGTGTTCATAATCGCCAAAGTCGATCATGCTGTAAATAAAGTTCAGGCAATTCAAATAAAAATGCGGCCGGATCTGCATTTTCAGATAATCCATCTCAATTTTCTGTTTCTCTAATTCCCGTTCATATAGCGTGATCTTCAATTTGCGGATCTGATGGATCATTGTACGGAATTTTCCATCAATCTGCTCTAATTCAAGCAGATTTCCTTCCGTCATGTTCAGCATATATCCACCCTCATCATATTGCTGAAGGTTTTGTGTGAACACTTTAAGCGGTTTCATAATATTGGAATACACATGAAAAAGCAATATCCCACTCATAATAAGAATCATAAAGATCAATACTGTCATCCCGAGCAGACTTCCCGCCATCAGGCTTAAGACACCGCCTAAAGAAATCCCGATCCTGATCTCAAAGGGTGCTCTGGATAATCCCTGACGGATCGTATAAGTATTTTTGGTATTCATACTTTGCGGCTCTGATATGATTCCGCTCTGGTCTAACATACCTATACAGACCTCATCCTGATCGACAAGGCTTACATATCCATGCTTTCCCAACGAAAGCTTTGAGAATGGTTCTAAGATACTTTTTACATTTACAATGCATCCTAATGCAATTCCATTTTTTTGTGCAATTTTACAGATATATACCTCATTATCGCACTCCAAAACATCCCACTTCCGCTTCACTGCATATGTCTTTTCATCTAATTTGTCTATCTGTTCACGGATAGATGCTGCAATATCAGATGACATTGTGTAATTTCCGTCCGAAGACAGGGAAAGCTGATATAATTTATCCGTATCATGTGTGTATAAAAAAATCCTGTATTCCGTTCCATATTCCCATGCCGAAGAAAAATATTCTTCTCTGAGTTTTCCGATCGCATACTCCGAATAATCCCCATTCTTCATCAGATTTACATTTCCCCAGAACGTGGAATTTGTCTCATTGGTATCCATGATCGTAGAAAAAAGATTCCGGCTGATCCTCAAAAAACGATTGTCAAGCTCCTGCGCATACAACTGTGCCATCTGGCTCATCTGTTCGTAAATCTGCCCACTTGTTTTGTTTAAAACATAAGTGCATCCTCCCAGAATAATTACCAGAATGACTGTCATTAAAATTAATATTTGCTTACTCTGTTGTGCTAAAGATTTCTTTTTTCGTCTTTTTAAATTCATCTTTTTTCCAAACGCCATGATATTCCTTTAACCTTTTACTGCCCCTAGCGTAATACCCTCTGCGAAATATTTCTGTAAAAACGGATAAATGATAAATAATGGAAGCATTGCTATAAAAGCAATTGCCATCCTTATGGACGTTGTCGGAAGTTTTGCAACTTCTGCCCCTATATTTCCGGCAACCTTACCGCTTGCAAGATACTGGATATCAGTGATCATCTGATTCAAAAGATTCTGGATACTATATAATTTCTGTCCCTGATTTCCTGATAAATAGTATAAACCATTTGTCCAGTCATTCCAATATGCCAGTGCCGAAAATAATCCCATGGTTACAAGGATAGGTTTACCAAGTGGAAACGTAATCTGAAAAAAGATTTTTGCATGTCCTGCGCCATCAATTTTTGCCGCTTCATACAATGCTTCCGGAATACTTGTCATAAAATAGCTCCGTATCATCAGCACATTGTTCGCACTCAGCAACAAATTAGGAATTATCAGTGCCCATATTGTATTTTTTATATGAAAATAATTTACATACATCAGATATGTAGGTACTAAACCGCCATTAAATAACATTGTAAAAAATACAAAAAAAGTAATCTGCCTTCTATAAGGCAATGTCTTCACAGACAGCGGATATGCCAGTAATGCTGAAAACATCAGATTAAAAAAGGTACCTACTACTGTAATAAGAATTGTAACGCCATACGCACGGAGTATTTTCTCTCCCTGTCTGATAATATACTGATATGCATAAAAGCTTATTTTTTCCGGGAAAAAGGAATATCCATTCCGGATCAACACTGTTTCATCCGTGATGGATGAAATAAATACCAGCAAAAATGGTAAAATAATAGTCAATGTCATCACTATCAGTATCAGATTGATCCAAAACTGGTATCTCTTTGTTTTTTTTGAATTTGTCATAATGGACTCTCCTCCTAAAACAATGCTCTGTCTTTATCTACACGTCTAACGATCCAGTTACTTAACATGACAATGACAAAACCTACTAATGACTGGTATACACCCGCTGCGGATGACATACTGATATTTCCCTGTTCGATCAACGCACGATATACATACGTATCAATTACGTTTGTTGTTGGGAACAACACACCGGAGTTCATCGGAACCTGATAAAATAATCCAAAATCAGAATAGAAGATTCTTCCAATGCTCAATAATAACAGCGTAATGATTGTCGGTACCAGGCATGGCAATGTGATTTTTGTGATTTCCTGCCACTTTGTAGCTCCATCCAGTCTTGCTGCCTCATAATAAGTCGGATCAATACCGATCAGAGATGCAATATAAATCAGACATCCGTATCCCACTCCTTTCCAGCAGTTTGCAATGATAAGAATCGCCGGCCAGTATTTTGGTTTCTGATACCACTGGATCGGATCTATATGCAGTAATGGCAGGATCGTATTGTTGACAAGACCATTTTCAGCACTTAAAAGTGCATACACAATATAGCTTAAAATGACCATCGACATCAAAAATGGCAATAATATAGCACTCTGGTATATTTTTTTCATTTTTGTGTTCTTAACCTCACAGATTAAAATTGCGATTGCAATTCCAACGACCATATTGACAAGAATAAAAGCTATATTATATAGCAATGTATTTCTTGTAATAATCCAGGCATCTTTTGACGAGAACAAAAATTTAAAATTATCCAGTCCTGCCCACGGGCTTGCCAAAATTCCTTTTGAAAAATTCAACTTTTTGAAAGCAAGTATAATACCTGTCATCGGAAGATAATTATTGATCAGCAGATATAATAATCCCGGAAGCATCATCAGATAGAGCGGCAGATATTCCTTAACTTTGTTCTTTTTCTTCTTCATAAGTTTCTCCTTTTATAAAAAAGTCCCACGTTGTATCTGTGGGACTTTCCTTCTGAACCTGATTATTTTGCTGCAAGAAAAGCATCTAACTGTTCCTGTTTTGCCTGGATCACTTCATTGATTCCCGCATCATCTAATGCTTCTAACAATTCCGGAATAAGTTCATCTGGATCTCCGGAACCGCTGTAAAGTGCTCCGCTGTATTGTTTTACAATATTGGAAAGAGCTGCGATCTCACTTGAATAATTACTGCTGTCAAATAAAAATCCTACTGCTTTGGAGCTCTTTGCAGAACCGTTAAATTCTTCCATTTTTTCCCATAATTGCGGATCTGAGCCAGTCCATTTATAAGCAATAAACTGATTTGGCAATTCCCATCCAAGGTTTAAGTTATAGCCTGCATTATCAGAAGTGATTCCTTCCGGGAAATTGATAATGCCATTATCAGCATCTTCTATCACATAGTCTTTATCCTGTTCACCCCAGTTTAAAAGATTCATGATCTCTGAACTTCCGTAGATATAATCCAGTACTTCCATTGTTTTCTCCGGATTTTCTGAATTCTGGGCAATTGAGAATGTAACACCATTATAGGATGAGCTATTTATGATCGGTTCATTATAAAATGGCACGATCTCAAAATCATAGCCGGTGGAGCTTTCAAATTCTACCGGTGTTCCAGGATGATAAGAAAAAAACAGTGAAAATAAATTTCCAGCCTTGCATACTGTTCTCCAGTTCTCTGTGTTAGTTCCTGCATCCTGGCTGATATATCCCTTCTGATACCAGTTATGCAGCATGGTAGTTGTATCTTTAAACCAGTCTGTCGCAAAGAAGTTTTCTACTTTTGTGCTGTTCGTCTGATCCATGAGTACACCAAGATAATTGTTATCTGACAGAGTATCTCCACGGAATAATCTTGTAGCCGGTGCATCATTCTCACTGCTCGAATATAACATTGTCATATCCGGCTCTCCCGCTTTTACTGTCTCAAAAACACTTTCCAGATCTTTTGGTTCTTTAATCTGTGTTGTATCAATATTGTACTTTTCCACCAGATCTTTTCTCATAAATATGGCAGGAATACTTCCTCGTTCAATCTGATTTGGCACGCCATATACAAAGCCTTCGACCTGATTGATCTTAGCTATATCCTCTCCATAAATCTGTTTGATATTTGTTCCATATTTATCAATCAGTTCAGACATGTCTACAATCTGTCCTGCATTCATATACTGCACTGCATTGGTTGCCTGGGTATAAAAGACATCAATTTTTTCATCCCCTGATAACATAAGCTGTAACTGCTGGCTTGCACTTGCCCACGGCAGCACAACAATATCAAGATTCGCATTAAGTTCCGGTTCAAGAATCTCATTGATTTTTTGTTCGATTCTTTCTTCATCCGGCTGTGTGCTTCCATTCAGAACCATGGTAACTGTATATGGTTCATCCCCATTACCGTTATTTTTAGCTGAATCCTTTGATCCTCCTGCATCTGAATTTCCGCATGCTGTCATGGACACAACCATAGACAAAGTAAGTATAGCTGCTAGAATTCTTTTTTTCATACATTTTCTCCTCTCTGTGACAGTGTAATTTATGTCCACCTCTCTTCTGGTGTATCTTTATATTAATCATTTTCTTTCATCATCTCTATAACTGAACTGACTCGTCAATATCACTCTTTTGACTCTTTTAAATTACTGCCGGTGCGGAATAATACTCTTCTCCTGTGTCCAGACATATGGCGGCGAGTCTTCCACCCGGATAAAATGCCCCACAAACGATATATACCCATCTACACCATCCTTGTAAAACTCATTTATTCAAATTGATTTTGTTAAAATTGATTTGAATAAAAAATATGCACTGCGAACATTCTATTTTTATGAATAAGAGCCATCCGCTGTGGATGGCTCTTATAAACTCAAATTCTAAAATCCTTCGCATCCTTCGACATAATGTTCATGGAAATGCTGCACTCTGCCAGATGTTCATAATTGACTTTCCGCTTATAATTTACCTTGATATCAATGCTATCTTCTGTCTCATCCATAAAGTGAATCCAATGTAAGCAGCAAAACATCCTCATCCGCCAATTCTGTCTTTTTCATAGAATTCTTTTAAGGATGCTAACTCTCTTTCTCTGCCAATAAACATAGAAATCATCTTTCTGCAAATTTAGTTTATTTTTATTCAAATTGATTTTGTTAAAATTGATTTGAATAAAATATAACCTATCATATGATATCTCGCAATCCTCTTTTAGTTTTCCCTGACAGCATGGTACAATAATTCAGCTTCGTCAAAAGAAGATGGACTATAATACACATCAATTCCATCACTAGCTTTTTCTAAAATGTAATACTCAAAAATAACCGTATCATCTTCATACACCTGTGCCGGGTATTCCAGATATACTTTGTTTTCCTCTTCATTTTTTACATTTGTTTCATTTGCCAGAAATCTATAGGTGTCCTCCGATTCATAATCAGAAATATCAATGCCATCCTCTGTCGCTTCAATCATTAATCGACCTGTTCCATAATCGGAAGTATAATGATACGTTCCGATCATTGCTGATAATTCTTCAAATCCTGCATCAGATTCTGAATTTGTGCCCTTTAAATCATCTCCAAGATCAAAATCAGACGGATACACATATTCATTAACATCCAAACTTTCATGATCAAATATATGATTGTCTGATTTGTTGCTGTCTGTGCAGGCTGCAGCTAACATCATTACTGCAAACACCAGACCGATTGTGAATACCATTTTACAATTTTTCATAATATATTACCTCAACTTCACGATTATCATATCATGTGCAAAAACGGCACATGATTGACATTCATCGTTCGCCGAATGCATAAATGCATTCTTCTCGCTTGCACTCCTTATATCCTAAAATCCTTCGTATCCTTCGACATGATATTCATGGAAATGCTGCACTCTGCCAGATGTTCATAATTGACTTCCAGCTTATAATCGACCTTGATGTCAATGTTGTCTTCTGTCTCATTCACTTTCACGTCTGTGGCGTTGATTCCGACCAGCAGATTTCCAAACGGTGTGTTGTAGTATGACATATTTTTCTTGTTTTTCTCAAACATCATATGCACATTGGTCACACCCTTTTTAGTGACATCCAGAAAATCATCATTTACTTTGATAACGCTTTTCGTCACTCCGTCAAAGCCTTCCTGCACTTCATCATACAGAATATAGTGCTTTCCATTTTTCTTATAGTAGTTTCCGGTTGTGATAATCTCTACCGGGCCGTTATCCTGATCTTCTGCAAACTGTAAACCACTGATTTTCACAAGTACATCTTTTGTCATTTATGTAAACCTCTTTTCTGTTTCGCGTCATTGTCTTTTCAAGCCATATATTAGCGTGTTTCTTATAATTTAGCAAGCGTAAGCTTTTTGAAACATTGTTTTCTTATAAGTGTGCTGCTTTATTTTAGTTTTCAGCCAGCTTCTCCAGATACGGATTCAGCCACGAAAAATATTTCATTCTGACCTGATAGTCTCCTTCTGCCAGCACCTTCTCATACTCTTCTGTTGTCAGTACTTCACGCAGCTTTTCTCCTGCTTCCTTATCGACCACCTCATACATGCTGTCTGAAAAACACATGTTAGGATACATCACACACCACCAGTTATGTCCGTTTCCTTCTCCGATCACAATACGGAGTGCCTCGTAATCTCCCGCCGGAAAGGTGTAGCTTCCATAGTTTTTTACCGGAAACGAAGTGTGTTCCAGCTCCGCTGTCACATCATAGTCATAACCGTTTTCTGCGATTGTCTCTGCCGCGGCTTCCTCAATTTCACCGAGGCTCTGGCGCACAACCAGCTCACATTCTTCCAGATTTTCCACAGCTGCCAGTTTTTCCTGCATAAAACTTCCCACCGCATCACGCACTGCAAGTTTTAAGTTCTGGTCTGCCTCACTGTCGCTGTTCGCCAGCACATGAAACCGCAGTACTTTGTCCGAAATCGTCTGCTGCAGTCTCGCCTGTCTTGTATACAAAATACCACATCCCAATGCAGCGCACATCAGACTTCCAACTCCTATGTATCCGATCCATTTTTTTGCCATAATTCAAATCTCCTTTTCACTTGCCAAAATATAGGCGTTTGCAAAACTCATCCTACTCTTCTTTCAATTGTTCAATTTAGATTTTCATGAGTTTCGCAATTGTCTATGCTAAAATAGATAAGTGCGAAACTCGCTCATAGAATATGTTATATTGCGAAAAATAAACAGAAATATCGTACCGCTGCGAGTGACACATAGCGGGAGCGTGTCTTGAATATTTTTGTTCATTTTTCGCAATCTTCATAACCTAAATTCGAGTTTCGCTCATCGACCTTCTATCCTCAATGATTCCCGAAAACTTTGCATTTATTCCGATTTCCAGTTTATTTTTACCAGATATTGGATTTTGATGTCTTTCTCGTAAGCGGCAGGAGTGTTTTGATACTTAAAATACCATGTGCGGTTATCAGCGCCGAGATTCCGGTAACTGTTAGTAATATCGATTTCTTTCTCAAGTGCATGTGCAGCGATCGCATTCAGATAGTCCTCCATCCGGGTGTTTATGATCTGCTCTTTTTCCCTTGTCATTTTTTCATAAGAATTGTTAGTTATGTTTGTTTCTGTATTCCCTGCTTCTGAGTTTGCCGGATTTTCACTTGCAGAAACTGTGCCGCTTAAGATTTCGCCTTCTCCCGTCACAGTCACTGTGACAACCTGCTCTGTCAGACCTCCGGCACCGATTTTTTCCGTTTCTTTGACTCGGCAGGAAGCTGCATCCACTTTCACATAAAGTTCCGGTGCAAGTTGTAAGGTGTAATCGTCCGCAAAGTTCTGCGTGAAGAATGCTGCACGCGCGGTATCCGTATCGACAAGCCCCGCCGCCCTTCCACGTTTCCAGACTTCGTAGGCTGTAATCTGCGATTTCTCGGTATCATCCTCCACTGCCCCGGACTGCTCCCCCTCTATATCCACAAAAGGAATATAAAGTGTCTCCAAGTGATTAACCCGCTCCTCATAGAGCATGCCAAGCGTCGGATACGCTTTCTGGTCAATGCCCGATGTGTTTTCCAGCAGTTCTTCCAGATAATTTCCAAGCAGCACATCAAGTTCTCCCTCTGTCTGCGCCAGACGGTCACAGCTTTCCGTCGTCATCACATAAGCGTTCCACGGAACCTCTTTTTCCTGCTCCAACATGGATAGCATATCTTCCACTTCCGCCTCTTTTTCCAGAAAAGACCTCTCAATGAGCACCACTTTCAAATGGTTGTAATCCACCTCTTTGTTTCCTGCATACTCATGATTCAGCCACACATTTTGGAAATCGTCCTGATCTCTGATATTCAAAAGAACCGGGAATGCCTTATCCTCAAGTTCTGCGACATTACACCCCTGCAAAAAAAGACACCCAAACAAAAAACATACCAGCACCAGCACACGCACTTTTTTATTATGTTTTTTTCTCTCTCCGGTCAGACACAGCAGTACCGGCACGCCAACGACAAAAGGTGTTCCAATCTTCCACAGCAGGAATGTCACGCAGTCCAAAAACTGCTGATTTCTGTAAAACAGCACCGCCACACCATACACCAGAAGCAGCAGAATGAGATACGGCAGCATTCTCTTTTTTCCTTCCAGATAACCGCCACAGTCACGGATCACTTTTGCAGCCAGATTTCCACTGTAAAAAACCATGCTATTTAGCATCGCATACAGCGTAAAAAACCAGATACTGAACATAAAAGCATCTGTCCGTTTCAAAAATCCGCCCGTCACCTGCACGCGGCTCATCATTGTGACTGCCGGAAATTTCATCTGAGCCAGTGCCTCGACGCCAAACAGCCCGATCAGGATCAGATACAGTGCTGCAAATACGCCGCCGGAAAACCAGACCGCTTTTTCTGCTGCGCCAACGCATTTCTTACGATCCGCAACATATTCTTTCAGAAACAGTACGATCGACACCATGGAATAACAGAAAAGCACATAATAGCTGCCGCTTAACACTTCTTTTCCATCCGCCACAAAAACCGGGCTCCAGTAGGCAGGCTTTACCTCCCTGCACGCCGCAAATAACATCAGAAAAAGCGGTATCATCAGAAACCAGAACAGTATCTCATACACTCTTGCCCTGCCCTCGATTCCACCTGCCATTCCATAAAATGCGAGCAGTAATATCAACAACAGCACCAGATAAAAGCTGATGTTTTCCACAAGACCATTTAACATCAGCGTGGAAAACAGATACGCCGTGTACGAAGCCATGAGGATAAAGTACAGAAAATATCCACCCCAGAGTACATAACCGCATATTTTTCCACAGTTCTGCTTCAAAAAATCAGGATAACTTGTTTTCATGCCTTTCAACAGATATCTCAATAATTTCAAGTACAAAAACGTGGACAAAATCCCCGCCAGGATGCAAAAAATCCCGTCGCGCCCTGCCGTATCTGCAAGCATTGTCGGCAGCAGCAGCGTTCCCATTCCAAGAAAGTCATACGTCAGAAGGCGGAACACCTGTCTGCCTGAAATTTGATTGTTTTCTGAGAACATACTTCCCCCTATCTCTTCTAACATCTGCGCATTTTTTCATCAGATTTCCATTTATCTTAAGATAAAAACTTTTCTCAACCTATCTCTTCTTTGAAAACGTCAGCTTTGTCCGCTCTTTCGGATTTGCATAAATCGGACGTTTGCGCAGTTTCCGGAAAGGCTGCCGCCAGATAAAATCCCGCTCATCCTCATAATTGTTCAAATCTGCTCCCACAAACGGCATGAGATACGGGATGCCAAAGCTTGTCAGATGCGACAGATGGGTGAGCACCGCAAGCAGCCCAAGCAGCATGCCAAAGTAGCCAAGCCACGCACAGACCGCAATAAAAAAGAATTTCAGGATACGGAAGGCTGTGGCAAATTCTTCGTTCGGTATTGCAAAAGAACATAGCGCAGTAAAAGAGATGACGATCACAACGATCGGGCTGACCAGATTTGCCTCGACTGCCGCCTGTCCGATAATCAGGCCACCCACGATCCCGATGGTATTTCCCATCGCACCGGGAAGCCGCACGCCCGCCTCCCGCAAAAGTTCAAACGACAATTCCATGATAAGCACTTCCACGACTGCCGGAAAGGGGACACCCTGCCTCGCCTCTGCAAACGACAAAAGTAGTGTGGTTGGGAGTATCTGTGTATGAAAATTAGTCACTGCAAGATAAAATCCCGGAAGCGTCATTGCAAAAAAGGATGCCAGATACCGCAGGATCCGCCCGAAAGTCGCAATCTCAAAACGGCTGTAATAATCGTCACTGGTGCGGATAAATGAATTGTAGTCCGTCGGCAGTATCAGTCCGATCGGCGAATTATCGCACATCACGATCACTCTACCCTCTAATACCGCCATGGCCGCCCGGTCAGGACGCTGCGTTGTCTGAAACTGTGGAAATGGCGAATACCATTTTTTCTCTGCCAGCTGTTCTAACATTCCGCTGTCTAATATCCCATCGATTGTGAAATCCTGCAACCTCTTTTCAATTTCTTTTACAAGTCCCGGGTTTGCAAGGTCTTCCACATACACAAGGTAGACGTTCGTGTTCGATCTAATCCCGGCCTTCAGTCCCCTCACTTTCACACGGGGCGAGCGGATCCTTTTCCGGATCAGCGCCGCATTCTGCTTCACAGAATCGCAGAAACCTTCGTTGGAGCCACGGATTACTTTTTCCGAATCCACCTCTGTGATCCCCATATTCGGATAACCGTCATCCGGTATTTTCACTGCCCGGTCAAAACCGTCCACAAAAAGAATCGCCTCCCCGGTGAGCAGACCGCTCACAGCCTCCTCAATGGTCGGAAAATATGTTGCATCCGAAATTCCAAGCGCATTTTCCTGCAGTGTACAAAGGATCTCATCCCTTGTCAGTCCATTTAAGTATTTTAAAGTCTCTCCGAGTGCGGATGTTCCCATGTCCACGGACACTTCAATAAAGGTCAGATAACAAGCGGTATCCTGATTCCTGCCAAGCTTCATCTGCTTCTTTTTAATGTCCGCACAGTCATGAAAATAAAATTCCATTTCCTCTATATTTTGCGTTAAATCCGTCGATACCGGACATTTCTGATTTTCCGACATTTCCAGCTTGTTTCCTTTCTATTAATTCCCCCTAATACGAAAGAGGATAAGCAAAATGCTTATCCTCTTTCTAGTCTGTACGGTTTTCCATTTTTTATGCAGTTTTCCTGTCCTCCGGGCAGTTACTTCTTATTCCTGCTCCTGGATCATAGCCTTAACTGCGACTGCCTGATTCTTCACATGCTGGTGCATTGTCTCTGTCACCTGCATTTTATTTTTGCGGACTAATCCCTCCACGATGTCTTTATGTTCTTTCATCAGTGTCGGATAATTATTCTCATCCTTCAGATATTCCACACGATAACGGTACATCTGCTCTCTCAGGTTATTCACCATATTCACAAGCTTCGGGTTTCCGGTTGACTGGTAAATAATATCGTGAAACTTTACATCCGCCTCTGCGATTTTTTTCACATTATCTGTCTTGGTGGATTCCTCAAACTCATGCATGGTCGCAACCAGCTCTTCTAACTGTTCCTCAGAAATCTGCTCACATGCAATTTTTGCCGCAAGCTCGTCTAACGCTTCACGGATCTGAAGGACATCCTCCATATCTTTCTCCGTCATTTTGGCAACTTCCGCGCCTTTTCTTGGAATCGTAACGGCAAGCCCCTCCTGCTCAAGCATACGGATCGCCTCACGGATCGGTGTACGGCTGACACCAAGTTTTGCCGCAAGCTGCAGCTCCATCAGCCGCTCGCCCGGTTTTAATTCCCCTTTTAAAATAGCCTCTCTTAACGTGTTAAACACAACATCTCTCAGCGGAAGATACGCATCCATATTCAATGTTAAATCTTCTGTCATCTTTGATACCATGCCTTTCTACTTACGCGCGTTATTATAAATACTCGTTAAATATACCTGTTTTGCAAGACCGGAGGCTTTCATCGCCTCGTATGCCTCTACTGCCGTCGCTTCCTTGTCAAAAAGACCGAAAACCGTCGGACCACTGCCACTCATCATGGCATTCACAGCGCCATGCTCCATCATGTGATCTTTGATGTCTGCGATCACAGGATAAGCCGGGATTGTCACTGTCTCTAAGACATTTCCCATATCTGCTGCAATTTTATATAAATCTTTCTCTCTGATATCTGCCACAAGCCGGTCAATATCCGGGTGTACCATATCAGAGCCTAACTTCAGATTCTCATAGACGAACTTAGTAGAAACACTGATCTGCGGTTTTGCGATCAAAACAGGACATTTCACCATCGGCGGAAGCTTCGAAAGCTTCTCTCCTATGCCCTCTGCCAAAGCCGTTCCACGCATAATGCAGTACGGAACGTCTGCACCGATCTTCACACCGCGCTCCATCAGTTCTTCCCTTGTCAGTCCCAGATCAAAAATCTGGTTCATACCATATAACACTGCCGCTGCGTCCGTGCTTCCCCCTGCCATCCCGGCAGCTACCGGAATGTACTTGTGCAGCCATACATGCACGCCATCTTTTATCGCAAACTCATCCTGCAAAAGCTTTGCCGCTTTATAGACAAGATTGTTCTCATTCGTCGGCAAAAAAGAAAGATTCGTTTCCATCGTGATCTCACCGGAAGTATTCTTCGAGATCTCCAGCCTGTCAAACAAATGAATGGTCTGCATCACCATGCGGACCTCATGATAACCATCCTCTCTTTTTCGTACCACATCCAGCCCAAGATTGATCTTAGCCAGCGCCTTTACTGAAATATCCTTCATCGGTTAGTTTCTCCTTACCAAAATCGTCGCTAACACACATTGATTGTACCTAAAATAAAACTTGTTTTTTTTGTGTTTTTTGTATACAATTAGTATCTTATCATTTTATGTCCAAAAGGTCAATCGGCACTAAACTTTTTTCTTTGCCAGTCCGATATAATTAACAGAACCATGGAAGGTTAATAACTATTCATTCAGGTGGCTGAACATTTTGTTTTCTGTAAAAACAAATGCATCCAGCTTCGCCAGACAAGGAGGATCATATGGCAATCAATTCCATTAACACTGTGACTGCTGCCGCAGCAGCATCTACACAGACAACAACAAAATCAGCAGAAAAGACATCCGAGACAACGAAAAAGGCAGATTCTTCCAAGACAGCTTCCGGTGTCATTTATGAGAAGAGTTCTGACTCCAGGACAGACAAGGCTTCCAATAAAACAACAAGCAAGACCGACAACGCAGCGATCGTTGCAAAGTTAAAAGCTGACGCAGAGCAGCGCACCGCACAGCTCCGCAGCATCGTTGAGCAGATGATGACCAAGCAGGGGGTTGCGATCGGCACCGCAGATGATATGTGGAAATTCCTTGCAAAAGGTGATTTTACCGTATCAGCCGATGTGAAAGCACAGGCACAGGCAGATATCGCAGACGACGGTTACTGGGGTGTAGAGCAGACTTCCGACCGTATTCTTGATTTTGCAAAAGCTTTATCCGGTGATGATCCTGACAAGGCAGACGCTATGTTAGAAGCTTTCAAGAAAGGTTTCGAACAGGCAACCAAAGCATGGGGAGATAAACTTCCGGATATTTCCCAGAGAACCTACGACGCAGTTGTCGAGAAATTCAACAAATGGAAAAACGGAACAGAGGATGCTTCCACTGAGGCATAATCCATAAAAAAGACCTGCGTGTACCTATGTCATGCGAACATCATGACATTGTACACACAGGTCTTTTTCTTTTGCTTTTCAGCGGTTAAAAACTTACTATTATTCTCCTAAAAGCTTCTCAATGCTTGCAAGCTTCACACAGACAACAAAGATGTCGATCGCAGTCGTAAGATCTTCCAGGCTTGGATAGGATGGTGAGATACGGATCACAGAATCATGCGGATCTTTTCCATATGGGAAAGGCGCACCCGCCGGAGTCATCACAACCCCTGCTTTTTTTGCTTTTGCCACAACATTTTTTGCACATCCATCCAGTGTCTCATATGTGATGAAGTATCCACCCTTCGGGCTGTACCAGCTTCCGGCTCCGAGTCCTTTTAACTCTCTTTCAAATGTATCCAGGATCATTTCAAATTTTGGACGGAGAGAATCTGCGTGTTTGCGCATATGCTCTGTGATTCCGTGGATATCTTTGAAGAAACGGACATGGCGCAGCTGGTTTACCTTATCATGGCCGATGGTCTGGATCTTCAACTGTTTCTTGATATCCTCTAAGTTGTTGGCAGAAGTTGCGATCGCTGCCACACCGGAACCTGGGAATGTGATCTTGCTTGTAGAACAGAATTTGTAAACCATATCCGGGTTTCCTGCCCTCTTGCATTCTTTTAAGATCTCGATCAGATGATCCTGGTTAATATCATATAAATGATGCACGCAGTATGCGTTATCCCAGTAAATACGGAAATCTTTTGCTGCCGGTTTTAATCTTGCAAAACGGCGGACCGTCTCATCCGAATAAGTGATTCCCTGTGGATTGGAATATTTTGGCACACACCAGATACCTTTGATCGCCTCATCTTTGCTCACAAGGTCTTCCACCATATCCATATCCGGTCCGGTCGGAAGCATCGGTACGTTGATCATCTCAATGCCGAAATATTCTGTGATTGCAAAATGTCTGTCATATCCCGGTACCGGGCACAAAAATTTTACTTTATCTAATTTGCACCATGGAGTATTTCCCATTACACCGTGTGTCATGGAACGGGAGATGGTGTCATACATAATGTTAAGGCTTGAGTTACCATAAATGATGATATTGTCCGGATTACACTCGATCATATCACCGATAAGCTGTTTTGCTTCACTGATACCGTCCAGCACACCATAGTTTCTGCAGTCTGTACCATCATCACAGGTCAGATCAACACCGGAAGTCAGTACATCCATCATTCCCATCGAAAGGTCTAACTGTTCCTGGGATGGCTTACCTCTGGACATATCAAGTTTTAAGCCTCTCTGCTGGAATTTTTTGTATTCCGCTTCCAATCCTTCCTTCTCTTTCAATAACTCTTCTTTTGTCATTTCCTCGTAGGACTTCATCTCTAATTCCTCCTGCTTTTTAATATATGTAAAGATCCAATACCGGAAAAATGTGCTCTGCTCATCAGCCTGTGAAACAGAGATCATCTCATGCCCGGAATGTTCTCTTACTCCTCTTCTGGCTCACCCTTGATCTTTTTGAAATATTCACGGATCTTCTTCTCGTAGCCGTTCTCACCCGGAACGTAGAACTTCCGGTCTGTCAGTCCGTCCGGCAGATATTGCTGCTCCACATAATGATCCGGATAATCATGTGCGTATTTATATCCAACACCATGCCCCAGTTTTCCGGATGATTTATAGTGTGCATCCTGTAAATGTACCGGGATCGGCGCTGTTTTCGTATTCTTTACTGCTTCCATCGCATCGAAGATCGCATTGACTGCCGAGTTGCTCTTTGGCGCACTTGCCACATACGTGACCGCCTGCGACAAAATAATCTGTGCCTCCGGCATACCGATACGCTCAACTGCCTGTGCTGCCGATGTTGCGACAACGAGTGCCATCGGATCGGCATTGCTCACATCCTCCGCTGCGCAGATCATAATCCTTCTTGCGATGAACTTAATATCTTCCCCCGCATAAAGCATTCTGGCAAGATAATAAACTGCAGCATCCGGGTCAGAGCCACGCATGCTTTTGATAAACGCAGAGACTGTATCGTAATGGTTATCTCCTGTTTTATCATAGCGCACCACACGTTTCTGGATACATTCACTGGCAACCTCAAGTGTGATATGGATTTTTCCATCATCACTCCGCTCCGTTGTCAGAATACCAAGTTCGATCGCTGTGAGCGCTGCTCTTGCGTCTCCGTTTGCCACGTCCGCAAGAAAATCCAATGCCTCTTCCTCAATGACTGCATCGTAAGCACCCATTCCTTTTTCCTTATCATTCACCGCCCTGAGGATCAGTGTCTTAATATCTTCCGTTGACAGATTCTTCAGCTCAAAAATAATGGAACGGGACAAAAGCGCTCCATTCACCTCGAAATATGGATTCTCGGTCGTTGCACCAATTAAGATCACGGTTCCATCCTCCACAAACGGAAGGAGATAGTCCTGCTGTCCCTTGTTGAAGCGGTGGATCTCATCGATAAACAGGATCGTCTTTTTGCCGTACATGCCCTGATTGTTCTTCGCCTGCGCAATGACATCCTCCATGTCTTTTTTCCCGGCGGAAGTTGCGTTGATCTGAAGGAACTCAGCACTTGTGGTATTGGCAATGACCTTTGCCAAAGTCGTTTTCCCGGTTCCCGGCGGTCCATATAAAATAATGGAACTTAACTTGTCAGCCTTGATTGCGCGGTAAAGCAGCTTATCTTTTCCGATAATATGCTGCTGCCCCACCATCTCATCCAACGTGGTTGGACGAAGTCTGGAAGCTAATGGCGACTCCTTTTCTCTGTTCTGTTCTCTCATATAATCAAATAAATCCATACGAAAAGCCTTTCTTTTTGTCCGTGTACTGCGTACACTTGACCATATTGAATATTCTAATTTCAAAACTTGCAATATTTGAGATCATAAATTCAATTTTTAGTATTTTATTCCAAAAATATGACGGATTTTATTCGTGAAAATTCATCGCAATTATTACATTACATGAATTTGCCCTGTTTGACAAGTGGATATTTCATTTTATCTTATTTTCCACGATTAAATTATGTTTTCTATAAGTTTTGCAATTACCTATATTGTCATTTTGACCTGTGTCATGTTTCTGAATTTAATGATATTATTGCATACATAGCCCTGCAAAAGCAACCTGTTTTATGTGGGGATATCCAACGAGCAGGAGGCGGTGTCTAACCGCCATCCTCTCAAAATATTTTCTCTGAACTCTTTGTGCCTATCGTTGAAATAAACTCTCCTTATGGGTATAATATAAAGAAATTACCAATACCTCAAAGGAGGGATTTTATGATAGAACAGCTAATTGCTGAAGCAACCGAATGTGATTTCAAAGTTGCACTTGAAATAAAGAAACCCAAAAGCTGGTTAAAAAGTGTTAGTTCCTTTTCTAATGGAATCGGCGGAACTCTGTTTTTCGGAATCTCTGATGACCGGAAACCTATCGGCTTGTCCGATGTTCAAAAGGATGCTGAGGCGATCAGCCGCTTAATCAAAGAACGAATCACACCATTACCTCAGTTTATCTTAAAACCATTACAGGAAGATGGTAAAAATCTATTAGCTCTGGAGGTTTCTCCCGGCCGCAGCACCCCATATTATTACAAGGCAGACGGCGTGATGGAAGCATATATCCGTGTTGGAAATGAAAGCGTAATTGCCCCGGATTACATTGTAAATGAATTGATTTTAAAGGGAACCAATCAGTCCTTTGATACCCTAACAACAGACGCTGTAAAAAAGGATTACAGCTTTACACTTCTGGAAGCAACCTATCTGGAACGGACTGGTCTCCGTTTTGAGCCATCCGATTATGTCTCCTTCGGTTTGGCTGATAAAACTGGGTTCTTGACCAATGCCGGAAAGCTCATGACCGATCAGCACACAGTTTATAACTCCCGTATGTTCTGTACCCGGTGGAATGGCTTGGAAAAAGGCTCTATCTTTGATGATGCGCTGGACGATAAGGAATACGAGGGGAATTTGATTTATTTACTGAAAAGCGGCAGTGAATTTATTCGCAATAATTCCAAAGTCCGTTTTGTCAAAGAAGCTCAGTATCGGGTAGACAAGCCGGATTATGCTGAACGAGCTGTAACAGAGGCTCTTGTCAACGCTCTCATCCATCGTGATTATATTGTGCTTGGCAGCGAGGTCCACATTGATATGTATGATGATCGGGTGGAAATCACATCTCCGGGCGGTATGTTTGGCGGCGGCTCAATTCAGGAATACGATATTTACAGTATCCGTTCCATGCGACGAAACCCTGTGATTGCTGACCTGTTCCACCGCATGAAATACATGGAACGCCGTGGAAGTGGTCTACGCAAAATCGTCAGTGAAACTGAAAAACTACCAGGATATTCAGAAATATATAAACCTGAATTCTTCTCGACAGCAACAGATTTCAGAGTTATTTTGAAAAATGTGAATTACCATCTTAGTCAGAAAGACTTAGTCAGTGACCAAGATTGTGACCAAGTTAGTGATCAAGATAGATCACAGGACATCCTACACGCAGTCTTGGATTTTTGTATAACAGAAAAAAGCAAACAAGAAATTTGCTCGTTTATTGGTTATCGAAATCTCACTTATTTTACAAGAAAATATTTGAATCCTCTACTGGCAAGTGGTCAGCTTAAAATGACTATTCCAGATAAGCCAAACAGTCGAAAACAAAAATATATTACTGTTCATTCCGAATAATCGAGTAGGAGACGTGACTAACCGCCGTCCTGTCACACCACCGTGCGTACCGTTCGGTACACGGCGGTTTCAATAGTTGACGTGTACAGACGACGGCATGTCCGTCATACTTAGAAACGTGCGCCGCTAGGCGCACAACAACAAAAGGGCGTGTGAAAAAACGAGAGTTTTTTCATTCGTCCTTTTGCTTATAGTTATAA